>Ga0208499_1000471_pt1 | contig 14903 bp, 29 predicted proteins | sample CryBogCBE07Jul09_FD_185504 | JGI IMG/M metagenome (GOLD analysis project Ga0208499, IMG submission 185504) | Freshwater microbial communities from Crystal Bog, Wisconsin, USA - CBE07Jul09 (SPAdes) (version 2) | ecosystem: Environmental > Aquatic > Freshwater > Lake | place: Crystal Bog... | reverse complement strand
CTGGGACTGAGTTGCAATCACCCGACCAGTTTGTTCTCCAGCGAAGTGAGTGAACGTCACAACATCGCCCACCATTGGGTTATAGACCCCTGATGCCCTCATAGTTTCTCTCCGCACTTAGGGCAGTAGTGGTAGCCCATGTCAGCGTAGATATCCTCAGAATAGGCATTGCTGGTCCAGTCGGCGTGGTCGCACTTCACAAGTGTTGCGCCGTTGCCCAAATTGATTGGCTCACCACGTTCGTATGCTTCAAACACAGGCATAATGCCGGTAAGCTGCTTGAGATCATCCCAACGATAGTACTTGGGTGCTGACTCATTCTCTTGTGGCTTCTCTGCCTCCCAAGCATCCAGTACAAAGATAACATCGCAGGGATAGCCATCACCACATACATCGCAGGCTTCTACATCATCACCTGTCATCCTGTCTTCATAGACAAACAGATGATGCTCACGACGCAGTGCGTCTCTTGAATACTGATTCATTCTCCATCTCCGTGTAGTCGGCACTCGCACTCATCGTCGGTGCATTCATCGTGATCAATTCCTTCATTGCCATCAGAGCACTCGCACTCAACACCACAGTACCAGGCGCAGGGTATGCTCAGACATTCAGGGCAGGTTCTTTCAGAGTAGTATCCCATTATATTGCCTCTCCACACTCTGGACAGTATTTGAAATTCACCCAGATGTTAGTACCTTCATCAGGATCAAGGATTTCTCCACCATCAATGTGACCACATACTGGTGCGAACGCCAGCTGATGCGCAAGCATAACATCATCAACGCCTACAGAATCAATAATGGTGCACACAGTATCTACTTGCGTCACGGTAAAGGTACCCCAATCAGGTTCACCAATGATCCGTACCTTGTCTCCGACTCTAAACTTATTATCGATGATCATCGTATCCACCTCTGAAGTTGTATACAAAGCACCATCCAAACAGTACGCCATCCAGTACCCAACCATCATTGTCATACTTGCGCAGGCATGGCAACAGAAAGCGTCGGTCAGTTACCTTGTACAGGTATGCACGCTTGAGCTTGTATTTGTTTTTCATCGCTCTCCTTTGTAGTTCATGATGAAACTCTTGAGCCCTTGCTCAACACCACAGATGCTACAGATCTCTGTGGTGTTATCGGTTCTACTCAGGGCGCCAGTCCCAGAGTATTCTAAACCGCACAACGGGCAGGTTTTGCTATCAGCTGAGGAGTTCATCTACAACCACACTTTCACACTGGGTGCAGTTGATGCTGTCACCGTTGGTAAGATAACCGATGGTCCAGAACAATTCATCGACTGGATAGCCATCCGCATCTACATTACTTTGCTCACGCTGGTTCACGCAAGCTTCACACCAGAACTGACTGGTGTCTGCTTCGATGTATATAGCTGTACGGTATGTCATGTTACTCTTCCTCTTCTTGCACTGGGTGATGGCAAAGCCCATCTTCAATCAGTCGCATGGCTGTACGACCGTAGTGACCTTGTAGGGTCCAAGCGTGACCGGTATCGATCAACTCTTGAAACAGTTTGATAGTATCTGAGAACTCGAGTTCACCAGACTCATAAGCAATGAGCTGGTCCACGAGTGGCAACAGTGTGTTCATGATTTTCCTTTCATCTGGTACTGCACAGATACCCAGAGGCTCACTGACTCAGGGATCTTGATTGTTGTTATTAGATCAGGCTGACCCACTGACCACGGCGGGTACGACGGTGACCACCGTAGATACCATACCTGAGATCATTGGACTGACCAAACTTCAAACACTCTGCTACAACAGGGCAGTTGCGGCAGGCTTCCAGGGCAATGCGCATCTTGTCCAGGTCCTGACCGCCATCACCAGTATCGGTGAAGAACAGATTTGTGTCCATGTTTTTGCAGGCTGCTTGATCCCGCCAGTCTCCAGGATTGTAATCAAGCAGAGGCCTGATCAAATCCTTGTCAATGCTTGTAGTCATGTGTTCCTCCTAGAAGGTTCTTGAGTAGCGACGATTATGCGTAGCATTAATGGATTCTGCTGGCTCCCTGTCCCTATGACTGATACTAGTATCCATCAACTTGAGTTGAACATTCACCCACTTTCTGACATCTTCTTCCGAAATGCCATTAGTCTGAAGTTGGACAGCCAGCATCATCATGCAATCAACCAGTTCCTTAGCATGCCAACTGCTTCTGCAATTGATACTCATCAAGATATCATTGCGATTGATCCTGTCATTTTTGATGCCAACAACATTGAGCACAGGATACTTGATGCGCAAACCCAGTTCATTGCCCTCTTGTAAGTAGAAAGCAATGTCAACACTATCACGCTTGCGTGTAGTGTAGTTGAAGATGCGGTTGGTACGTGTTGTCCAACCGTCATCTACCCTACGCCAACCTACCAGTCTCATACTATTCTTCCTCCTCGTCTGATTCTTCCATCAACATGTCAAACAGTGCCATGGCATCCCAGCCTAGGAGCCGCTTGAACTCACTGTTGATCAGCTCACGATCACCAGGTCGCAGCATGTCTTCCACAGTAATCTCATTCTGATTTAGATACTTGAAGTGTTCTGTGATCACATTGCTAGCAAAGTCTTTGCTCACTGACATGTGCATCGCAGTGATCGCTCGCAGCAATCTTTCAAGTATGTCCAGCCCTTTCTCTTTACCCATTTTATCAAACAGATCATTGAGATCGTGAATGGTACGAAGCAGCATGAGTCCAACCACGGCATCCATGGTGACATGCTTGCGTGATTGTTCAAACAGATCGATGTACTGCATATGATCAATTGACTCAGACCCAAGCATCTGCTCGAACTGCTCTTGGTTCATCTCTTCCATTGTTACTCTCCTTGCTCTCGAAGGAACTGTTGGATACGCTCGCGAAACTCCTCTGGCAGGCGATCATCGCCAACCACATCACGGAGTGCACGAATTGCAGCGTCACGAACTTCCTCAGGCAGATCATTGATAGCCTTGTCGATGTCCATGTCGACGCTGAGCTCAAGCCCACCCACTGTGAGACCAATGCCAAGGGCAGGGATCACAAATGAATCGGTTGAGAATGGTTCACCGTACAGATCGACGGCTGACTGCTGAAGCATCGCAGCAAGCACCTCGAGTCCTCTGGTAAGATTGTCATACATGTCTGAGAAGGTAGACACAACTTCTTCATTGGTCCATGGCTTCATGCCATCGATGCCATCTTTCATGCATCCACCCATCATGTCGTTAATTGCCATGGGCAACTGACCCATCATAACAATCCAATCCTTGAGCTTGCCAAGGTGAATGCCAAACTGTGTGCGAACAGTAAAGGCTTCATCCATGTCAAGGTTAAGGTCGCTGAAGTCATCAGCCATTGCTAACCTCCTGGTTGTAGGGGTGGGCAGTTTATCTTCGGTGATGCCCAGCACCTAGTCAGTTCTCATGTCTCATCCAACTGACAAGATTAGCTTCTCACCCTCCGCTGGGATCTGTATAAAGGAACAGTTAGCCTACACCAGCTTCCCCTGGTGTTGAGTGTGTAACAACTAGGCAGAGCCGTAGAGCGGCGTCGATGGTTGTGATAACCCATACTTGCGGGCATATTGGTTGCCTAGCTGATACAGCAGGGGTTATGCACCAAACGAATGATGCATAACCTCAAGCAGGATTCCAGTCGCTATGCTCAGAGCGACCCTAGTTCCTTTGTATCATACCAACTAGGAAGTATTAGTGAGAAAGGATCACACCTTCTTGTACCGGCCACAAGATGCCCCAATGTTGTACGTAGGTATTGGATACCTCCATCAGCTTCCCCTGATGGTGAGTGTGAGCCATGTTTTGTGAGTGTCTGGGCTCAAAGACACTTGACCTCAATGCTGTGGTTGCTTGGGACGATCTGCGATCATCTTAGCAATGTTCCGTGTGCTGTCAGGCAATGGAACATCGTAACTCTCACACAGACCAATCATCTTGTTGATCATGGTATTCTGCATGTCGATCAGGTTATTGAGCTGAGTAACAACCTTGTCGTTGGCTTCGATCATCTCATCCTGAATACCGAGCAGCGTAACCAACTTGGTTGTCAAGTCACGCAGCTGTTCGATGTCAGTGTGAGCATCGATCTTTTCCTGAGCAATGCGAATGAAGTCTTGCTTGCTTGTGGTCATGATGTTACCTTTCGGGTTGTGTACCCAGTGAGCCAACAGTTATTGCTGCAGGCCCACTGGGTACTGGTTGTTAGTACTTGCCGAGCAGGGCGTCGCGCACGCGACCAGATGGCTTGTTGAACTGACGCATTGGCTTACCAGTCCTGCAAGCAGCGATGGCCTCGCGCATGCTGGGGATCATGATGATCCGGTGCTTCTTGACCAGCTTGGCACACTGGATGGACAGGTCGTGACCACCGTAACCCTGGATGCCGAACACCTGGCCGTCAGTAACCCAGACGATGTCCTCGCCAGGCTTCTTGTGACGGATAGCCCAGGTAAGAGCAGTGCCATCGACACCGTTGCCACCACGCTGCACGTCCTTGAAGCCCTTAACACGCCAGCCACGCTTGGCCAGGATGTGTGCATTTGGCAGGCCGCCGCCGTTGTCAGGATCACTGTAAGCCATGATGAGAGCTGCAGGCGCAACATCAACGATAGCCTCAATGTCATCCTGATCCACGTGCATACTACCACTGACATCCAGCAGGTAGATACCACCCTTTGTACGCATCTTGTTAGCAAACATGCGCATCTCAGGGTCAGTGTAACGACGGCTGGGGTACACAATGCTGCGACCAATGATGTTGGCGCGGCGCTTGCGTGCCATGTAGCCCTTGACCTCGACGGTGAGAGGCAGCTCGTGATTGAAGATGAGAGGGCCGAATATGTCGCCGCTGTCTTCATCTTCATCAGGATCTGTTATGAACTCAAAGTCATCAGGCAGGTCACTGGTGTCAAGCTGGCTCTCGGGATCAATGCGCTCGTAACCACGCAGGATCTCTTCCGGATCCTGTTCACCGTAGTTCTTAGCACGGTTGTCCTCGCTCTCAGCAAGTTCCTGACGGATCTGTTGCGGAGCACGATAACCATCAGCCATGTAGTTGGCAATACTACTGGCTGCGTACACTGAGTGATTGAAACCACTAGGACCGTAGACATCATCCCCGTAGTTCAAACGCTTAGTGTTACCGATGGACTCAACGTCGTCATCGAATGAGCTGCTGAGCTCCTTGGCTAGCTTGCGCAAGCCACTGCTCCAGTCACTGTTGACACTGCGCACGCCAGAAGCAAAGCTGTCGAACGCCTTGGTGCCAAAGTATTGAGCGGTGAACTCGACGCACTTGTTCCAGGTTTGAGGCGTGTTGGTGGTAGCCAACCGCTTGCCAAGAACTTTCTCGCTGCCGTCAGGCTCGATTGGAATCTCGAATGCTTCAGCATACTGACGAGTGACAGCGTTGATACGACCGAGGTCAGCAAGCCGTAGCGTGTGCTCAGTAACGATACCCCCATGCTTACTTGCAATGTGCTTGAACAGCTTGTCGTCAGTGGGTGCGATACGAAGACGCACCATCTCACGCAGCCGAACCAGCCGGGAATGGTCGTCCCCCGAGAGGGGGACAGACACAATTCCCTTAGCGAAGTCTACACCGGTGTTGAAGTCACCTACACTGGGAACAACTTCCCACTGCAGTGACGGGTCAAGATCCTCACGGTATGACGCAACTACGTTGGGTAGTGGCGTGATCCGAGGCTCTTGCGGGTTAGATTCGCTAGCCATGACTAGAAGCTGACTTCGCCGGTGTTGAGCAGGCCGAGGCGCAGGTGACGGACGATCTCCTCAGCAAGCTGAGGACCGAACGCAAGCGCAGCAGCACGGTCAAGGTCGAATGCCGGGTCAGCAAGAAGCTGGTTGAAGTACTCGAACTTGCGCAGCGACACACGCTGACTGTAACCGTTGAGGTTACCAGCACGAGAGCTGATCAGCGTGGCAGCCAACATCCGCTGTCTCTCAGGGAACTGCATGAGAGCTGACGGGTGAGGAGCGTTGATCTGGATGTGCGCAGGGAAACGGTCCTTGAGCGCGTCCGAGTCAAGCTCGTCAATGTTGGTGATGTTGGCGGTCATCACCACGGAGAAACCAGGTGCAGGCACGATGGTCTCGCCGGTGGCAACGATCACAAACCGAGCTGACATAGCTGAGTCGGTGAACGCCAACAGCTTGGCGAGCACATCGCTACCAGCCTTGTCGATCTCATCGATGATGAGACGGCTGCCGTTGATCCAGGCACGGCTAGCAGCACCGTAACGCCAGTCGAAGGTGCCGTCCTTGGTGATGCCCATGAAGCCGTCAACGTCGGCACTGGTCATGTCCTCGGTGCAGCTCATGCGCTCGACACCACGGCTGACATCACCGAAGTACATGCCAGCGAAGGACTTACCGATTCCTGGGGGGCCTGAGAGGAAGACCTTGTTGACACCTGCGTTCATGATGTCACGCAGGTCACGCCAGCACTCGGGCTCGGGGATACCGCCGAAGTCGTCGGGGTTGTAGGAGATGCGCTCCATGGTGTACTCCTTGGTAGGGGTGGTTGGGGCTGCCGTCACGGCGGTGTGCGTCGAGACGGATTCTGGCACTGCTTGCTCAGTTGCCTGAGCGGTGTCCTTGCTGATACCCAAAGGGTTAGCGAGGAACTCTTGCAACAACTCGTTGGGAGTGTTGTTGTCAGCCATGATTATCCTCCAGGATAATATAAGGGTGGTGCCCCACTGGTACCGGAGTGGTACCAGATTCAATGCACAGGCGGCTCACTGCTCCAATGCGTTGAAATTTACTGGTACTGCGCAGTACTACTTGACTGCGTGGATGCGCACCGTGCGCTTCTTCTTGTCATTCCAGATGTTAACCATCTTGTAACCACGCAGGCTGGCTTCCTTGCGCAGCTTGGTAGCAAACTGAGTGGTGTTGGTCATGACATCAGCCAGCCTGTCGTTGCTGAGCACGTGAACCTGACCGTTGAGAACCAGGTCAAGAAACTCCTGGTGTTCTTTCCAATCAATGATACGGACCGGATTGGTGTAAGAACGGTTTCGAGACCTGTTAGCCTTCTTGACAACTGGATGCTCAATCACTGGCTCAACAACAGCAGGCTGAGGCATTCCCTTGGTCACCACGTAGGTGGTAGGGATAGGCTGAGGCTGCTCCGCCTGCTTTTTGGCACTCACCAAGACCTCGATAGCTTCAATGGTCTGGAGAACCTCGTCGGTGTTGACCTCACGGCCAAGCACTGCTTCAGTAGCGGCCTGTACCTTTTTGATGGTGTCGGTGATCTTACTCATGGATTTCTCCTCTTACTTGCAGCCGTCAGACCACTCTGGTCTGAAGCCATGGTTTCTGTGATAGTACCAGAGAGCAACGGTACTCTGTTGATCTCCAGTGGCTTGTGCAGCACTAGCAGGTAAGCCAGCTATATTATTTCTGGCATACCACCATTCGTGCGGCATGATCTGATACCAACCACCAGCATGACTGTGCGGTTCAACGACAGTGCTGTGGTTGCGTGACTCTGTCCACCTGATGCATGCGAACACCAGCTGTACCCTGAATGGTTCTCTCCACATAGGGTCATACTTGCTGGGCCAACTAGCAAGTGGATCGGTTGAGCGTGTGTCCCACCGGGTCAATGACCTGGGCGGAACAGGGTGGTGAACCACACTACTGACAACAACAACTGCCTCACTGGTAGTAGTTGGATGATCTGTGCTTGATGCTACCGGGCTGTTGCCAGCCAGGCTCATCCAAGCCCACATCACAATCAGTACGAATGATCCTCGATTAAAAACACGCCCCCAGTTGATAGTCATAGGCTATCTCACTCTCTGTCCTTTCGGTAGATTGTTGGTGAACAATCCGTGAACTCTTAGTATACCATCAGCACTCCTCTCGTTCCAGGACTTCTTCTTGACCCTGCTCGAAGAAGGATTTGTCGTCACCCTTCAACAGCATTTCAGCCTGCTGATCGGTCAAGCCCATGGTGTAACCCTCTTCATCACCCATGCCGGTGATGATCACGTCACCACGGATAGCGTACTGATAGATGCTGGGGCTGAGCCCTTTGAGCAACCAGGGGTAGTGCTTGAGGTACAGATCCGAGGCGAACTCGTTGGGATCCAGGCCAATGATATGACCCTCATCGTTACACCACATGTCAACCCCGTAGTTGGGCAGACTAACACAGTCAAAGATGCCATCAACAGCAGCTTTGATCATGCCGTAGCTGGTCTCCTTGGTGAACTCAACCAGTTCACGGGAGTTGTTGGCGCGGATAATAACAGCCTTCATGTTATTCCTCATCTTTCATCAGATAGGCCAAGAAGCCCATGCATATTGTTGCCAGACACAAGCATGTAGCGTTAACATACTTGCGGTGAGCCAGGTCCAAACATACTGCAACCAGGCTCAATACCAACCAGAACTGCAAGAATCGATAGAAGTATCTCTGCATATGTCTCCTAGATGGGTTCGATGTCAGGGTACTTGTGGATGTAGGCCAGACCTTCACCGGTCAGGCCATTGTTACTGTTGGCAATTCGCAGGGCTTCTTGGATCTGATTGGCAAGAGCTGCTGAACTCATAGAGTCAAGCACGAAATCACTCACTAGCTGATCCTTACCACGCAAGGCACGCCAGGCACGAACCAGGCGTCCAGCATCTCGATAGCTCTGCTCGTACATCACCAGTGACACATAAAACTCATTGTCATAAGCTTCAATGTCAACAGTCAGTACGTGACCGTGACAGTGGCAATCGTAGTACTCTCTGTAGCAGAGTGTGTCATTGTTGCTCATGTTGCTCTCCCTTGTTGGGTTGGTTGATTCCCAGGCTATACATGTAGCCAGGGCATAAAAAAATTTTTCGGCGTCAGTTCAATCAGATCCGCGGAATCTGTGCGCCAAGCAGGCAATCCATCATCAGCTGCATCTGTTCGTTTGAGGGTCCGCGCTCTGATTCAAGGATGCGAACAGCGTGCATGCACATCTCTAGTGACAAGAGATCTGGGCTGTCGGCACGGTTGATCCCGGCATTGCGTAAGATCCACTCGTGATCACGGCGACGGCTCTCGGGGATCTGCATGCCAGCCATGAGCCGGTCAGCAAACTCCCAGATGGTTTCTAGTTCTGTCATCGCTGTTCCTTTCTAGTAGTCGCTGGGCAGCATCACAGTTGTCACACTGCGATTTCATGTTGCAGGGTGAACAGGTAGATGTAACCTCGCACATCGTACCAGATCTCAAGATCGCCCCATTCATCAGTGACCCTGGCTGTGTTGATGCTGTTGGTGTGAAATCGACAGGTCCAGATGTGAGGGCTGCGATCAATCGTGACCTCACCATCCGGACACACAACCTCTACGGGCAGTGGCTTACCAGTGTCAGGGTCAACTGGCCAGCCCACCGCCAGCTCGTGAGGATCCTCGTGGTTCACCCGCCAGATGGTGGTGTCAAAAGTTTCAACCCACTCATCACAGCTGCTGAACCGTGTGAGCTCGGGAACCGCACTGGTAATGGCAAGTTTTGCAGCAGCCGCACTGGCAAAGGCTCCCAGCTCGTGCTTGAGTAGGTTGCTGGCACGGCCCCAGTCATCGGGGTCGGGTTCACAGTCACCCTGCAGGGTTGCCAGATAGATGTTCTGATCAGTCATTGGTTGTCTCCTTGTGTTGGTGTGATGCTTGAGGTCAGGCAGGTGTACTGCCAAACCCCTGCTGCATCAGTTGCCCAGCAGCTGTTCCAGGGTGTCTGGAACCGTGCTGGTGTGGGTGTGGTGAGCGTTGACCTGTGCTACGATCTCATCGAAGTTGCTGTTGATCCACAGGATACCTACGAGGTCCAGCTCATGTGTAATGCCATGAACCATGTCGTGCATGGTGAACATCACTTCTACAGCCAGGTCAGGCCCCGGGCATTCATCGGTGTGCCCGCCGGACTGCTTGCAGGGTGATTCAGGATCACTCTCGCACAGCTCTCGTGCTTTCTCCCGCAGATTCAACTTGTAGGTGAAAAAGATCTGCTGTTCGTTGAAGCCAGCCTGCAGGGACAGCTTGTTCTGATAGGGATGATCTCTGCTCAGGTGCCACAACAGTTCATCAATAGTTGTTGGGCTGGGCATCTGTTGGGTCATTACAGTACCTCCATTGGCACTCGATGTGTCTCGAACAGGTGAGCAAGGCTGCGGGTGATGCGCTGGTGATTGCACACACGATCAATGCTGGTACCATCGCGCAGCTTGAAGGGCTCAACAACCCATTCCTGCTGCGTGAGGTGCTCATCGATAACAGCCCACTGCTCGGTCAACAGATCGTACAGTGGAAGAATGGTCTGCCAGTTGTCGGGAGTCCAAGCACTGGGCAGGCAGGGGTCAAGATCAACCCACTGTGTGCGAGTCCAGTCGTTAGAACCACGAGCACTGGTAACCTGCTCCAGCTGGAAGAAACGTGGGCGGGAACCCCACAAGACCCCCCAGTGGATGTGAATACGACCCGCACCGTAGAGCACGGGCTGACCTGCGGCCTGTCGCTCCAGTGCACCGGCAGTGTAACCCTGCCAGCAATCAACCATACCATCCCACACGGGGATATCCATGGGTACTACAGGTTGCTTACTCATCTGACACCTCCAGGTATCAACTGGACCAAGTGAACGGTTCACACAGGCCCACACTCAGGCAGCATATGACTGCAGGAATGTACTGCATCCAGTGATTAGTTATCACAGGACATATATGAGGCTAACTTAAATCTGCTAGCCAGGATCTTGGACTTGTTTATGTAATAAACAAGGACCCGATTAGCTTAAGTCATGTCATCCTCCTCATCAATTGTCTGCACTGGTAGATCATTGGGCACACACTCACACAAGCTGGTTGTACAGGGTTCCACGTGCCACTCACCCGGATGACTACAAAGATAGCACCAGTTCACAATTGTTTCAGGGGGAACCATGAGTACCTTTACCTGTTTACCATCGGGGAATGTCCAATCAAAGATCGCTGGGCCACGATAAGTTACATCGATGCCCTGCTCCCGGTCCCTGGCCACACTCATCTTGAATGCAACTGGACCATACTCTCTTTCTGCAGCGCGATACCGTTCCCGTTCGGGTACCAGCTTGCAAGCAGCACGGTACTCAGCAGCTGCCTGAACGAAAGCTTCTCTCTCTGATCTGGTGGCAGCAGAACGCTGTTCATGATCCAGATGTGAATGCCGTCTCATGGCTTCGACCCAGGCCTGTGATGCCTGTTCTTCCGCCTGATACTCAGGGATACTCCTGATGGCTCGCAGCCAGGCACGCTCGGCGCGTCGATACTTTTTCAACAGCCGATTGTATTCCCGTTCCAGTTCTTCAGGGATACTCATGTTGACCCTCCTCAGATGTTTCACGTGAAACATGTGTGCGTACACATGCACACAACCAGCTGGTACATGGCTCCACGTGCCACTCAACAGGGTGGTCACACAGTTCACACCAGCGGGCAATTGTTTCACGTGAAACATTACTCATGGGGCTCAATTGTTTCACGTGAAACATTCATATCACTCGGGTTGGACGGATTCATACACCGGTTCCCAGCGCATGAGCACAGTTCCTGTGCACAGCATGAGATTCTCACTGAGCTTGAACTCCAGGTGCATGTAGCCCTGCTCGTTCAGCACAGTACGCATCTCCAGGTACTTGTACACGGTTGGTATGCCCTGTGTGCTGTGGGTAACGGTACTGGCATCAGCATCCACCAGGTACCAGTCACTGTGATCCACGCTCAGGTAGTACCTGTTCCAGGCTTTCACTTGCATGATATTCCTCTCTATGTTTCACGTGAAACATGTTGTCCACAAGTTATCCACAGGTATGAATAACTTATTGATGTGTGTGGCATACTGTTGACCCAGGTATGCCAGCTGGGCCCTGTTATTCTAGATACAGGGAAACTATGCTAACCTAGTTAGCAGATGACTCGTCAGAAGACGGGTCGTCCAGCTGGGCTGGTGCAGTGAGCAGCTCTGCGATCTTGGGAAGATCCAGGCACACACGCATGGCCTGCCAGAACACCAGCTGTCCACCGGGGCTGCGGCGGATGCTGTCACGACGCAAGCTGGGCTCTGTGGCACCAACCTGCTGGAACAGCTTCCAGTTGTCGCTCTCGATCACGCGTGCGAGAGTGTCGCTCACGTGCTTGCTGAGTCCCAACCGGACCACGCTCTCGACGCCCTTGTTGTACATGGTGTACACGGTCGTCGGAGTACCATCACGCGTCACCATCTGCTTGGTGTACATGAAGATCTCAGCGAACTGACCACCGGCCCGGTCCTGCTCGGTCCACACCGGCTCCGAGAGAGGAGTGATGGGGTCGAGCAAGCCAGTGTGCACGTAGTAGCCCTGCTTGCCATCGGCGTTGGTGGTGAGATCACTCATGATCCGCACCAGCTTGCGACGCTTCTGGTAGGGCTGCTTGGTCACAAAGGCATCGGTGACCTGCTTGCCTTCGAGCAGATCGAGCATGTGGTTGTGAACCACGCGCGCGTAACTGTTCTGCTCGCTGGTGAACATCTCGTAGACCTGGCCCTTGACCAGACCCACGGCGTCAACCTGCGCAATGCTTTCGACAGCAATGCGGTGGTAGCTGATGCCGTCCACAGCCATGAGCTGGACTGGGTCGATGAGGACCTGTCCCTCTCGGACTGAGTTCGAGCTGTCGCTGAACTGCTGACGCAGTGAGTCGTAGAAAGCGTTGCTCTCTGCGACCATTGCGCGGATGCTCTCGGTGGCTGCCGAGTCAGTGGAAGCAATCGTGCTTCCGTTCCGGGTGCCCGAAGGCTGACCGTTCGTCAATGTATGACTCCTGATCGTGCATCAGAGTGCTGATGCGCCAATGCCACACTTGTGGCGGTACTGCACTGCATGCTTCCCAGCATTCAGTATCTCTCCCAACCTGTGCACAGGCAGGAAGACTGGTGTGCTATACGCACATGACTGACCACGGACCTGAGCCCATGATCAGCTAGTACTTACAGCGAGTTGTAGAGAAGATCTGCATCCCAACATGGACCAGAGATCACACTGGAGATGCCACTAGGCTTTGCCCACACACTCTTGAGCTCAACGCCTGGCTTGTAACCAATGATTGGTTCGTAGGTGTCCTCATCAATGCCCAGATACTCCTCAAGGATGTGTACCTCGTGCCAGGTGAGCTTGATGTAGCCATAGTTCTTGACATGGGTTTCACTGACCACATCGATGTAGAACTCAGAGTGATACTCGCTCCAACCCTTCCAGTTGTCACCACTGGCATCACACACCCACTTGATTGGATGGTAATTCTCTTCCTGGGCTAGAGCCATGAGATAGCTACGATTGTGGCTCACAGCCATGTCTCTGTACCCATCCTTGCTGTGGTTAAACCCCAGCATGTACAATTGCATGCCCTCATTCAGATCCTTAACTTCGAACGGCAACTTCTTCATGTTCCCTCCTCAGGGACTAGATGGATACTGCAGGGGTGGAGTACCCCGGTGCTAGGTCTCTAGCTACTCCACTACGGATGTGACGGTGGGGCATCAGATGAGCCCAGCAGCTTGAAGAGCTGCAGCCATGCTGTTGTTGCTGACCTGCATCTCCAAGGAACGCTGCTTGAACTCTGCAAGGTCTTGCAGGGTTGCATTCAGCTTCTGCTCACGAGCAGCGTTGCCCTGGCGACGGCTCTTGACTTCGACCGGCTGATCGATCTTGCTCAAGAGCTGATGGCCCCAGGCATCACTGGTTTCGCTGACAGTGTGAATGATAGGTGGCTTTGACATATGTTTCACCTCCTCCGGCTCACCAGTCCACGACGGAACTGCATGAGTGTCTCTAGTAGGGATAGAATGAATGAGTTAGCCGCGGATGCCTCGGAGCAACCGAGGACGGTTCACGTTGCGACGCAGCTGACTCTTGAACCGGCGCAGCTCTCGACGTGCCTCTCGGTACTTGTCGCGTGCCCGATCCGTCGCCTCGCTCTGGTTCTGCACCTGGAACTGCACGCAGCTCAGGCAGAACTGCAGATCGGTCAACCTGCGCTGAGTGTAGAACTCAGCCATGCAGTTGACGCACTTGTTTGCCTTGATTGGCATTGTTATCACCTCCTTTCGTGGCGTACTAGTGGGCGAGTGAGTTAGCCGCGAATCAATGGCACTGGCACATTGAACAGGACACAATCAATCGTTGTCGCTTTTGCATCACCAAGCTCAGCCTCGGTGGCTGCAAGCATTGCTTGATTGAAGCTTTCGTATACTGCGTACGGACTCATCCGTGGACAGCCTGCATCGCCGCAGCATGTGTTGACTGACACAACGTAAACTTTACGCATGTTCACCTCCTTTCGTGGTGTACTAGTTACCATCCTGATGGATGGTGTAGGAGCCACAGACCTGGGGGAGGAGTTAGCCTGTGACCCCTACACCACCCACCCTGTTGGGTGAGTGATGCAGAGTGAGTGATGCCAGCTGGAGTGAGTTAACCCCAGAGCTCCTCGAGCTCCTCAATCACTGGGAAAATGATCGCACGGATTTCCGCGCAGTCATTGCTCATCTTTCGGAGCACCTCCTTTTTACGTGGTTGCCCCGCCTGCTCCGCCTGCACACTTTCACGGAACAGACTGATTCGGCGTTCCCACAATGCTGACAGGATGGTTTCCCACTGCCCAAACGTAAGGTCGGGCATCGTGATGACTTCGTCTTTCATGCTTGCCATTGTTATCACCTCCTTGTTGGATTGACTACCATCCTGATGGATGGTGTAGGAGCCACAGACCTGGGGGAGGAGTTAGCCTGTGACCCCTACACCACCCACCCTGTTGGGTGAGTGGGCACTACCCGTTATTCGGGCAGTTCATGCACTGGCAGC
>Ga0208499_1000462_pt1 | contig 15147 bp, 20 predicted proteins | sample CryBogCBE07Jul09_FD_185504 | JGI IMG/M metagenome (GOLD analysis project Ga0208499, IMG submission 185504) | Freshwater microbial communities from Crystal Bog, Wisconsin, USA - CBE07Jul09 (SPAdes) (version 2) | ecosystem: Environmental > Aquatic > Freshwater > Lake | place: Crystal Bog... | reverse complement strand
GTGTTCGGCTCAAAGCCCTTCTCGGCTTCGTTGGCATCAACAATGCGAGCGTCGGTCTGACCATGGCGGTAGCCGACAAGGTGGTTGCAGGTAGTCATTAGAACGGCTCCCCGCTGTAGCCAAACTCGCTGGTGATGGCGCTCTCGACGCTGGCCTTCTTACCCGCAGCGCGACGGTTGCCCGCGGCAATCTGCTTGTCGCTGAGCTTGCCCTTGGTCGCCCACTGTTCAGCGAGGCTGTTCAGGAACTCATCATCGGGGTCGGCCTGAGCCGCGTCAATGATGGCCTGAATCTGAGGGCTAGCCGTGGCCGGCGCAGAGTTCTGAGCGGAGCGCGACTGTGCCTGGGGCTTGGAGCCGGCGTTGCCGTCATCGTCCTCGTCAGCAACAAGGCCCAGAATGGCCATGTACGCGTAGCGACGAGCGTAGGTCACTGCCGAACCCTGTCCCTGCGGATCGTCCTTCGGCAAGTGCAGACGCATGGTGTCACACATGTATTCGCCAGACTCGTGAATGAGCGAGGTCGCCAAGGTGTCGAGCACCTGTCCGTCCACGGTCTGCCAGAAGCCAATCGTCTGACTGACGGCGAGGCCGTGCTTAGCCAAGATGGGCTGGGCGTGAGCCACCACGTCGGGCAGAGCGGCGTACTTGGACTTAAAGAACGGGTTGGCGCTGGTCTTAGCCACCGCACCGATCTCTCCTTGGAACGCCACCAAAGCCGCGCTGAGCTTGGGGTTGGTGATGCTGAATGATGCGTTGGTCATTACTTCTCTCCTTGTTCGTTGCTGATAACGCTCTCAGTGACGCGCGGTACGCCAGGGCCGTCGGCCGCGCAGGTGCTACGGAACGCGCAGTAGGCACACTGCCACGCCGAGCCGTTCGGGTCAAGCCAGATTTCCTGTCCGTTGTCATCACGGGCGGAACGCTCGCCAAGGTAGCCGGCCTCAACGTCGGAAGCGATGCGCTCGACGCGGTTCAGTTCGCTGATGGCGATGGGTTCCCACTGGTCGCGGGTCAGCCACCACTCGCCAGAGAAACGGCTGGACTCAGAGATGCCCATGGTCGCGGCCTTCTGCTTCGACAAAGCCTCCAGCGCGAGCGAGCCGAGCACGACGTACTCAATCTCAATGCCACGCTCTTTCTCAATGCCAAGGGCGTTCATGCCGGCCTGAGCAATGGCCTTGAGCGCGGGGCCTTGGGGGTTAGTGAGCTGGCCACGCATACGGTTCCAGCCCACCTGCTTGTCGAATGAGTACGTACCCATGGTCTTGAGTTCGTACAGCACCCACTTGCCGTTCACCTGGAGCAGTGCGTCACACGATCCACTGATGTTCTCATCGCCCGAGGCGACCTCAAACTCAGCGTCGGGGTACACACGGCCAATGGCTTCCTGTAGGGCTTCGTGGACAAGCGTACCGAGGCCAGTAGCCCACGCGCCTGCTTCGTCCATCTGCTCGCTCGGGGTTGCACCGAAGGCTGCGTAGCTCTGCTGACGCTCGCAACCGAACGATGAACTGTACCGAAACTTCGTACCCTTCGCCGTCGGCTTCGGGGTCTTTGCTTTCTCCGCCCATTCCTTCGCTAACAGCGAAGTGATGCGGGACTCAAAAATCGGTTCCATCATTTCCTCTCTCTTGGTTGGTACTGCATTTGTAAAACTAAACGCTACACCAGGGGTGTGTCAAGTACCCTTGCCCATTTGTTTATGCCGCCGTATTCGTGGCGGTTGTTCTTGATAGCGATCAGGTTGGCGCGGACATAGGAGATGTTGTTTTGCCTGTGCCATTCCGAGGGGAAACCCGTGCCGAGATAGGACACTTGGAACTGCGCGTCGGTCGGTACAAAGTCGGCGTAAAACGGATCGGTGTAGTACCAAAATGAGTTCTCGTTCCAGTACGACACGTGCGTAGGGTCTTGGAACGCGCCACGCCCGTCGGTTGAGGGGACGCTGATAAGCAACATGCCACCGTGTACCAGCTCGCGGTACGCCTTTTCCATGAACGCCGTCTTGTCCGTCAAGTGCTCAATGAAGTCGTGAGCGCGGATAACGCCCAGAGTGTTCTCGCCAAAGTCGTGCGCCATGTAATCGGCCACAATGTCCACGCCGTTTCCCGCTCGCAAGTCCACGCCCGTAAAGCCGTCGGCCTTGTTGTGGTACGAGCCAAGGTCAATGGCCGTAAGTTCGTGTCGGTCTGACCACGACAAAGCCATGCGCTCGATGTACTTGTGGTACAACTCCACCGTGCCGGTCTGAATCTGAGCGTTGATTTGCGGGTCACGCTGGGTATTCATTTCGTGCATACGCTGGTAGTACAGGGGTATGTTGAGGTGGACTACACGGCCCAACATAAAGATGCGGCTCATCAGGTCTTGGTCATCAAGCACCTTCATGCTGGCGTTGTACCCGCCGGCTTGGTTATACGCCGTCGTGCGGAACGCTCGCAGGTGGTTCGGCGCGTACCAGATGTAGCCGAAGTTGTGCGGGTGCGGGGTCATGCCATTGGCCGAGATGTACTCCACGTCCCACTTGCGGTAAGTCCACCCGTGGTTCGGATCGTATTGGCTGAGGTCGGGCAGTCCGTCGTACTGAACCTGGATAGTGTCCGAGAACACCATCACTGTTGTCTCGTCGTAGAAAGCCCGCTCGACGCGCTCTAAGGCATCGTCGGCCAGCCAGTCATCGTGGTCAAGTTCCAGCAGAATGTCGCCACTTGCTTCGGCACAGGCCATGCGCTTGTAGTAGCCCACGCCTAGGCCATCGTCGGCAATGAGGACTGTCACGCGGCTGTCGTGGACTCGCCAGCCTTCGTTCTTGGCTTTGCCGTTCAGCACCACTACCCACTGCCAGTTATCAAATGTCTGGGCCAGCAGGGACTCAAAGCACTTGTCTAGGTAGCGGGTGTCGTGGCTTGGGGTGAATACGCTAATCACAGACAGTCTCCCGTCGAGATAAGTACGAGGGAAACCGTAATGACTGCCGAAACCATTGCGATGAATAGGTAGATCATTAGTTGTCAATCTCCAACAAGATGCGGCTGACAATCATGCCGAGCAAGAAGGCAAACCAGGGGTTCATAGTTTTTCTCCACATTCGGGGCAGTAAGTGAACTTATAGCTCACAACGTTATCCTCAATTGCCCAATCTTTCATTTGTGAAACAGGCCAAAGAAAGCCCGATGCGTCTAACCCGACATGGTGGTCGCACACGGGCTTGTCCATGGGCTTGGTGATGCCACAGCGGGAGCAAATCTCCGTCGGCTTCCAACGGTACATGCCGCCAGCGAGCTTGAGCCACAAGTGCTTGCAGGTCATTGCTCGCCCCACCAGACAAGGGCGACGGTAGCGGCGGCCAAAAACAGCCACGGTATCCAAAAACTTAAAGCCCACATGCTCATCGCCAACACGCCAAGTAAATAGTGATGCCGCCAGCCATGACGCCCATGCTGAAACCGATGATCCAATCAGGCCAGTTCATCGCTTGCTCCAATAGTGGAGTCCGACAACGGTGGCCAACGCAATAGCGTTAGACGCAATAATGAAGGTGACAGATACGTTCATCACCACCCCTCTCTCTTTCTGTCGGCCACTTCGATAGCCGTGTGGAACGACGGGCCGTGTTCGGGAAGTGTAACCCAAAACGCCTGACGCGGTGACTCGTAAGCAAAGTTGCTCACGTAGGCGTACTCGTCATAGCCCTTCAGCGATCCGTTCACGATAACGCCAGGGATAACGAGGTACTGGTGGAAGTGACCCAGAATCATGGTGTCGTAGGCAAGGTGGTCGCCAATGGACACGTTACGACGAAGCTTGCGGTAGTTGCCCAACGCCAGCGGGGTCATGATGCCCGAGATACCTGAGCCGCCACGGAACTGGTCGCCGTGGGTAGCGAGGAAACGGTGGTTGTACTGCTGAACAATGGTGTCATCAGATTCCTCAATCTGCCACACGATGTTACGGCCACGTGTCTCACGCTCCAAGATACGAGCGAACAGCCAGTCAAATGACTCACGCGCACGACCCTTGGCCGGCGTTTTCTTGGAGGTTCGGGTGTGGTTGCCTCGCTTGGCGGTCACGACAAGTTGCGGGAACTCGGCGGCCACGGTGAGCAAGCCTTCCACGATGGGCTGAATCATGTACTCAAACGTGGCAATGGTGGATAACTCGTTAGACTTGGCCAGTTCCTCGTGAATGTCTCCCGAGAAACCGTCGCCGTTCCACCAGATGTGAGCGCCGTCGTAGGTCAGGTAGCCCAAGTGGTTCTTGGACAGCTCTAGGAACTTACGCACGTGCGTTTCCCACCGCTGAACGGCAATGTCGAGGCTGTAGGCGTTCACGCCCGAGACTTCCTCGGGGCGCACGACTTCACCGAAGTGCTGGTCAGATGAGATGGTGTTGGCGATGCCGTGGTGTACGCCCTTCTTAGGTTTGGCCTTGGCCCAGACAGAAGTGCGCGGAACCTTAATGCCGTCAATGGAACTTACGAGGTCGTAGCGACGCTCTAAATCAGCCACCATTTTCCGAAGCTGGTCGTTCTCCCGCTTGAGGTTGTCGCGCTCGGACTTCGTGCGATCATTCGGGGTGATGAACTCGTCTAACCCTGACACTTGCACTCCCCTCGGCGGTGACGGCGAACGGTCGCGACGGCGATTTCCCTGCCGACCCAGCCACCCAATACCTTGGCAATGTTTGATGAGGTGATAACGGCAGTGTTAAACGCCGCGGCCAACTTCTCGGCCTGCTCCTTGCTCAACTCACGACGAGCAAGTTCCACAGCACATACATGCCAGGGAGTTACTTCCTGTTGGAAATCCGACAAATCCACGGTACAGTCTCCTTTGGTTGGGTGTCGTGTATGATGCTACACCCTGACCAATGGAAAGTTGTTGATACTATGCGTGAAACCTGTGGAGAAATCGTCCAAGACGAGAACGGCCTAGTGAGAAGTTGCATGCTGGAGCACGGCCACATGGGGCAGTACCACGCTGAGCGCAGAGGCGACCTTAAGTATGCGTGGAAATCGCCTGCCCTATCTGGGCGGGAGTAGTGGTATAGATATCTACCCACTTCTTAGCGTCATCAAAGCCGGCGTACATCAAGGCGGCGGCGCACAGCCCTGAGCAAATCCATGTGCCGGCCTGACGCAGACACACCGCGTCCCAGATGAACATGTCCACGGCGCAGGAGAGAATGGTCAGGAAGCCGTAGTGAGCGCCCACCTGCGAGCGCAGGAAGTCAAGGAACTGCTCACGATCAACGTGGGCCGGCAGTGAGATGACCTCGTAGCAACCGCCAGGGGCAACCGTGTCTAGCGTTTTATCGTTAGTTACGCCGTGTGGCTCGGCCTGAATGATGTACCACTCGCCACCTTCTCGGCGGTCAAGGATAGCCACGTGGTTGTATTGGCTCCACTCGTTTTGCTCGTCATGGAGCTGGGCAAAGCGGATAGCCCGCCCGATAATGCCCGACGTGTGGCAGAGAACAATGTCGCCCTCTTGCATCATGCCTCCGGCTTGACGTTCTTGTGGCTCCACTTGACGGCGTGTTGGGTGGCGTACTTGCCGACGATGCCGATAGGGAGAATACCGAGCCAGCCCTGCCAGCCCATGTGGGTGAGTTGGTAGCCCGAATACGAGGCCAGAATGATGTTCACGTAGTCGCTGAGCGCGTCCATGTTACCGGCCAGCTTGTGCTTGCCGTTGGCCACTGCGTCAGTGAGGATCGTGCCGAGAACGTCGCGGACAATCATGGCTAGGCAGCCGACCCCGCTGTAATACAGAACCTTAAGCCACGTCATTGCGCTTCTCCAGCAAGGTCTTGAGGTGGGCAATCTCCTGCTTCTCCAACTCAAGAATCTCCCTGATGGCCTTGCCGTCGGCCTGCATCTGCTCAAACACGGCAATGCCGACCACACTCTCAATGAACAAAGCCATGTACGAAGCCCAGACGTTCCACCACGTGGTCACGCCAACGTCGTTCAGGCCCCAGATAACGCAGGTCAGGGTGACAATGGTGATGCCACCGAGGAAAGACCAGCGACGAATGAGGAACTGGATTTTCCAGGAAAGAAACTTGCCGAACCCGATGGGTTCTCCGCTGATGGGGTGTCGGTATTTACTGATCGTTGAGTCCGTCATGGTACGCCTCATGCTTCTCAATTAGGTGGCGCACTTTGAGAATGTCCACGTGAAACTCGTTTTGGCGGTACTCAATGCGGTCAATAGCATCACGCAAAGAACTGCCGTGATTAGGGTGCAGTTCGGCTCGCAGCCGACGGTAAGCAAACCCACCGACCGTAATGGTCACGGCGCTAACGTAACCGGCGACTTGGAGCTTGCTCGCCCAGTCACCCCAGTTGATAACGGCTAGCCAAGCACCCACGGAGTCCGCACTTGTCCCGTATGCGCCCGCAAGAACGTCTGGGGCGTGCGCCCGTCAATGGCATATCCATTACGTGGGAGGTGAATAGGGGCGTTCACCCATGTGTAGCAAGGGCTTTCGCCGGTTGGACCACCGTGGCTGATGGTCAGAATGTCGTTGCCCTGAACCTGCACGATGATGGCGGTGTGCCAGCCCGTGCCAGGGCCGTACACCACAAGGTCGCCAGGGACAACTTGGCTAGCGGGAATGTGAAGGTCAGCGGCCAACTCCGTGCCGGTGTAGCCGGAGAAGTTGTAGTGCTCGCCTAACGGATCGTCAGCGCCAGCCGAGAGGTAGCAAAGAGCCACGAAGCCGGAGCAGTCAGTGGTGATGGGAAACTGGGGCTTAGTCCAATGCTCAAAGGTCATGCGGTCGGGGCCTTCGCTGTACACAAACGATCCCTTGTTGGCCTGGAAGTGGTTGAGGAACCACTTGGCATTGGTCAGGATTTGAGTACGGCAGTCGGGTGCGGGTGTAGTCATTAGTTGGTTCCAATCACTTTGAGGGTAAAATAGTAGATGCTTTGCGAACCTGTACCAACAATGAAACCAAGTTGGAACTCGTAGTCTGTTCCGGCAACAGGTGCGGACAAAACGCCCGAAGCGACAAGGCGACCGTAATTAGTAGTTACTCCGGCAACGGCCTGAGCCTGCGACCACGCGCTGTTTGAGCCAGCCACTCGATAAAGCAAAATGGCGCTCGCTGCCGTTGTTGCACTAGCCGTACCATTGACGGTAGCCAGGGCTTCCCATGAGTACTTGGCAAACGCACCGTTGGGATTTACCGGAGTTGATAAAATGCCAGAGCCGGCGGTAGTGGGGTATGACGTGGTAATGGACACTGGGTTTACGTTTGACTGAGCATCAGAAGCGGCCAAGGCCGGCGCGTTAGTGATTTGTGAATACGGGATAAACACGCCAGAGGCCACCGTACCGGCAGCACCACCGACGAGCCATGAGTTGAGCGTTGAGGCCGAAAGGTTGTGGGAGTGGTCAATGGCTGCGGGGGTCGTACCCGAGCCAACCGATCCCGACGTGGTGGCGCTGTAGGCAATGGGTTGCGGGGCCGTCAGCGTTCCTGCGTTCTGAAGCAAGGTGCTGAGCGACTGAACCGCGGCGTTAGCCTCAGCCAGCTCAGTGGCCGACGCAACCAAGATAAAGGTGGAAGTGCCGACGGTCCACGTGCCGATGGGCGTATTCTCGTAGCCACGGCTGACGATGGTAAAGGTGTTGCTGTTGTCAAAGGTGCAGAGGATTTTTTCCTCAGCAGACGTGCCGTAGCCAAAAGACACAACGATTTGAGTGCCGACAAAACTGTTGCCGAGAACGTCTGTCCAACCGCTCAGGGTGGTTGATGACGTGAAACTGCCGGTCAGCGTTCCTGTCGTGAGGTTGAGAGTGCCAAGCGTTCCGGCGTTCGGGGAGCCGGCGTAACCGCGCTTGTGCGGGGCATAAGGGAGAAAGGGCATGTAAGTAGTTTACCTTTAGATAGTGGGGATACCGGTGTAACTGTTGTAGCCGCCGATGGTCTTGAGGGTCACTACGCAGTCACCCTCAAAGCCGTTTTCGTACCCGCCACGGCGCTTGTGCGGGAGGAAGTCCAGAGTCTCGATGATAACGTCGGCGGTCAGCGAACCTTCTTGGTAGGTGACGATTTGCTGGGTGCGGCGTAAGTTTTCGAGGAACATGAAAGAGTCATACGGGTCGCTGAACACTTCCATGCCGTCAATGACGTTCACGGAGAACAGTTGGATCGGGACCATAATGCTGGTTTCCGATACCGCCGTCGGCCACGCCTTGAGAGTCCAACGGTGGAGAATGGGGCTACTCATCAAGTCCGTGCTGGGGGTCATTGTCACCGTCACCAAGAAAGTTTCGGCGGGGTAGGAAAGTCCCGAGTCAATGTACACTTCGCTGAAAATATCTGACGTGGCCGGCGAGATGCTGATGTTGTGGGCGTTAGCGCCGTCAAAAGGCGCGGTGGTCAAAGTTGCCGATACTTGAGCGCCAGGCGACGAGGGGAAGTCCACACCGTAGTCAAAGTACACGGGAATCTTGTTGTCGGGAATACCGTAAGTAAAGCCGCCGGACTGAATGTAGCCTGAGGGGACAAGGTGAGCCGTGTCCTTTTGGTAGAAGCCTGCGCCCGATACGGCAAACACGGGGATTTCGTTGTAGGTATCCCAGTCCATGCTCAGCACTTCACCCGTCGAGGAAGCCATCAGGTCGCTGGCGTACACCGGAGATAACGGATCACCCGCGATGAAAGTGCTGAGGTCAAGCTTGCCGAGCCCACTGCTGGTGCTGTCGTAGTTACTCCAGCCGAAGTACACAAAGCGACCGTCGCCAGTGATGGCCCTGACCGGAGCCGTCACGGGCTGGGTCAGGTTAGGCACGTAACTGCCGGCCTTGAGGTCGCCGGCCTGCGTAGCGTTGGGGTCGTATTGGCTGAGCGTCTGCGCCATACGGATACCCTTGTTGGTTCCGATAAAGACGTAGTTTAGGTAAGTTTCCAGCGAATACACGGCTTCACCCATCGGCATGGGGAGCGCCTGAACGGGGTAGTTCGCAGTCCACGGCGATGAGGCGGTAGCACCGCTGGTGTTAAGACCCGAGCGAAACACGGCGCTGTACCCAACCGACGAGCCTTGCTTCACGTAACCGCCAAAGTAGATTTGGCTAGGGCCACCGGTAGCGTCAGACCACACCCAGCCGGAGTTGGGGTGGATCATCAGAAGGTCGCTGGTAGAGCCAGGGGCAGAACCGCTGGGGATTGTGTGGTTGGTGGCGAAGCAGTACAGGTAGTTGCCCGAGGCCGCGATGACGCGCTCGTTGCAGTAGCGCACAAGGTTGTAGCCGGTAAAGCCCGTATTGGAGTCGTTGCCACACCACTGACTCCACGTAGTCGTAGGCGAGCCGGCGGTCAGGGTGATGTAGTAAATGCCGTTGTTAGTGGCCACGAACACACGCGAGTCATTAGCGCAGATGGAGTAGTAAGCGGTCACACCCGTTGGCGTACCCATTTGGGTGGGGCTTGAGTACGCGCCCGTACCGGTAACGGGGTAATAGAACACGTTGGTTCCGTCAATGAGAAACAGGTAAGTACCGCACCGGACTATCTGCAAGTTGGTGTTGGTGCTTTGCCGAAAACGCTTGGTGTCGTTGAGCAAGGTCGCCTGGAGTTCCACCGAGAACACGTCCACGCCCTTGGACTTGTACAAACGGTGGGGCATGTTGGAGTCTTTGCAGTCAAGGTACTTCTGGCCCACGCCGGCAGACCAGTCGTTCTGCTCGCGTCGCCACAGACCGTCGGTATTAACCGTACCTTCGCCCACAATGTTGGTCATGTTGATGGACTGACGCTGAGCGGGCAGGGACTTGTGGCGGAACGCCTCACGACGGTACGGCTCAAATGACGTGTCCACCGGAAAGGTCCGGTTCGCAATCGCTACGGCGTTCGGCCCAAGGTTCTTAAGGATCGCCGTTTGAGCAATGCTTGGTTGCCCGTAGGAGCCGTAGGCATCACTCTCTGCAGTGCTAGTCTGCGAGTAGCCCATCGTGATGACGTGCATTGCCATTACCAGCTACGCACCTTCGTGTACTGGCGCTGGAGTCGGTCGGCTTCCTCGCTGATGCGTTGCATACGGCGGTTCACCAAGGCCGCGACGGAGTTAGCAATAGCCCCAGGCGTGACTTCCTGCGCCTTACGCGGGTCAGGCTGAGCCTCCATGAAGTTACGGCTGATTTCGCGGGGCTGGGTCAGGTCAATCTCTGCGCCCAAGGCCGGCAGGTCAATCATCGTCGGGGTGAGGTTGGACACCGTGGCATGGGCGTAACCGTTGTACGGTGGGGCTTCGTCGTTCACCGTCGGCGTATTGGTCATGCTGTCGGCAGTGTCCACAAAGCGAATGAACGGGGCCGAGTAGGTGACGTAGATGGGAAGTCCAGGCCAACCCGCCTCGTAGATAATGAGGGCGCGGCCCGAGGGGAACACGGGGTCAGTCAGCGCCTGAGTCCAGCGGATCACCTTCCACTTCTTGATGGCAGGGAAGGTGCGGAACGGGGGCGCGATGCGGTAACGCACCTCAAGAATGTCAATAAAGTTGTCCGGCAGGTCGCCAAGGTCGTAGCCTTGGAACACGGGGTTATACGTCAGCTCAGCAACGCCCACGCGGAACAAGCCGTTGGTCGGGCTGGACAGTGAGCGCAGGTCATCGTTGATGGCCACGCCAATGTCGTAGCGGGAGTAGCGCGGGTTGAGCAGGGCGTTGGTCAGGGCAACGTGGTTAGAGGGAACCGATCCCCAGTAGCCACGCTCGACAACGGCCACGCTGGTGCTGGAGTTCCACGACGTAACCAGCATCAACTCAAGGTCAATGGCCAGCACCGTGCCAGGGGCGATACCCGAAGTCTGCTGTCCGGTCAGGGTAAAGCTAGTGTCGTTTGAGCCAATGGCCGTCACTAACTGAACGTAACGCTCACGCTGTCCGCCCATGACGCGGCGGTACACCTTCTCAATAAGGTCGCCAAAGGTATTACCAGTACCGGTACTTGACGAACCACCGACTGTAATGAGCGTTGCCATGAATGTTCCTTATAGTTCCGCGGAGAATGTGAACTTGCCACCAGAGGCAGACTGTTTAACCTGATACACCGATCCGTTCGCGGCGTTTACACCAGCAGTCAAGACCAGCACCGTGCCGGTGTTGCTTGCCGAGTTTGTCAGTTGCGAACTGATAGCACTGATAGCCGAAGCGGTCGCACCGAATACCAACTGCATGTTGGATACCGTCGGCGTGACTGTCGCTGTTCGCATGGGTACGGGGTACACGGCGGGGTAGTGGTAACTGCTTGCTGTACCACCAACACCAAACGCCGGCCCGACAATGTTTGCGCCCGCGCCACCGATGGGCAAGGCGCAAAAGAAACGCTGACAGGCCGACAGTTCACCGTCAATGGTTGCATTGGCGCGGACAAACTGCGTAGCGGTAGAACCGAGTTCCAACTTCCAGCCGGTTGTCTGAATGTTTTGGCTGAAGGGAACAATAAGGTTAGCTATAACTGCAAGTCCGGTAGCGGTGCTCGGGACGGTGAATGTGATGCTTTGTCGAGTCCACGAGGTAGTCACGGCAAAGCTGGTTCCGGTAGTGATAGTGCTTCCGTTGTACGAACCAACGTCGCCAGAAGCACCCGTGCCGTAAGTAGCCTGCAAATTAGACGAGGCAGAAGTAGTGGCACTGGCCTTGACGTAACAAGAGAACGTCACCTGCTGGCCTTGCAAGCCAATGACCACTTCCTGCTCTAGCGCCTGAGCGACGGCGGGGCTGACGCCAAAAACGTAGTTCACCTGCACGGCATACGGCGTGTTCGCCGTCGGCATGGTAGTGGTAGTAAGGGCTACCTGCGAAGCGGTAAAAGTGGAGTTGGCTAACGTGTCCGAGAAGGCAAAGCGGTCAGGGGCGGAATAAACGTAAGCACCGTTACCCGATACGCCAGACGTACCGCGTTGCCAGAAGTCAAAGCCACCGTTGATGATGTAGTTCGGGTTGATGCCAGATGCACCTTGAGCACCCTGAGCACCCTGAGCGCCAGTAGCTCCCTGAGCACCGGTAGAACCCTGAGCGCCCGTGCTTCCCTGTGCGCCAGTTGCACCCTGCGAACCCGTTGCGCCTTGCGCTCCGGTGGAACCCTGAGCACCAGTTGATCCCTGTGCTCCGGTAGAACCTTGGAAACCTTGTGTTCCTTGTGAGCCGGTAGCACCTTGAGCGCCAGTTGAGCCTTGAGAACCAGTCGCACCTTGCAAGCCCTGCGGACCCTGTGAGCCGGTAGCGCCTTGATACCCTTGAGCGCCCTGAGTCCCAGCACCGGTAGCGCCTTGGTATCCCTGAGGACCCTGTGAACCAGTCGCGCCTTGGACACCTTGGAAGCCAGCACCTTGCACACCTTGGTTGCCTTGGTATCCCTGCGAGCCTTGAGAACCAGTTGATCCTTGTGCGCCGGCAACGCCTTGGAAACCCTGATAACCCTGCGAGCCTTGTACACCTTGAGCGCCTTGGTTGCCTTGCGTACCTTGCGCTCCCGTCACACCCTGAAAGCCCTGCGCACCCTGCGCACCCTGCGCACCCTGAAAGCCAGCTCCTTGATTACCCTGTACACCTTGTGCTCCCTGAGCGCCCTGAGGTCCGGCAGAAGCCATGGAAACCAGCGAGTCATCGTATGACCAGTAGGACTTGGCGTTAGACGCGCCGACGGGGTAGAGAACGCGAACGTAGTAGGCAACGCCGGCAGGGACAGTTAATTGCCACTGGCCAGGGCCACCGAAGGCCGTGCCGGACATGACGGGGCCGGCATCGGGGGAACCAGCGGGGGGAGTAGCGCCCGCGGCAGGAACGCTGGTAAAGCGAGTAGCAGCCCAGGCATCTACCTGAGCATCATTGAGGAAACCTGAGGGGCCGGCAACCTGACCGGACAGCACGAAGGCCATTAGATCGTCTCCCCTGCGCTGACGGCGGACTGAGCCGCGTCAAAGCGAGCGCCCAACTTGGAATCGCCACCGAGACTCTGACCCGTCTCAATCTCCCAGCGGGAACCAGCTCGGGCTTCGAGGCGAGCCGCGCCCTTGACGGACTTAGGCTGAACGCCGTCCTTGCGAAGGCGCTTGTAGGCGGCCACGTCTTTGTGCATAATTTCAGTGTTCTTTTCCACAGCCGCGGCCTCGGAACGCGTCGGCATTGACGAGGGCGCTATGAACACATTTTCGTAGGTGCGGGCTATGGGTCCACCGCACACGTCACAGGCCGTCAGAGGGGCTTCTAGGAGGCTCTGAGCGACTTCTGTGATGGTCTTGCAGGCGTTGCACTTGTAGTCGTAGCGTGGCATTATGAAATCAAAGCTCCGTATCCGGCAGCCGTTAGAGCCGCCGCTTCTGCGTCCGTCACATACGTCGGTCCAAAATACACCTTCGTAATCCACACCTCGTGTGACACGTTGTATTGCGCCTGAACAGGTGGGTTCTGCGTGTAGTCCACATACGCCGTAGAGGAGTAAGGCCCTGACGGATCGTTAGGGTTCCACGGGTAGGGAATGTTCGTGTCGGCGTTCTCGTCGCTCGCAGTGTCCTGAACGAAGGTTCCGTTGGACAGCGCAAAGACGTTTATGTAACGCTTCCGGTTGGGGAAGTACCGGAACAAAGCGCGAGATGCGCCAGTGGACTCCGGCAGGAACGCCGGATTATCGTAAGCAACAGGGGGCGTAAACGTTGCCACCCCGACCTACCACTTACGGCCGTTGGTCCCCAAAGCGCGAGCATCAACAGCGTCACCCGTTCCACGACCACCAGTGGACTGGAACTCGTCAGGAGTCGGGTCAGCCTGACCGACGGGCTTCGTGGTGCGGTCAAAGCCGCTCATCATGCTCTGCTCCAAGATGTATCCAGGGCGCATGTCCACGGTGAAAGCAACGTCTTGGTTACGAGCGGTGTCGGTCTGGTTGTCGCGCATTGTTATTCGCCTCCGTAGGTCTTAAAGGGGATTACTTCGGGCGCATCAGTGTTAGCCGCGTACTCAACCGGCGTGATGCCAGTGATCTCAGGCTTGCCCTTTACGCCACGGGCAGTGTTCTGCTCAACACCGCGAAGGCCACGGTTGTTTGAGCCGGCGTTCATCGCCTTGGTGTTGTCATCGATTCCACGCAGAAGGTCTGCGGAAACAGTAGGGAATGAAGCGCGGGATTCCATTAGCAACAGCTCTTTTCCATGCCGCAGCAACCGCAGTAACACGGGTCGGGCTGCTGGGACATTGCACCGTATTTACGGTTGTTAGCGGCGGCGAGAACCGCACGGTTGGGGAGCGGAGTTCCAGCGGGCATAGCCGTTTCGATTCCGCGGGTGAGGCCGAGGCCGGTAGGGGTAGTCATAGTTAAACCTCGCTAGTGAATTGGTCGGCACGGGAGACGGGGTTGCCGTCTTTGTCCGTGAGACCACCACAGACGAGACACTGAATCTCGTCTGCGGTGGCCTGCACGTCCCAAGAACCGCAATGAGCGCAGGCGCGGGGCCAAGGCATTGCTGTTCCTTACTACTTGGCTTAGGCCAGCGGTGAGCCGGACTCACCCAGGTCAATGGCAGGCTCAAACGCCGTACCAGTACCAGCAGTGGTGCTGATGTCGCCACCGAGCAGCGAAGCCGACTCAATGCGAATGAGCGAAGCCTGACGGAACACGGAGTAGCCTCCGAGCCAGTACCAGCCCATCGGCACAAAGCGGCGCAGACGGTCGGTGATGGGACCAGGAACCACGTGCGGGTAAGCACCGTTGCCATCAACGTACGAGTACGCCTTGGCAAGAGCCTGACGGCCGAGGATCAAAGTTCCGTAAACGTTGGTCGAGGACGCACCAGCACCCTGGAACACCGGAGCACGCGGGGTCTCGATCCAACGAACACCCTCGTAAGCACCGAGTTCACCCGTCCAGATTTCTCCAGGCTGAGCGTACACGTGCGGCGCGCGCCAACCCTGAACGTTGGAACCGGAGATGCTTTCGCCCTGAAGGTCCGCAACAAGGTCGGGGTGAATGTAACCGACGTACATACCACCGAAGGTAGGCACGTTCTGAGCGCGGAGGCGAGCACGAGCAACGCGAATGTCCAGCGAGGAAATCGTGTTGCTGGAGGTCACACCAGCGCGGGTAGTCACCGAGGTCTGGAGCGAGGTCTGGCCCAAGCCCGAAGCGTACTG
>Ga0208499_1000461_pt1 | contig 15170 bp, 6 predicted proteins | sample CryBogCBE07Jul09_FD_185504 | JGI IMG/M metagenome (GOLD analysis project Ga0208499, IMG submission 185504) | Freshwater microbial communities from Crystal Bog, Wisconsin, USA - CBE07Jul09 (SPAdes) (version 2) | ecosystem: Environmental > Aquatic > Freshwater > Lake | place: Crystal Bog... | reverse complement strand
CCATATGTACCAGAAGATACACCTGTGTTTGTCAATTGAGTAGAGTTAATTGTTCCTGTAATCTGTGTATTAGCAATGCTTGCTGTTACATTAGCTGCAGAAGTAACTTGACCCTCTGCATTGACTGTAACAACAGGTACAGTTCCTGCTCCACCATAAGTACCGGCTGATACACCGGTATTTCCTAACATTCCACTTGATACTTGCGTTAGTGCCATTTAAGTCCCTTTTTTTCTTATATTTATCATTAAGTTGGAGATCCGCCTGCGGTAATATTGTTAGCTGAAATTATATTACCTGAAGAATCTATCGACATAATGGTGTTTGAACCGTATTTGATAACCAAATGACCTGCACCAGATTCTTGGATTGAAAAGTGTGTTGTTGTTAGAGCACCAGAAGTGCCTATGTTTACACTAATATTATTTGCTAAGTTAGAAGATTTTATTAGTGTGGTCATTTATTATTTCCTTTGAGCATATCTATCTCTGCTTTGAGTTCTTTAATGGCCGCAAATGCAAGAGCACACATCTTTTCGTAATCGACTGCAAGAATTCCATCATCTCTTAATCTCACTGCTAATGGGAATACTGATTGAACGTCTTGCGCCACAACACCAAAGTCTTGCTTGCGAACAAAGTATCCATCTTCACCGCCACGAGCCTCAATGACTTCATCTTTCCAATCAAATGTTTTACCACCAATTGTTGTAACTATATCAAGTGCATTTGGAATGTCTTGAATATTTTCTTTAAGGCTTATATCAGAAGAATAGTATGCAGTAATATTATTAGCAGCACGTATCTCACCAGATACTCCAGATGCTGCGGTTCCTACACCTAAAGAATTAGTTTGTATGCTTCCTGTAATATAATTGTTTACAAAAGCAGTTGTGGCAATCATCGTATTGGATGTTCCATTAGCTGCAGTTGGCATAAACACATTATTTGCAAATGTAGTTGCTAGTACAGTATTAGCGTAATATGTAACTAATTTACTTGTCAAACCATCAATTGCTAACTGAATCGTATTAGCTGTAGATGAAATGTTATTATTGATTGTGTATGCAATATTGTTTGCATAATATGGATTATTAATATAACCATCAACTTCCAGTAAAATAATATCACCAGAAGATGCACCGTTACTCAATGTAACAGAAGTATTTGATGTTTCTGTATAATCAGAATTGAACTGACGAACACCGTTGACATACACCCTTAGTTGTGAATTACCAGGAATATATGTTGGAGTTGTAAATAATGTTTGACCTGCATTTACTGTTGGGTAAATTCTAGATGACTGAATCGTTGTTCCAGTAGAACCACCGCCACCGCCTCCACCACCTGCAGCCCAATAATATGAACCTGAACCACCAGTTGTTAACACATAGCCCGCAACTTGACCGGAAGGTAAAAGATTGTTTAATGCCGCTGTTGAAGAAGTGCCGCCTGTACCACCAGAACTGATTGATAATGGTGATGATAATGTTACAGTATTACTAAATGTAACTGTGTTAGCAAATGTAGTTGATAATAATGTATTAGCATAATTTGACACCACTTTACTCGTCAAACCATCAATTGCCAATTGAATTGTGTTAGCAGTTGATGAAATACTTGAGTTAATGGTATATGCAATGTTATTTGCATAGTATGGATTTACAAAATAACCATCCACTTCAACCAGAATATTTGAACCACTTGGTGGTGATGTACTGAAACTTACGGAAGTATTAGTTGTTTCTGTGTATGTGCCAGGAAATTGACGTACACCATCAACATAAACTTTCAACTGGTCTGCGCCAGGTATGTAAGTTGGTGTTGTGTAAGTGATGCCAGAACCATTAGCAGAATAACTTAGATATGTTGAACTAATTGAAGTACCTGGTGTTGCACCACCGCCTCCTCCGCCACCGCCTGCAGCCCAATAGAAGTTACCAGGACCACCAGTAGTTAATACATAACCTGCGGTTGTTCCTGCTGGTAAAATGTTTGTTAATGCAGAACCTGCCGATGTAGCACCAGTACCACCAGACGAAATTGGTAATGCTGTGTTTAATGCTAATGCATTGAACGTTGGTGTTGCAGTTGTTCTTAAATCTTGTGGTGTGTTAATCGTAAATGTATTAGATGTACCTGTTGTCACTACACCATTATTACTTGTGAAAGAAATAACACCATTACTTGTAACAGCTGATGTAAAGTTTGAACCAGTAAATGTTATATTTGATGGTGTCTTTGTTGTTGTGATTGCATAATATGTACCAGAACCAACATCAAGAATATCAAAGTATTGACCACCTTCATTCCAACGAATTGAAGCATTTGTGCCTGAAGAACCACGATTTACATTAAAGAAACTGTTTGCAGCAGTAGAACTACCTGCGTTCAATGTAAAAGTATTACTATTGTATACAGTTGTTCCGTTAATAACAAAGTTTCCACCTACAGAAAACTGGCCGTTCGCAGTAATGTTATTGACATAAGTTTGTCCAGTAACAGATAAACTTGAAGATATAATAGATGAAGCGTTTAGTGAAACAGGAACATTGACATTATTAGCTACTAAAACATTCACAATTGCATTAGCAACATTTGCATTGTTTATTGTTGCATTAGTGATATTACCTGATGCAGTAGTGGATGTTGTTATAACAGCATTAGCTAATGTAGAAACACCTGTTACTGTCAATGCATTGGTGTTTAGATAGTTAGTGACTGCAAAATTATTAGCACTACCATTTGCAGAAGCTGTAAATGTTCCAGATACGGTTGCAGTTCCTGCGTTTACTGTCGTAGTTGTTAGTGTTCCAGATATAGTCGCATTATTTGTAACGGAAAGACCTGTGCCAGAACCAATTGCTTGAATTTGACCGTTAGCTAATAAACTTAATGTTGTGTTGCTAAAATTAACTGGACCACCAACACGCAAAGTGTTTTGCACATATGCAGAAGATCCTGTACCTTGTACTTGAAAGGCACCAGCAATAATAGCAGCAGTATTAACTTGTAAACCTAAAGAATTATCTCCAAGAAATAATGTTCCAGATGGTTTTGTGAAGTTGTTGGCCGCTAGGTCATTGTTTTGTTGTAGTAATCCGTTAGTTGAAACCACCCAATCAGAGAAGGTATTGGCATAACTTAGAACCGGAAATACTTGTGCTTGAGAATAATTAGCCATTTTTGCCTTTTTCTATCATTGCCTTTTTCTATTTATTCAACAATGCCTGAAGCATTTTCTTAATATCTTCCATGTCTGACTTCAAAGAAACAAGTTCTTCTTCCATTTGTTTTTTCTTTTTGTACTCAACTAAAGCTGCATAATTTGTATTTAATACAGCTTTACTCTCCATATCTTTAACTAAATGAGGATGGTCTTTAACTTTTGCTAGTTTCATTTCTATCATTATGCAGTCGCAATCGCACGGAAGTTTTTAATTTGTGGAACAATCGAAGGGTTAGTTGAATACATTACAACTTTAATTGCAAACACATTGAAATTGTTATACAATGCATTTGTTGTCAAGTCGTTATATGTAATATTCAAAGCTTGGTATGTATCAGATGTATAACTTGTTGCATCTGTGTAGATAACACCAGCTCCAGGAGTTAGAATTGGATTCATCAACACATATGGATTATTATCAAAGTTGTTTGCATCATTAGAGTTTAATACTTTATAATACACTTCAATTTTTGTACCAATCTGACGATTAACATCCATATAAACAGTTAAGCCTGTTGACTGGAAGTTATTGTTCAATGTAACACGGCGTGTGATATAACGTGCAACCGCAGTTCCGTTGTGGAATCCACCTAACAATTCTGATGTTGTGTTAGCAGAATAGTATGGATTAATAATGTTTTGAACTAGAACAGTATTCAAACGTTCAAGGTCAATCATTGGAGAAGTCCATCTATCTGTATTTGTCATAGTTGGTTCAATAATCAAATCACCAGATGTACTATGTACTTGTCTTGTAGAGAAGTTATGATTCTGATTTGAAACAACTTTTGTAGCAGATGATAATGTATTTGCAGTCAAACTTGTTGTCTTAACTGCATAGTTGATTGAATCGAAACCATTAAACGTTAAGTCGTTGCTTATCAACTGTAACAAGTCATAACTAAATGCTGTTGGTGCAGAGTTAGCTGTAACATCAAATGTTACAGAACCACCAGCAAAATCACAAATCTTCAAATTAAAACATAGTGTTTCTGATGGAGCAGGAACCCATGTAGATGCGTTTTGTGATTTGAACAATGATCCAGCATAATTCAACTGAGATAATGTATTGTTTGTTCCAAATTGGACTTGGCCAACTTTAGAAGAATACATTTGATAGTTATCTGAATTAGCTGCAACCATCAATGAATATTGACCTGGTGCCAAATAAACTGGATGGTCAAATGTGAATGTTGTTGATGGACCAATACTAGTAGTGATAGAACTAGAAGAAGGTACATTAACATTTGCAGGATTCATAAACACAATAGAACCAGGAATCTCATTTGTAGAATCTGGATAACCATTTACTGTTGGTCTGATACGAACAGAAACTGGAATTGTAGAATCTTTTGTAGCAAAATATAAGTCTACTGATGACACAAACACACCATTTGGATATTGTGCTGCATTGACATAGAAGTTTTGTGACAATGGATCAGGATCAGTATAACCACCAGCTGCAGTCACTGATTGAGCTGCAGCACTAATAGCCTCTTGAACAGCTAATGCAGCTTGAGTTGGATCATCCATTCTCAAACCTTGAGCAACGCCCGTATTCCATGCTGCAGCGCCAATGTTTGCAATTAAATCAGCAGGCGCTTGTGATGTTGTTGTTCCTGCCAAACTTGCTGAAGCCGACACAATATTGTTATAGATTGTTGGATCATTATACAATACACCTTGGAATCCTGCTAAACCTTGAATGCCGCCTGCACCACCAATAATTGAACGGCCTGCTTCCATAATTGGAACAAGAATATCTAATGCGGGATTTCCAGTTGTTACACCATCCAGACATGGATCCGACAAGTCACTTGAATCACCACCACTATCATCAGGTGGAGTATATGGTGCTTCCACAGGTTGTGGTTTTGGTATAGCTGTTGCTTGTGGTGGTCTTGTTGATACGACAGTAGTTTGTACAGTTTGTAATGTACCTTGGGAATAGAAGGATGCTTTTGTATATGTGTGTGACAATGCAGGAGAAACAGCACTATCAGACCATTCAATACTCATAGTTCCTGTTGGGAACACAAGTGTATTAGAGAAAGCAGATATCGATAAACCTAATGCATTTGCACTATTAGCTGCATCAGCACTTACACCATTAGGAATAGTTAATACGCCTGCAGCTGCACCATTGATATCGGTCACTAATTGTGAACCTTGAGTTGGTGATGGTGCAGATAAAATGGCTTGTACAGTATTACTTCCAGTAACTGAAATAATTGGTGTTGAAGTATAACCAGCACCAGTTTGAACTAAGTTGACCGCAACAATTTGACCAGCAGAAACATTCGCTGTGTAAATTGCAGGACTTGTATTTGCACCAGTGATAGAAATGATTGGTAGATTATTTCCGTTAGTGTAACCAGAACCTGGATTGCTAATTGTCAAATTATATAAACGGTCTGTATAACCTGGTGTTACAAATCCATCCACATTTTTACCATTAATATAAGTGTGTAACTGTGTAAATGGCGCCATGCCATTGATGTTGAAGTTAACAGGAACACTTCTTGCGTAAGGTATAATTGCGTTAGAAAGTACAGCAGTTGTAGATGAAACCTGAATTGGTCCACCTTGCAATGATGATGTCAAACCTTGAGAACTGATTGCATTTTGAATTGCAGTTGTGTCTCTTGTGATAGATGCTTGGTCACTCGAATTAACGATTGTGTCTGTTGGTTGACCTGACCAGTTTAACTGCCAATCATTCCATTGTGAACCGTTACCAGTTCCATTAACTGCGGCAGTCCATGCTGCCTGGTCTTCTGTGACAATATTAACATTTGGTTGAGTATTAGTTGAATACCATACATCACTTGCTGGTGATATTGTTGCAGTACCAGTAAAACTATATACGTTAAAAGGATTAACTGTGATAACCTCTGTCGCAACATTTTGAAATACTAATGATGATTCATTGTATGAGAATGTAACAATGTTGTTTGATACAGATAATTGATTATTTGTCTTATTACCAGGTGAAGATACAAAAGTACCTTGACTTTGGTTAACATAATAGTTTGCAACATTAGACAAGAATGTTGGTCTTGCTAGTTGGTCTACAGGATCAATAGAGATTTTATAATCTGGATTCAATACATCACCGACACTTGAACCAGTAAATCCATCAACCAAATATCCATTCTTGAACAATAAATTTAAGCCAGTTGAATCTGTTACATCAGAACCAGTTACTTGATTTTCTAAGATAGACAATGATGTATATTGTTCCAAATTGCTAATACGCTTATCTAACACACCAATGTCACGCATAGAATATCTACGTGTGTTATTAGGAGTAATTACCACATCATGTTTAGAGAATGTATATGGTGCATAGTTAACTGTAAACAATGTTACTGTGCCAGGTACATCTGCTGGTGTTACAGGATTTGTATATGAACTTGTACCACGAACTGTTTTGAATTGTGCATTTGGATACAACACAATCTTATCTGTTCTAGACAAATAATAACCATATGTTGCTGTAATAAACTCATTAGCAAATGGTGAAGGTAGCTGGAATGTATTCAAACCAGTTTGGCCAATACCATCTGTTCTACGTGGTCTAAAATCAATCACATCTCTTAAATTATATGTTACACCATACTGTTGAGATGTGAAAGATGGAATGTTTGGATATGAAACAGGATATGAATTGACATCAAAGAATCCTGTACCACCTGAGTGAGTAAAATAACTCAATGTTGCAACAACATTACCTTTTGCTGAACCACTAATGTTTATAATTTTACCATGGTCATATAATGTATCTCTTTGACCATTATCTAACAAGTAATTTGCAATGTTATTTGAAACTTGTGACCATACAGTTACAATTGTATTTGGTGTGTTAGCCACATTAGTATTTGCTGTTGACATGTAAACATGACCATCAGTAAATGAAACATATGTGTTACTATTATAAACTGCTGTATTAGACCATGCACCAACATAGTTGGCAGTATTTCCCAATTCATAAACACCAACAAAATTATAAACGTCAGAATAACCAATATCAATTGCTGTGTTTAGTGTGTTAGCAGAAACAAGAACTGCAACATTGGCTTGTAATGTCTTACTCTTAATTGTATCGTTTGTCACACCAACTGTTGCATAAATTGTTGCAGAACCACCAAATCCACCACCAATATTAATTGTTGCTTGTGGTGTCGCTGCACTATTGTTGATTGTGATAGTAACGTTTGCGCTATCCATTGGAATAAACTGACCAGCAGTATAACTTCCACTGGATGATGTTGCTACAACTGCAAAATATTGTTGTGCTTGTGAAGAACTAATTGTTCCTGTGCCAGGATAAAACTGTTCATTAGAACCGTTTGTTGTAATTGTATATGAACCGTTTGTAAAACTACTTGCAGGTGCAGTAAAATATCTGCGTGTGCTGTAATTTACAGAAGAAACATTAGAGATATTTGTCTGTGGTAATGGGAAAATCAATGATTGATATGTGTTGTCGATTAAGTTAGCTGATGCAACTGTGTTTGCAGAGAATACAACTGATGAATAGTTGTTACCTGAGCCAGCAATAATCATTGACTGTACATTTGAGAATGAATTGTTAGCCAACTTAACATCAAACATAAATGCTTTGTATGATGTACTTGTTAAACTACCCGTATCGTAATCAAAATCACGAACACGAGCAGTGCCAATCTTTGTGTTTGTATTAGCTGCACCAAAATGTACATTGTGTAACTCTACTTGTGTACCAACTTGAAAGTTAGGAATTTCACCATTCAAGTTTTGAATTTTGGTGTAATTTCCATAGTACGTATCAATTTGTTGTGCAGTTAAAACGTTTGTATCTCTAGATTTTTCTAGTACATATCTTGTTGGTGCACGATGTGTTACTGGATAACCATTTAGATAAACTTTACCTGCACTGATTGTAGAAATGAAATTGTTAGATACTGCATTACTACCAGGAACATTATCAACAACTCTTAAGCTAAATGGATTAACAGTAAAATCTCCTGCTGTGTCTGAGACAGATTGTGCAATTGCAGCAGAAACATCTGTTAAAACGGGAACACTTGCAATATCTTCAACTGTACCTTGATTGATTCTAACCAATTCAATAAATTTGGCCGTAGTCAATGAACCAAATGCAATTGTTTGGTCGTTTACATAAGGTTGTGTTGATAGAACTAAATTGATAGTATAACGGTCAGCACCAGGAGCCTGATAATTAGATGCACCAATTGCTGGATCCAACAAAGAAGGATCAGATGTAGAATCTGTAATTGTTTCTTCTACTGTATAACCAACAACAACTGATGGATATGCAGATAATGAATTTGGAACAATAGATGCTGCATAAGATTCAACAAAGATGCCGTTGGTAAACCAAACACCATCAGCTATGTTAACTTCTAAAGCATTAACAGAAATTTGATTAGTGATAGAAACGGATACGTTTGTGATATCGCTTGTCAATGGTGTGTGGATTGTCAATGATGTTGTTGAGTCAATAGAAACAACAGTAGCGGTAAAATTAAGAGAAGAAATAACAATTGTATCACCAACACTTATTCCAGATGTGGTCATTGTTAGTGACTGACCCAAATAAGTTCCTGTAGCAGTTCTGCCTGTGATAGTCGCAGTTGAAAGTGCAGTTGCAGTAAATTGTGGAGTAACAGTAGAAGTTAGAGAATTTAAGGCATCAATTTTTGATGTATAGAAATTGATGGTTTCTCCAGATGAAAACGCTCTGCCGTTAGATGTATTGATTAACTTTGTGATGATATAATAGTTGGATGTATCAACACTATTAACGATAGCGACTAATCCAGATGATGCACCAACAGCATATAAACCAGTAACGTTATTGATAATTGCAGAGGCCGCAGATGTTAATTTAGCAGTAACAACGTTCACATCGATTGTGATATTACCACCAGAAACCTTAGAACCATCCGCAAACATACCCAAACCAAATTTAGATACTTGGTCTTGTAAAATGGATTGTGATTGTGTTAGTTCTCTTGCCTGAACCGCATATCCTGGCTTAAAAAGAATACGATAGAAATTCTTCTTAGGATCAAAATCGTCATAATATGGTGATACGTCAAAGTCGAGTGCCATTTTTTTCCTTTAGTAACCTAATACAATCTTAAATTGTTCTATTCCGTCTGAACTTCTCTGAATTCCACTTCTGTTTTCAATGAAAGACATATAACCAGAGAATAACGTATAATTTGGGACACTATATGATAAGAGTGTTCTTGTTGTTCCAGATGTTTGACCAAATACAGGTGAGTTTGTAATTGGAGTACCTGTCGTATTTATGAGTTTTACCACATTGTTTCCAACATCATAACTTAATATTGTTGCAGTAAATGTGGCTGCAGCTAAACTAGTTCCTTGATATATTATTTCATCACTTTGATATGTACCAAAACCTGGAGCAACAACAAAATCTGTGGTTGTTGAGTAAATTGTTGCATTTGCAGGCAATGGAGATAACTGCGTGGTTGTTGGTTGAATCACGATTCCCAACTGGTGATATGTGATGTCCGTAGGAATATGACCGCCTTCTGAACCATTAAAATCTACGGTCACCATAATGTTTCTGCATCCCAATTCAGAAATAGGATCAAATGAATGTCCACCAACTGGAGATGCAAAAGCAATGGCTGTTGCATTGGAACCATAAGTTGAGTTAATACTCACGTTCGCATAGGAGTAATTGGTACCTGTGTTTGCAACTAAGATGTCGGTGATTACACCGCCTGACACCACGGCTGTTCCAGATGCGCCTACACCATCACCTGTTACAACAACAGAGATAGTTGCGTTAGCAGGATCATATCCAGTGCCACCATTTGTGACGTTAATCACTTCAATGTCACCATAACCAGCAGAAGTCAACAATGGATTTGGTGTGTTTGCGCCTACTGGAACTGGAATCCATGTAGAATCCATGAATTTGACTTTAAGACCAGAGCTAATAGTGTACATATATTTCCACTTATAACCATCTGTGCCTTGATATATGTTGTCTGTGCCATATGTTCCGGGTTGGAAGAAAGGCATCTGAGTTGACATACCACCGTTGTTATTCCATAAGCACTTGAATACTTGGTCGTAAGTGTTCTTTACATAGAATTCATATACAGGATAACCATCAACGTCTTTTTGGAACATATCAATGTTATCTTTGTAATAATCGTAAATGGTATTTGCAGTCCAATCAATACGAGCAATTACAGGACACAAATCGTTTGATGTGACTAATTTAGCCACGAATGTATTTTTGAATACAGACTTGATGTATTGTTGGTCTTGTGTTGGTATTGGTGGCGCAGTATCGTTAACCCATGGATCAACTTTAGATAAGAATACGTAAGATGTACCTAATGGAACATTTGTATTAGGAATAACAGCGACAGGTGAATAGTATAACTGCTCTATACTGCTAATTGCTGCGCCGTAAGTAAGAAGGTTTTGATTTGCCATGATTTATTTATCTCTTATGAACCAACTCTCATTAATGCCCAATTCAATACAATGGCATCAGTTTTTGGGCCTCCGCCTGCATTGTTGATGATTGTAATATCAAAACTACCAACACGAACGCCGCCAACTGAAACTAGATATGGATTTGGTGTTGTTACTGGATTTTGTATAGCAACAAAAGGAACATCATTAACGTGTTGAACATAACTGTTATTAACAGTAAATGTTACGTAAGCACCACTACCTAAGCCAGCATTGTTCATTATAATTTGACCGAATGTACCGTTTGCAGTAACAGAAGTAGATTTATTAGCTGATTGTGTTACTACTCCAGTATTTGAAGTGTTACTGAACGCATAAGTGTTTGCAATAATTGTGTTTGCTGTTGTTGTATTTGAACTAACTGCAAACAAAGAAGTATTTAATGTTGCTGTTGTTGTTCTATTATTAGTACCATTTTGTGTGGTATTAAATGTAATTGTAGAACCTTTAGTAGAATCAGTATAGTTTTCTGCAGCCAAATAATCAATTGATGCACCACCAGTTAAACCAAATGTATTACTATAACCGTTACCACCCCAACGAATCAATATATCACCAGTTTGAACAGGAGTTGGATTAGATGAGTTACCACGTGCAGTGCGACCAGCAATTAATGGGTACGCAGATGTATTACCAAAATTGTAATTATCAATAATCATTCGTGTTGCGTAACCGCCGTCTTTACCCGACAATTGCAACATTGTGCCTGATGATGTTGTTACTGCAGCAACTCCGTTATTTGATGCATCAATACGAACAGCAGAAACATTGGATGCAAAATTTGAGTTCTGCATAATAACTGTACCATTCATTGTCATCACTTGTGATGGTACATTGATTGTGAATACATTACTCGCTTCTAAACTTCCGGTTACTTGTATATTATTTGCTGATATAACACCATTTGCATAAATTATCAGGTTATTACTGAGAGCAATTGCAGATGAATTGTTGAATTGTAACACATTAGATGCAACTGTTATTGATATATCGTTTCCAGTTACAGTATCAAGCACATGAAGTGCTGCGCCTTGGCCAGCAATCCAAACAGAACCCCATCTATTAGTTGCTGAACCTAAAGTATAAGTGTTTGTCGTAGTAGGAATAATGTTACTCAACGCAATCGTTGCTGTGTTCTGAACTGCTGTGTTTGCAAGATTCCAACCAGATGTGGAATTATATAATGCAATATTAGCTACTCCAGACACAATTGCTACAGTACCACTTAGTGTATTACCTGCAGCAAAGGCCGCATTTGCTTCTGCAAAAGCCGCATTAGCCTGATTAAATACGATATTAATTGTGTTAGATAGTGTTCCACTTTGGAAACTAACAACTGAGTTAGCGTAGTTTTTGGCTGCTGTCAATGTTGCAGCATCATTTGCACTTACGAATGTATTAGATACGGCAGTGAGTTGTACTGTTCCATCTGAGAAAGTGATATACGATTGTGTATTCAACACCAATCCGTTTGCAGTCATTTTTGCAGAGATATTATTTGCGTATTGTCCACCAACCGCAAACACTACATTAGTACCAGGATTTGCAGTACCAATCACTAAATTACCTGTTGCATTTGCTCCTGGTCCGTCAACAACCAAATAACCATCTAATGCAAATTGTGAAGTTTGTCCATAAGCTGCAGCATTCCATTGAGAGTTGTTGATACCTAAATCAATGAAACCACCACTATCTGTGCCCACATCAGCAGTAATAACCATGTCACCTGCACCAATGTTACTGAAGTTTTGCAAATTAACTTGAATGTAATTTGTATCAGTACCAGAAAATTGTGCAACCGTGTTTGTTAATAGAATTGGATTCTGGCCAACAACAAGAGCATTGTTTGAAAACAAACCTTGTGCTAATGTGGTTGCAGTGAATTTACCTGTCGTATCAGAAGGCACATCAACACCAACAAACAAAGTGTTTGAAGTATTAGAGTTTAATACCGTTAATGCTGGTAACTGTGAAATTTTTATCGTACTCATTTTTGTCCTAGTCTAATATGAGAATGTTTCCGTCTTCTGTTATCAATAATTGGCCGTCTTCAGTTGTCAATTCTGGAGTATACGCAAGACCTAATGGTCCATAAATCACTACTTGGCCATCTGATGCTGTTAATGTTCTGTTGACTGATAAGAAACCGTTTGCATTTGATGTAAAGTTGTTTGCTACTGTAATTGTACCATGAGTATAATTCACACTGGATACTGTATAAATTGTATTATTGACTTGTACTAAATCTCCTGCATATACAATATCCATCAAAGGATACATTGTATTACTGTACATACCGTCATTAATAATGTCATAAGAACCAGTTAGTGACACTATATTTATTGTATTGGAACCTGAATTTGCAGTAACTGTTGCAACATTCGGGAATGTCAACCAATAACTTTCTTTCAATCTAACTTGTGAAGATTCGGTTAACAAGTCTTCACCACCTGCTTCGGCAGCCAAATCTTCTGAACCTGATGCCGTCAATAAGTCTATTGGAGGTACGTCTGCTATACTCCAAACCTCAGACCTTACATTTGGTCCGTGTGGTGTTTCAATTTGAATGATACTGTTTGCATATCCAACTTGATTACTAAAGATAAATGAAGCAATATCAGCACCAGCCAAGTTAGTGAATGTAACTGTATTTGAAGCAAATGAGCTAAAGTTTGCACTCATTGTTACACCAGAAGCATTTGTTCCAGTATAATGTGGCAATGGTACACCTTGATATAAAGCCTCTGTTACAGTTGTATCAAACTTATCGTTAGCATTTAATGCATAACGACCGAGAACTTGCATGCCAGATGGATGCAATAGATTTAATAATACTTCACGGTACTTAGCAATTTCTTTTTGTACTGTGATTTCGTATGTGTAATTGTTATATGTTGAACTTTGCAATACATCATATGAACTTGGTTGACCACTTGAATTTAAGTATTGACCTTGACCAACCACCAAACCATTTAAGAATGATGCAGTAGCAATTGCTTTTCCATCACCATAGTTTCTGACACCATAAGAATTATAATATTGGTTGTAAGCCACATTCTGTGTGACCATATGAATATTTTTACCTGAGATATTAATCTTTTGGCCAGGATTTGGTTGTGATGTGTAATTAAACACCCTCAAATTATACAATGATTGTTTTGGATCAGCATTAGGTACCAACAATGTTACATTGTTAACAGTTGATTTGTATAATGATGTGTAAACATTTGAACCTTGATATGCAATGTCGCCTGTCTGTGGTAAGTTTGCAATCGTTACATTTGATACCACAATATCTTGGACAACCAAAGAAACATTTGGTGCAGATACATAGTCTTCACCAGGATTAATGATATTGATTGTGGTCACAGAACCAACTCTGTTTGTCACAGTAGAGAACGTGGCACCTGATCCAAGAATTCCTGGTATACTTAGAACTGCGTTAGCAGCCTGATTGTTTGCAGAAACAACAGTTACATTTGGTGTTTGTGAAGCAACATAGCCCATACCACCCAATGGATAATGATGTGGATTATCAGGATTAGGATAAACGTATCCAACACTTTGAATTGCACCTGTTGAATTGACTGACAATACATTAGCGTGTGCACCAATACCACCGCCACCTGTGATGACAATTATATCATTGTTTTGATAACCATTACCACCATTAATGATTTGAATTGGTGCTAAAATGCCTAATGAAGAAATGAAAGCATATGCATTAGATGTATCTGGATTATCTGTTTGTTCTCTTGCAATTGCAGTAACAACTGGTGGTTGAGAAATTGCACCGCCACCATTTAACAACGTGACTGTTGAAATTGGATATGTTGAGAACGATAAGAATGTCAATGCATTTGCTAATGTTGTGTTTGCATTAGCAGAACTGAGATTTGCAAAATCATATGCGGTATTACCAATAGTAATACCTAACTTAGTTGCAATTGAATCAATAGAAAAGTATGTGATATTTGCTACTGAATTTGCAGAAGGATTCAAACTACCGACAACTGCATTTGCACCAGTTGCATTAGTGATGTTGATTAATGTATTGGGAAAGTTTGTATAACCATAACCACCATTAGTCACAAGAATATTTTGAATTGAACCTGACGTAACTGTACCAACTTCTGCTGTTGCGCCAACTGGTTTTGCAGTATTTGGATTCAAACCACCATAAACAATAACAGGATCACCAGGTTGATACAACGTGCCACGATAATTTGGATTGATTGTGATTTGGCTAATTTGGCCAACAATCTTTGCAGTCAATGTTTCTGCATTGGCTGTACCCGCAGGAACTTGTTTACCATTCTTAAAATATACTGGTTGATTGTTTGAATCAACAACTGTAACATCTTCACCAGATTGGAAAAGGCGTTCAATATTTGAAATAAAGACTT
>Ga0208499_1000457_pt1 | contig 15309 bp, 25 predicted proteins | sample CryBogCBE07Jul09_FD_185504 | JGI IMG/M metagenome (GOLD analysis project Ga0208499, IMG submission 185504) | Freshwater microbial communities from Crystal Bog, Wisconsin, USA - CBE07Jul09 (SPAdes) (version 2) | ecosystem: Environmental > Aquatic > Freshwater > Lake | place: Crystal Bog... | reverse complement strand
CAATCAGAACTAAATGATAAAATCAAATCATTAATTGTCCAGGCATTTAATGAAATGGAACCAGAAGAAAAAACAATTCATTGATTTCAATGGTCAACACCGAGACTTTAACACTTGTCAAGTCTTTTGTCAACAAAAATTATGGTATATTTGAATGAGTACTAAACATTACATTAACAACGCAGACTTTCTACAAGCATTGATTGCTTACAAAGAACGTAAACTTACCAACCCCAATGAACCAATACCAAATTATATTGGTGAGTGTTGGATGAAAATAGCAGAGGGTCTATCACATAAACCCAACTTTATAAATTATCCTCACAGAGAAGACATGATAGGTGATGGTATTGAAAACTGTTTAATGTACTTTGAGAACTTTGATCCTACTAAGTCAAAGAATCCATTTGCCTATTTCACGCAAATCATTTATTATGCGTTCCTGCGTAGGATTCAGAAAGAGAAAAAACAACTCTATGTGAAGTACAAATCTACGGAACAACTTGGCATCTTGGATGAATTTGATATGCTGGAATCTGAAGGTGGTGGTAACAGACAGTTTGAACTGTATGACAACATTGCCGAATTCATTGAAAATTATGAAGATGGCCAACAGAAAAAGAAAGATGACAAGAAGGCAGCCGTAAAGAAACCTAAGGGCATTGAAAACTTTTTAGAATGAGATTATGAAAGTAGCATTGATAACAGACCAACACTTTGGAGCACGTAATGACTCGGTTCACTTCTTGGACTACTATGAAAAGTTTTATAGAGACACTTTTTTTACTGCTTTGGATAATTCTGGCATTACCACTTTGCTTATACTTGGTGATACTTTTGACCGTAGGAAGTACGTTAATTTTTACTCACTAAAACGAACAAAGGAGATGTTCTTTGATGTGCTTGCAGAAAAAAATATTCAAGTATACATGCTGGCTGGTAATCATGATACTTATTTTAAAAACACTAATGACGTTAATTCAGTAGACTTGTTGCTACGTGAGTACGATAACATCACAGTTATTGATACACCACAAACAATCAATGTTGATGGTAATGATATCTGTATGATACCTTGGATTTGTGCTGAGAACTACCAAGAGTGCATGGACGAAATAAACAACACAGAGGCCAAGGTGTGTATGGGCCATTTTGAAATTGCTGGTTTCGCCATGCACCGTGGTATGCCATCAGAAGAAGGATTAGATAGAAATGTTTTTAGAACTTTTGACCATGTTTTTAGCGGCCATTATCACCATAAGTCTAGTAATGGGAACATTCAGTATCTTGGCAACCCATACGAACTTACCTGGCAAGACTATTCGGATCCTCGTGGGTTCCATTTCTTTGATTTGGATTCCTATGATTTGGATTTTATACAAAATCCTAATGTTATGTTTCACCGCATAATCTATGATGACAAGCAACAAGAAATCAAAGATGTATTGAACAAAGACCTAAGTGCATGTGCTGGTGTTTATGTTAAGGTTGTGGTAGTAAACAAAACTAATCCATATCTGTTTGACCAGTTTATGAATAAGATATATGGTCTTAATCCGCTTGATATTACCATTGTTGAAGATGCATTAGACTTGACAGACGATGATAATGATGATAGAATTGATGAAGCCGAGGATACTGTAACCATTATTAACAAATATGTGGATGCAATCCAAAATGACGGCATTGATAATAACAGGCTTAAATCCATGATGCGTGAATTGTATGTGGAAGCACTGAACTTAGAACAGGCATGATAAAGTTTCAAACTATTCGTTGGAAGAATTTGTTAAGTACCGGTAACTCTTTTACTGAAATCAAACTAGACAAATCTCCCAACACCTTGATTATTGGTAACAACGGCGCAGGCAAGTCCACAATTCTGGATGCACTGTGCTTTGGCCTGTTTGGTAAACCATTTCGTAAGATTAACAAACCAAACCTTGTAAACTCAATTAATACATCCGATGCTGTAGTTGAGATTGAATTTTCTATTGGTAAGAAACAATACAAAGTTGTCCGTGGTATCAAACCTAATACATTTGAAATTTATCTTAATGGTGTTTTGCTGAACCAAGATGCCAAGGCGAAAGACTACCAAGACTTCTTAGAGAAATCTATTCTCAAGTTTAATTATAAGTCATTCACGCAAATTGTCATCCTTGGTTCAGCATCCTTTGTTCCTTTTATGCAGTTGACTCCTGCTGACCGCAGAACAATCATTGAAGAATTGTTGGATATTCAAATCTTTACTGCAATGAACGGTCTAATCAAAGAACGCATGTCGGCAATTAAAGATACAACTACAAGAAACAAGTATGCAATGGAACTTGTGTCTGAAAAGATTCAGATGCAAAAGCAAAACATTGAAGAAAGCAAGAAGAACAATGAATATGAAATTGTAGGTAGAAAAGAAGAAATACAGACAAATCAGAAACAGGCTGAACAGCTATCAAAAGACATTGAGTTGATTCAAAAGCACATTGATGCATTGAATAAGAAGATTGCAGACCAGGCAACAGTTGAAACAAGAAGCAAGAAGTTACTTCAACTTGAGGCCAAGATTGAAACCTCAATCAAAAAAGTTGAAAAAGATATTGCTTTTTACCACAACAACGATAACTGTCCTACATGTAAACAGGTTCTTGATGTTGAATTCAAACAAGAGCAAATCAATGAACACTCATCAAAGGTGTTGTTGCAAAAAGATGGTTTGGTAGAACTCAATAAAGAATACAGCAAGTTGCAAAACCGTCTGGATGAGATTGTAAAAATCTCAAAACACATCACGGAACATAACAACGAAATCGTAAAACACAATTCAACCATTTCAGCAATCAACAAGTATATCAAAAAACTTAATGCTGAAATTGATGCATTGTCTAAACAGAAAGATACCTTAACAGAAGACAACCAAAAGTTGAAAGACTTGAAAACAGAATTGTCAACTTTGGTTAAAGAACAAGAAGAACTTTCTGTTGAAAAGCATTATCACGAATACGCCGCATCATTGTTGAAAGACAATGGTATCAAGACAAAGATTATCAAGCAGTATCTACCTATCATCAATAAATTGGTGAATAAGTATTTGAAGGCCATGGACTTCTTTGTCAACTTTAACTTGAATGAAAACTTTGAAGAAACTATCAAGTCACGACACCGTGATGAGTTCAGTTACTCCAATTTTTCAGAAGGTGAAAAGATGCGTATTGACTTGGCACTTTTGTTTACATGGCGCCAAATTGCTAAGATGAAAAACTCAACAAATACCAACTTGTTGATTCTGGATGAAGTATTTGATTCCAGTTTGGATGGTGTTGGAACGGATGAATTCTTGAAATTGATTCATGATATGGGCAGTGAAACAAATATTTTTGTTATCAGCCACAAGGGTGACCAACTTTTTGAAAAGTTTAGGTCCATTATTAGGTTTAAGAAAGTTAACAACTTTAGCCAATTAGAAAAATAAGTTTAAGTTTGTTTTTTTATAAATATAAAAAATAACTTAGGAGTTTAAATGGCTAGAAAAAAAATGTATGATGATTTACCTGAAAGAAGTCATCCAGATTACATGAAACTTTATGCTGAAAAAAATAAAGAAAAACTTAAACAAAGAGGTGTTGAATATAGAAAGAAACGATTGGAATCCAATCCTAATCACTATACTGAACATTATGAAAAGTACAAAATAATTTATGCTAAGTGGAGAGAAGAAAATCGTGATGTTGTTTCAGAAAAACAATGGAAATCTAGGGGTATTGTTGATATAACTTATGATAAATTTTTGAGTGAGTTAAAAAAACAAAATGGCAAATGTTTAATCTGTGAAAAAGAGATGACAAAGCCTCAAGTGGACCACGACCACAAAACTGGTAAATACAGAGGCATACTTTGTATACCTTGTAACAATGGATTGGGTGTATATGAACTACACAAAGAGAAATTTGAAAATTATTTGAAAGGTGACTAAATGACTGAAATGAAATTGATTGATGGTGTATTTAAGATTGACACATCGGATGCAATAACGAATATACAACAAACGCCGGCAGAAACTATTGAAACGTTTGATTTAGTTTCTCCTGATGACCCAATTCTACGTGAGGTCATGCCACACTTTGACTTTGAGAATGCAATTATTAACCCAAATGATTTTGCATCATCATTAGTTGAAACCTGCAAAAAATATAATGGTGTCGGTTTGTCTGCAAATCAATGTGGCTTTCCATACCGTGTGTTTGTTATGGGTGCCGGTGATGATTTTGTGGCACACTTTAATCCTGAATTGATTGAAACCTCAGGTGAGGCACACATGTTAGAAGGTTGCTTGTCTTTTCCTTTACTAGGTTTGCGTGTCACACGACCTGCTGAAATTACGGTAAAATACCAAGACTTCCATGGTGTTGAACGAACAGCAAAATATACCGGTATTTCTGCTCGTTGCTTCTTGCATGAACTTGACCATATGAATGGAATCGTGTATACTGACCGTGTGAAGCCATTGGCTCTTAAATCTGGTTTAGATAAACGAAACAAGGTTATTAAGAAGATGGCTCAATACCAAGCACTAATGATGAAACAAGCGAAACAAAAAAATGGCAAAAACTCCGCTAGAGTTCGTTGAGAAACAATGGGTTACGTGGCAGGAAACTAATCCTAGCCACGAACACATTGATGAAGAACAACTAAAGAAAACACTTATTGAAGACCTAACATATGCATCTCAAATGGATGTTAGGGAGTATACACTATATCAAAAATGGTGTGAAGTGAAAGAGCGTTATCCTGTGAAAGAAGTCTCTACATTGTGGGGTGATGAAGTTCACATGGTTAGCAAAGAACAAGAAAAATTGATTCAAAAAGTCAAGAGTAACTTTTGGGTTCCTAGTTCTCCAGATGACTATGAAAAGCTTGAACCTATTATGCAGTTGCATAATGGTGACTTAGCTGAAACTTGGAATGCTATCCGTACATTCTCATCTACTATGAAGAACAATTCTAACATTGGTCGTAATTTATTTTACACCGTTGTTGATGGTCGTTCTGGTAAGTATCTTGGTGTTATTTGCATTTCTTCCGACTTCTTGGATTTGACACCAAGAGACAATGCTATCGGTTGGTCTAGAGATGTTAAGACACAACAAGGCATGATTAACCATACAGCAATTGGTTCTACGATTGTGCCCTTGCAACCACTCGGTTACAATTACATGGGTGGTAAGTTGTTGGCTTTACTATGCCTTGCTGATACAGTTCAAAAAGATTGGAAAGTTCGTTATGGAGACACTCTTGTTGGCGTTACTACAACGTCACTCTATGGAAAGACCAAAGCCAACGGGCTTTCTCAATATGATGGTTTGGAACATTGGCAAAAAATGGGATTCTCTAGTGGCTCTGTTGCTTTTGAGCCTAAGCGTTCTACTGCTAACATGGTCTACAAGTGGATCAAAGAAAATCACACAAGAAAATACTTTGAATGGTGGGAAGCAACCAACACACAAGGACTTCCTCTGAAGCGTGACCACAAGAATCGTTCATTGAACTTTGCATATGGTAAGTTGAAGATTCCAAAAGAGTTGATTCGCACAGAACACCAACGTGGAATCTATTTCTCTCCTTTGTATAACAATACGAATGAGTTCTTACGCAAAGAAATTGGTGAAGATGTTTTGGTTAAATCTTTTGATACATCAGAAGAAGCACTCACCAACATTTGGAAAAGTAAGTATGCCAAACCTAGGATTCGGCAACTACAAAAGAAAAATCAGGTATCGTATGAATCTTTATTCTATGATTCATTGATATATTTAAGTTGGGAAGAAACTAAAGAGCGTTATCTACACCAGGTTGGCCGTTAATTTTCTACGTTTGTGTGATTCCGAAAGTTTACGTTTATGTTCTTCGGTAAATGGTTTTCTTTTTTTACCTTTTTTTGATTTGGAAATGTTCAGTGAATGTTCTTGGTTTCGAATTTTACCTCTTAGTGATTGACTAATTTTATTTTTTGTTTCATCCGAATGAGTTTTTCCTAACCAAGACTTTTTACCAAATGTTCCTTCTCCACCTTCAGTCATATTATATCCGTTGACAAAAGATTTATATTCTTTTATAAAATGTGGTTCCATTATACTCAAACAATGTTCTTTGTTTGTAGATTGGTAAACAATATCCCATTCAAAATTATCAATTCCAAATTTACGAATTGCTTTATAAAAATGGCAATTGTAATTTTTTGAATTTGTATTTTTATAATCGTATAGGTGTTTGTTTTTTCGTTTAGGCCAATTGGAATCAAATCCAATATAAATTTTACCATTAATGGTATTTGTGCATCGATAGATGGAATAAATACTTGACATGTGCTGTGTTTCCTGTTAAAATATGAACATAGAGTAGGTGGGTATTACCAGTACCGTGACCTACACCTATTTATCCATCAGATTATTCTGGCAGATAATTCAAGTATACCGCAAATATGCTTGACAAGTGACATACATAAGTGTATGATGATGATTCTCTCGCAATGAGAGTTTTTTTAAATTATTAGGAGTCTATATTATGAGCAATCTATCCGCAAAAACCCGTATCCTTAACGCTTTGAAACAAACTGAAGGTTACAATACTTTCACCGTTAAGTCTGCACAACGCCGTTTTGGAATCAAGAATGTTTCCGCACGTATTGATGAACTTCGTCAAGAAGGTCATTGCATCTATACAAACACAAAGACAGTTAACGGCAAGAAAATCAATGTCTATCGTCTTGGTACTCCAACCAAAGCATTGGTTCGCACCGCATTGGCAGCTGGCGCATCCTTGACTGCTTAATTGAGCCTTGGAACCCTTCGGGGTTCCTATTTTTTTATTAACTTGGAGTCCAAATGGAAATTTCAGTAAAAACAGAAGACTTGCGAAAGTATAGTATCTTCGTAGCGACACCAATGTATGGTGGCATGAATCACGGTCTATACATGAAAGCATGTTTGGACTTACAAGGAATCTGTATGCAATACGGCATTCAGGTTAAATTCTCGTTCTTGTTCAATGAATCTTTGATTACACGTGCACGAAACTATTTGGTTGATGAATTCATTCATCGTTCCGAATGCACACACTTGTTGTTCATTGACTCAGACATTAACTTTAATCCACAAGACGTTATTGCAATGTTGGCGTTGGATAAAGATGTTATCGGTGGTCCTTATCCTAAGAAAGCAATCAAGTGGCGTTCTGTTAAACGTGCACTTGAAAAGAATCCAGACCTTGACCCACAAAAATTAGAAAAAGTTGCTGGTGACTTTGTTTTCAATCCTGTTAAGGGTACAGCACAATTCTCCGTAACAGAACCTTTGTCTGTATTGGAAATTGGTACTGGTTTCATGATGGTTAAACGTGAAGTATTTACCAAAATGGAAGAAGCATATCCAATGATTCGCTACAAGCCAGACCATGTTGGTCAAGCCAACTTTGATGGCTCACGTTACATTCATGCATTCTTTGATACAGTTATTGATACAGCAGATTCTATCACTGGTGGTGGTTCAGACCGTTACTTGTCAGAAGATTATATGTTCTGTCAGATGTGGCGTAAGATTGGTGGAGAAATCTACTTGTGCCCATGGATGAGAACTGCACACATTGGTACATATCACTTCCACGGTGACATGCCTGCTGTTGCAAACTATGTTGGAGAAATGTAATGTCTGAAAATGGATATCGCAACAGTGATGATGAAACCCCAATCAATGTTCCAGTTGCTGTGTCCACTCAGGTCCAAGAACCTGGTCGCAAATTTGATGGTGGTAAACTAGAATATGGTTTACTGCCACCATTTGCACTAGAAGAAACCGTAAAGGTTCTTACTTTTGGTGCACAAAAATATGAACGTGATAACTGGCAAAAAGTTCCAGATTCTAAACGTAGGTATTTTGATGCACTTCAAAGACATGTTTGGGCTTGGAAACGTGGCGAACAAGATGACCCAGAATCTGGTATTCATCACTTGGCACATGCTATGTGCTGCTTGATGTTTCTTTATGAACATGATATAATCTATTCTAAGGAAACTTTACATAATGAGGAAAACAAATGAAACTATCAACCGAAACACTTAACGTTCTAAAGAACTTTTCTACAATCAATCAAAACCTTGAATTCAAACAAGGCAATAAGTTGACAACCATCTCTGCTGGCAAGTCCGTCTTGGCACAAGCAACAGTCAAAGATGAATTTCCACAAAACTTTTGTGTGTATGATTTGAACCAATTCTTGTTGGTGCATTCTATGTTCAAGGGTGATGTTGAACTTGAATTTGATGCGTCTAATATTACCTTCAAGGGTGGTCGTAGCAAGACAAAGTATCGCATGGCGTCTAGAGACACCATTGTTGTTCCACCAGAAAAAGAAATCAAGTTGAATGACATTGATTATTCTTTCACCTTGTCTGACGTTGACTATGCAGAAATCATGCGTTCTGCCGCAATCCTATCATCACCAAACATCGCAATTAAGTCTGATGGTGAAACTGTTGAAATCTTTGCTTATGATGCCAAGGATGATTCACAACACACCAGTTCTATCAAAGTCGGTGATGGCAACGGTAAAACATTTACTCTCGTATTCAAGACTGAAAACCTGAAGATGATTCAAGGTACATATGATGTTCAAATCTCATTCAAAGGTTTGGCACAATTCAAAAACACCAAAGAAGAAATCCAATACTGGATTGCAATTGAATCTAAGGAAAGTACCTTCTAAATATGACTAACCAAGTTCAAACATTATACGGCACCTTTGATGAGAAACAACTGAGGTCTCTCAAAGGTTACATTGAAGAAATTGTGGTATGCATGTCACGTGCAAAATCAACATCACAATCTATGGCGGACATGGTAAGTCTTGCCCATGATGAATTGAAAATCCCTAAGAAGATTATCAAACGCATGGCTAAGGTTCAATATAACCAGTCTCTGCAAGAAGAAGTTGCAGAATTTAAAGAGTTTGAGGCTCTTTTGGAGAGTATTAAAGATGTTAAGTAAGTTTTTCAAATTATTTAAGTCCACACCAGTTGAAGTTGAAAATACTCAAGAGGTTTCACAGCCTTTGGTGAAACTTGGTCCAGAAAAAACAGAAACTCCTGTTACATATGAAATGATTGAATCTCCAACAACTCAACAACTTGAAGATGCTTTCAAAGAAGAAGAATTGGTTGGCAATCCAATTCCTATGCCAGGAACTATTGGTGGTGCAACTATTAAATTTGCTGAAGAACCAAAGTATGAAAAAGACAATGGTCCTTTGACTGAAGAACAAAAGGAAATGATTATTGAAACTTTTCCAGAATCAGTAAATCCACTTCCTACTCCAAAGAAACGTGCACCACGTAAAACTGTTGCAAAAACACCAGCAAAGAGAACCACTAAAAATGGAAAAAGCAACTCGTAGGTCTTTTGCAAAAACATTAGGCCTTGCTGGCCTACTTGTTGCTGGTGTTGAAGGTTACAAGGAAGTGAAAGAACGAATTGTTTATAAACAAGACGAGATTCCTTCCGAAGAACTACAAAAACAGATTGATACCAAACCTGTGTTGCAATTGAGTGCAACATATGGTGAAGAAATGCCACCACAGAAATACTATGGAACAAACATGTATGTTATATCGGGTATAGGTCCAACATACAAACCTGGTACAGAGAAAAAAGTTCAGGTGAATATTGTTCCTGGTCCTGATGGTAAGTTATATGTCAAAGAACTTGACCAGTGGCGTAGAATCTGATACAATGAATTTTTATATTATGAGGTTATTGAATGTCAAATCACTTGTTGTGGGTGGAAAAGTATCGTCCTAAAACGATTGAAGATTGTATCCTTCCCGATTCTTTGAAAGCAACTTTCCAAGAATATGTTAACAGAAAAGAGATTCCCAATCTTTTGTTATCTGGCACCGCCGGTGTCGGTAAAACCACAGTTGCAAAGGCTTTGTGTGAAGAAGTTGGTTGTGATTATATCGTAATCAACGGTTCTGATGAGAATGGTGTTGAAACCATTCGTGTCAAGATTAAAAACTATGCATCATCCGTTTCTTTGATGGGTGGTCGCAAAGTTATCATCTTAGATGAGGCAGATTATCTATCACACCAAGCCCAAGCTATCCTACGTGGCTCCATTGAAGAATTTTCTAACAACTGTTCGTTCATATTCACCTGTAACTTTAAGAATAAGATTATTGATCCTATTCACTCTCGTTGCACCGTGGTTGACTTTAAGTTGAATGGTTCTAAAGCCAAGATGGCGACTGCATTTTTCAAGCGTGTTGAAAACATTCTTACACAAGAGAATATCACATATGAAAAAGATGTGGTTGCTGCCATTATCACCAAACACTTTCCAGACAATCGCCGCATTCTAAATGAACTGCAACGATATGGTGTTTCTGGTACTATTGACAAAGGTATTCTTGGCCATGTTTCTGATGTGCAATTGACTGATTTGGTCAAATCTTTGAAGTCTAAAGATTTCTCAGGTGCTCGTAAGTGGGTTGCAAACAATTCTGACCAAGATTCTTCTGTTTTATTCAGAAAGATATATGACATAATGAATGATTGTATGAAACCACAATCTATTCCACAAACAGTCTTGACGATATCCAAATATCAATATCAAGCAGCATTTTCCGCAGATAAAGAAATAAATTTTATGGCATTTTTAGTAGAATTAATGGTTGATGTTGAATGGAAATAATGGATCATTATTATAAAAATAACGATCCTTATAAATAAATTTATTATCAACAAAAAAATACTTAAAATGACACCCGAAAGAAAAATCATAGTGGACAGGTATCGTAAAAACAACCAACAACGGTTGAAAGAACGATATAAAAGAACTGCCGAGAAAAAAAATAAATGGTTGTGGTCAAATATTGTGTGTAAATGTTCAGTATGTGGTGAGACTGACGATTGTTGTATGCAATTTCATCATAAAAATCCAGAAAATAAGGTATCAGAAGTGGCTACCTTATTCAAAAGAGTAAATACAGACATGACAAAAACTGTTGATGAAATTATGAAGTGTGTTTTGGTTTGTGCAAATTGTCACTTTAAAATACATGCTGGAAAAATAAATTCCGAAACCTTAAATTTGATCCAGGTCGATAGAGAAAAAATGATAAATTCTTGGGATGGAAAAGGATGTTCCGTGGAAAAATCAAGAATTGGTAATAACCAATATAGTAAAAAGTATGGAGAAAATTGATGCCTGATTTATTCAAAGAAATCATACCATCTATCCTTCAAACCAAGAAGAATGTGTTTGAAAACGAAGAAGATTATAAAGATTATGTTCCTTTTGTTGTGAACCGATCCTTATCTTTCCATCAAGATTGCATATTGTATGTGAATGAATTGAACATGCACAGTCAATTGGATAAAGACCTTCAGTATTCCTTTTATCTAAATACAATCAGACCTATGAAGCGTAAGTTTCAACCATGGCAAAAAGCCGAGGTCTTAAAGGATATAGAATGTGTCAAGCAGTATTTTGGTTACTCCAACGAAAAGGCCAAAGAAGCATTGCGTATTCTTAATGATGAACAAATCGCTGAGATAAAAGCAAAAACAAATAAAGGCGGAGTAAATAATGATAGGAATACAAGACCTAGTTGAAGTTACCTTAAATGAAGCAGATGATTTTTTAAAGGTCCGTGAAACTCTAACCAGAATTGGTGTAGCATCTAAGAAAGATAAGACACTTTTTCAATCTTGCCATATTTTACACAAGCAAGGTAAGTATTACATCGTTCACTTTAAACAATTGTTCGCATTGGATGGTAAACCAACCGATTTAACCGAGAATGATTTGTCTCGTAGAAATGCAATTGTTAAGTTGTTACAAGATTGGGGTTTGGTAAAGGTTATCAATGAATCCCAGATTCAAGTTCCCGAACCAATCTTCATTAGCCAAATCAAGATTATCTCTCACAAAGAGAAACATGAATGGCAATTAGTACCAAAATATAACATCGGATCTAAAAAGAAGATATAAATATAAGACAGGCCCACCTTAGGGCTGTTTGACGTTCACGGTAAAAGGCGTCCGAGAGATTTCACTACCACTCGTTAGTTGGTCCAGTATAAAGTAAGCTGGAAATAGATACGCCTTCGGGGTATCGCATTTTATTAACTCGCTTTTTAGGAGAAAAATATGACATATCTAAAAGATGTCTTCGGTAAAGACCTGTTCGGTCAATTCATTGGCTTTGAAGAAACTGTTGATGCTCTACGCAGAGCAACAGAACATACAGCCAAAACAATGGGATATCCCCCATACAATATCAAACAAGTAAAAGAAAACAAGTACGTCATTGAAATGGCAGTTGCTGGTTTTGCTAAGTCTGATATTGAAATCACAATGGACGGCAACAAACTTATCGTCAAGGGTCTTGCAAAAGATGACTCCGATGAAGAACATTTCCTATACAAAGGAATTGCAAACCGTGCTTTTGAGCGTGTCTTCACAATCAATGACAAAATTGAAATTAAGGATGCGGAACTAGCCAACGGTATGTTGAAAGTTTGGTTGGAAAACATCGTAAAAACTCAAGACGCCATTAAGAAAATCGGCATCAAAGGTTAATTCCAACAGGGGGCTTGCCAAAGTCTCCTTCTTGTGATACACTTCTCAACATCATGAAAAAAGTTGATAACAAACCAATCAAAATGCGTAATAAGTTGAATCCATCGGAATTCTACTGGCTTTTGCCTGAGCAAACCAAAGAAATCGATGGCGTTCAGTTTGTTGCTGTCCTTCGTAATATTGCAATCCGTGAAACTCCGTTTTGGATGCGTAAAGACTCCTTGGAGAAGGTGAGAAATGTCTAAATTATATCTTGTTGAAACTATTTCAATGCACCGAATTCGTTATGTTGTTGAATGTAAAGAAGAAGTCCATGCCTTGGATACAGTAACCATGCACACCACTGGTGGTGAAGAACTCAAAGAGTTTTCTCAACAACATTTGGATGAAGTTATTAGTTCAAGCCGTGAAATTTCAAGAATTGAATACCTTGATTTGTTTGATAAAGACAATGAGTATTTGAAGGATTGGAACGAAAGTCAAAAATTACAGTATGTAAATACTGTTGATTACACTAAATAAAAACTCTGGCGTTCGTATAATGGAGAATACACTGGTCTTCTACACCAAGAATATGGGTTCGATTCCTGTACGCCGGACCAAATTAAAGGAAACATTATGTCAGTTACATTGAAAAACTTGGAAAGTGCATTGGCTGGTGAGTCAATGGCACATATTAAGTATCGTTATTTTGCTAAATTGGCACGTGCAGAAGGTTTTGAAGATGTTGCAAAGCATTTTGAAGAAACTGCCGACCAAGAAATCAAACATGCATGGGGTCATTTGGAGTTGTTAGTGGGTAAGCCAACTACTAAGGAGTGCTTACAACTTGCTATTGATGGTGAAACATATGAGTTTACTACAATGTATCCTCAGTTTGAAGCCATTGCAGTTGCAGAAGGTAAGACCGAAGCACAGAAAGAAATCCAAGAGCAGATTGCTGAATCTAAAGAACATGCCGCACAATTTGCCGCTGTCTTGGCTAAAGCAGAAAAACGTTTCGCCGCATTGACCAAAGTTGAAAAACGCCATGCAGAAGCATATCAAAAAGTATTGGGAGAACTATAATGAGTGAACGTGTTTATGTTTGTATCGTTTGTGGACACACCTTGTCCGAAGCAGATTATCTAAGTTTGCCTGATTCTGTTACTTGCCCCGAATGTGGCGTGAGTAAAGAAGATTATGTCTTAATGGAATAAGATTAAGCGACTATAGCATAGAGGTAGTGCCGAGAACTCATAATTCTTACGGGGTAGGTTCGAATCCTACTGGTCGCACCATATATTATGAAGCAGAAGTTTATTGATTATTTCATGGATATTGCTGAACGGACTGCACAATTAAGTTCGGCAAAACGTCTTCAGGTTGGTTCTATCATTGTAAAAGATGATAGAATCATTTCCATTGGTTATAATGGTATGCCGCCTGGTTGGACTAATGAATGTGAAAACACAATATTTGTATTGAATGAGGAAGTAATAGGTACCGATATGGTATCTTTAGGTTATACACAATCTGAAAATGGTAACTGGTTTAAAACCAAAACCAAACCAGAAGTTATTCACGCAGAGGCAAATGCTATTGCTAAACTTGCTAAATCCAGTGAATCTGGAGATGGTTCCACCATGTTCCTGACACATGCACCATGTATTGACTGTGCAAAACAGATATTTACCGCAGGAATTCGTAAGGTTTTCTATAAAGAAGATTACCGAAATGACCAAGGTGTTGTATTTTTACAACAGTGTGGTGTGGAGGTTGACAAGTACTCTAAATAGATGTATACTGGCTTCTTTAAGGAGCATCTATGTCTATTAAGATTGTTGGAAGTCCCGATAAAAATTTTACTCCTTATGTTCATAGGGCCGCTAAGTTTTACGCTGATAGTTTATTAACTAAGCAGATGCAGGACTATACTTCAATCGTAATCAAATTCAAAAAAGATATGCAAGTATTTGGTTATGCATATGTTGAAGGTTATAATTCTAGGAATATGCCTAGAGAGTTTCTAATAGAAGTTAATCCAGATATTGGAGTACCAAATATATTAGAAACAATTGCACATGAAATGGTGCACATTAAACAATTTGCTTATGGTCATACAAATGAAACATTAAGTAAATGGCATGATTTAAAGATTGATTCCGATAATATGGATTATTGGGACCATCCTTGGGAAATAGAAGCACACGGTATGGAAAGTGGTCTATTAACTAAGTTTGTTCATAAAGAAAGATTATGGGAAGTATTTTCTGGCTTTAGAAATCCAGAAGAACCATTAAAAAAGAGAAAAATAAATTGGAAAAAACCAATTTCTAAAGATTAAGTTGCATATATAATAGTATATTAAGGAGTTTATTTTGTTTTTCACGTCCAAATCATTGCTAACATGTGGATATCGCACACCGTTTATTGGTAGCGATAATCAACCATGGGCGCATGTAAACGGGGTTAGTGGAACATAACAGAATAAAATCTAATTAAATTTCACTAAACCTCACAACGAAAGTTCTGAGGTTTTTTTATTTGGTGTTGCGTAAAAACAACACACGGTTGACAAAGACCATCGTGTCTGTTAGAATTCAACCTTGTTCTTTAAAAATTAAGTGTATTCTTTTTTGGCCATTCCGCAAGGAGTGGCCATACTCAAACGCATTAGATATTTTTTAGTGTATTTGA
>Ga0208499_1000453_pt1 | contig 15453 bp, 12 predicted proteins | sample CryBogCBE07Jul09_FD_185504 | JGI IMG/M metagenome (GOLD analysis project Ga0208499, IMG submission 185504) | Freshwater microbial communities from Crystal Bog, Wisconsin, USA - CBE07Jul09 (SPAdes) (version 2) | ecosystem: Environmental > Aquatic > Freshwater > Lake | place: Crystal Bog... | reverse complement strand
TAAATGAAGCTGCTATCGATTCAAAACATATATTACATTTAAGCTTGACAGAAGGCTTAGACAGATATTGGCCCTTTGGTCAGTCAGTACTTGAGAATATTTTCAAAGTATACAAGCAAAAAGAATTGCTTGAAGATGCTATTCTTATCTATCGTGTACAACGTGCACCAGAACGTAGAGTTTTCAAGATTGACGTGGGTAATATGCCAAGTCATATGGCTATGGCTTTTGTTGATAGAGTTAAAAATGAGATACATCAAAGACGTATTCCAAGCGTAGGTGGCGGTTCTAGTATTATGGATGCTACATATAATCCATTATCAATGAACGAAGATTACTTCTTTCCGGTTACTGCTGATGGTAGAGGTAGTGATGTTACAACATTACCCGGTGGTGATAACTTAGGACAAATTGATGATTTGCGTTATTTTAACAATAGATTAGCACGTGGTTTACGTGTACCAAGTTCATATTTACCACAAGGTCCTGAAGATAATCCTACCCCATTGAGTGATGGTCGTGTTGGTACTGCTATGATTCAAGAGTTTCGTTTCAATCAATATTGCGAAAGATTACAGAAGTATATCAGTCAAAAATTGAATGAAGAATTTAAATTGTTTATGCGTTGGAGAGGGTTAAATATTGATAGTTCATTGTTTGATATTAAATTCAATGCACCCCAAAACTTTGCAGCTTACCGTCAGAGTGAATTAGATAATGCACGTGTATCAGTATTTCAAACCATGGAAGCATTTCCTTATATGTCTAAGCGTTTTGCGATGGAACGTTTCCTAGGATTAACACAAGAAGAAATTGAAAAGAATCAACAACTATGGTTTGAAGAACGTGAAGCACCTGAAGATTCAGAAACATCAGGTAATGATTTACGTAGTATTGGTATTAGTCCAGGTGATATGGAAACAGATGCTGAAACTGCTGACAACATGGAAGATATGGGTACAGAAGAAGCAGGACCTGAAGCAATGCCACCTGCAGTAGCAGGACCTGAAGCAATGCCAGCAGCTGCTGCAGGTGCACCCGCTGGCGCGCCAAATATGTGATAAATACTTCATAGGAAATAACCAAGTGAAATTATTTGAAATGTTTGACGCTGCTATCGAAGGTTATCAGGATACTAGTTCTGATAATAGTAAACCTAAATGGAAAGATAGCCGTAAAACAAAATTGACACTACGTCAAATTAGAAAGTTACGTAAAATGTTAGATGTTCGTAACTTTGAAAAAGCACAAAATCTAAAAAAAATTCGCAAACAATATACTCCTGCAGCACCTGAACAACCAGGTTTATAAGATAAATCTCTTATCTTTGCAAAAAACGCTAAAAATACTCACTTATTGAGTAGTTTTATTGCATATGCACTAAATAATTCTACAGAAGCCATTCTAATCAGGAGACAAATAATGGACAACAAAAAATTTGAAAAGTTAATTGATTTAATTATCAATGAAGATGAAGAACAAGCACGTGCTATGTTCCATGATATCGTTGTTGAAAAAAGCCGCGAAATCTATGAGAACTTGATGGCACAAGATGAAATGCAAGAAGGCGACCAAGTTGGTGGCTTATTAGATGAAATCGGCATTGAAGAAGAAGGAATGACCGAAGAAGAAGATGAATTTGCTGATATCGAAGTTGATGATGACGGTATGGGTGATGAAGATTCTATGGAAATGGATAGCGATGAGATGGATCACGAAGAAGGCGAAGAAGGCCTAGAAGATCGTGTTGTTGATTTAGAAGATAAATTAGACGAACTCATGGCTGAATTTGAACAAATCATGAACGGTGAAGATCATGATGAAGAAGACGAAGAAGGCGCAGAAGATCAAGACGAAGAAGACATGATGGAAGCCGCTGACGATGAAGAAGACGAAGAAGAGGAAGAAGATACTTTAGAAGAAGCAATTCAACTAAAGAAGGTTTCTGTAACTCATGGCGATAATGGTCAAAACGCTAAAAGTGTTGTAAGCAGTGGTCCAAAAGTACCAGGCAACGGTGCTAAAGCAGTTCACACAAATGATGGTAATACATCAGGTGGAACAGTAAAAGCCCCAACAACAATTCCAGGTAATTATAAAAATGCTCCAGGACAAGATGGAAGCAAAACAGAAGCTGCACCAAAAGCTAAAGCAGGTGATAATGGTTCAAATACTAAATCAGTAATTGAGTCTAAAAAGTCTGCTAAAAAGATTGTTAAATAAGGTAACCTGAGATAATGGCTTTGTATCTCAAAGAGAACCTCACGTTCGACCGCGCACAAATGGTGGTCGAGAGTGAAGGTGAAGGTAGTAAAAAGAGCCTTTACATGAAAGGTATCTTTATTCAGGGCGGGGTTAAAAACGCAAATGAGCGTGTTTACCCTGTGTCTGAAATTGAAATGGCAGTTACTACACTCAATGAACAAATCACTAATGGTTATAGCGTATTAGGTGAAGTAGATCACCCAGATGATTTGAAAATAAACTTAGATCGTGTATCACATATGATTACTCAAATGTGGATGGACGGTGCTAACGGATTTGGCAAATTAAAAATATTACCAACACCAATGGGACAACTAGTATCTACTATGTTGGACAGTGGTGTGAAACTAGGAGTATCCAGCAGAGGCAGCGGTAACGTTGACGATGCAACAGGTAAGGTTAGTGACTTTGAAATAGTCACTGTGGATATTGTCGCACAACCTAGTGCTCCAAATGCATACCCCAAAGCAATCTATGAAGGTCTTATGAATATGAGACATGGACATAGAGTTTTGACTAATGTAAAAGAAGCACAAAACGACAGTAAAGTACAGAGATATTTGAGAGATGAGGTAACTCGTCTTATCAAAGACCTCAAAATTTAAAGGGGAAATATAATGAGTTTGGAAATTATCAAACCATTACTTGAATCTGGTATCATCAATGAAGAAACAAGCCAAGCGATAAACGAGGCATGGGAATCTAAATTGAATGAAGCTCGTGAGCAAGTACGTGCTGAACTACGTGAAGAGTTTGCACAACGTTACGAACATGACAAAAATGTTATGGTCGAAGCCCTTGATAATATGGTTACAGAAAGTTTGCAAGCTGAGATTGAAGAATTTCAAGCTGAAAAACAAGCGATGAACGAAGACCGCGTTAAAGCGCATCAAAAGTTGCGTGAAAACGCAAACAAATTCAATGATTTTATGGTAACTAAATTATCAGAAGAAATCAAAGAATTGCGTAGTGAGCGTAAAATACAATTAGAAAGTCAACAAAAGTTAGAGCAATTCGTTGTTCAAGCTCTTGCGAAAGAAATTAAAGAATTCTCTCAAGACAAACAAGCAGTTGTAGAAGCAAAGGTTAAGTTAGTTGCTGAAGGTCGTCAACAGTTAGAATCATTGAAAGCACGTTTTGTTGCTGAAAGTGGAAAACGTGTTAACGAATCTGTTGCTAGACATCTTAAGGGTGAGTTAAGCCAATTGAAAGAAGATATCAAGACTGCTCGTGAAAACGATTTTGGTCGCCGTATTTTTGAATCTTTTGCAAGTGAATTTAGTGTAACTCATTTAAATGAGAAAGCTGAAACACGTAAGTTGTTCGCACAACTACAACAAAAGGATCAGCAATTAGCTGAATCAATTAAACAAGTCAACGAAACTAAAAAGTTAGTTGAAAGTAAAGAACGTGAAGTTCGTATTATTAAAGAGTCTAATAGTCGTCAAAAAACTATGGATGAATTGCTAGGAACTCTAAATGAGGAAAAAGCAAAAGTAATGCGTGACTTACTAGAAAGTGTGCAAACACCAAAATTGCAAGCCGCTTTCGACAAGTATCTACCTGCAGTGCTAAACACTATTACTGAAAAGAAAGAAACTAAAAAGTCTGTTTTATCAGAGAGTACTAAAGCAGTTACTGGGGATAAAGCTACCACAAAACAAGAAGTCGATGAAACAGCACGTGATAACGTGATTGATCTAAGACGTTTGGCTGGTATTTAATTTTAAGACATTGAATTTAGGAGAAAAATAATTATGTCACAAGTTCTATTAGAAGGTCGTTGGGACGAGACCAAAGAAGCCCTACTTGAAGGTCTTAAAGGTACTCGCCGTTCAACAATGAGTGTTATTTTAGAGAACACTAAAAAATCACTATTAGCTGAGTCTTCAGCAGGTACAACTACTGCAGGTAACATTGCAACATTGAATCGTGTTATTCTACCAGTTATCCGTCGTGTAATGCCAACAGTTATTGCTAACGAGTTGGTAGGCGTTCAACCAATGACAGGTCCAGTTGGTCAGATTCACACATTGCGTGTTCGTTATGCTAATAGCGTAACTAGCGATGGTGTAAGCAATACAAGCGTAACAGCTGGTGAAGAGGCATTAAGCCCGTTCAAGATTGCTCAAGCTTATTCAACAGTTCCAAGTGGTTCTTCAAGTGCTACTGGTTATACTGGTGCTAATACATCTGTATTAGAAGGTAATGGAGGTAAGCAAATCAGCGTTCAAATTCTACGTCAAGCTGTTGAAGCTAAATCACGTAAATTGCAAGCACGTTGGACATTCGAGGCTGCTCAAGACGCACAATCACAACATGGTATTGACGTTGAAGCAGAGATTATGGCTGCTCTTGCACAAGAGATCACAGCTGAGATCGATCAAGAGATTCTCTTGAGCCTATCAACATTGGCTACAACTGAGTTCACATACAACCAAGCTACTGTATCTGGTACAGCTACTTTCGTTGGTGACGAGCATGCAGCTTTAGCAGTATTGATTAATCGTGTTGCTAACTTGATTGCTCAACGCACACGTCGTGGCGCAGGTAACTGGGCAGTTGTAAGTCCAGCAGCATTGACAATTCTTCAATCTGCTACAACTTCAGCTTTTGCACGTACTACAGAAGGTACATTCGAAGCACCAACAAATACAAAATTGGTTGGTACATTGAACGGTGCAATGCGTGTGTTCGTTAATAGCTATGCTAGCGATAGCCAAGCAGTTCTAGTTGGATACAAAGGTTCAAGCGAGACAGATGCAGCAGCATTCTATTGCCCATATATTCCTTTGATGTCTTCTGGTGTTGTTCTTGATCCATCAACATTCGAACCAGTAGTATCATTTATGACTCGTTATGGTTATATCGAGTTGACAAACACTGCATCATCATTTGGTAATGCAGCTGACTACTTGGGCGAAATTGGTATCAATTCAGCTACTCTATCATTCCAATAATCTTTAAAGATTTAGGAAATACTCAAAAGGCTCTTCGGAGCCTTTTTTGTTGGTTATACTATATACTATATGACAATTATTTTATATACCCTAATAGTTACACACATCACTATAGTATGTGTTACTCTGTTTCTTCATCGTGGTCAAGCACATAAGGGGATAGAATTTAATCCTATACTAAGTCACTTTATGCGATTTTGGTTATGGTTAACAACAGGTATGGTTACTAAACAATGGGTAGCCATACATCGCAAACATCATGTGTATTCAGATAAAGAAGGTGATCCGCATAGTCCTCATGTGTATGGCATTTTAACTGTATTGACACAAGGTGCATTACTTTATAGCAAAGCGGCTAAAGATACAGATATGATTCAAAAATATGGTGTTGGTACACCAGATGATTGGATAGAACATAATGTATATTCTAAGTATAATTTTTTAGGTATACTTATTATGTTGTTGATTAGTATACATTTGTTTGGTTTTATTGGGATAGTTATATGGGGTGTGCAAATGATGTGGATACCATTCTGGGCTGCCGGTGTAATCAATGGACTAGCACATTGGTATGGATATCGCAATGGTGAAACAAGAGACAAGTCACGTAACATAAGTCCATGGGGTATTATCATTGGTGGCGAAGAACTACATAACAACCATCATTTGAATCCTGCAAGTGTAAAATTAAGCAAGCGTTGGTTTGAATTTGATATAGGTTACATGTGGTTGAAAATATTTTCAACATTCAAATTGGCAAAAATAAGATAAATATTTTTATCTCACTCGGGATGGGAAGTTACAATCTAGCACTCTACGGAGTGCTTTTTTGTATCCACACAAGCTATGTATCAACCAAAAATGATAAATAATTACATATAAAGATAATTTGGGGATATACATGGCATCAGATCCGTTTAATGCAGTTGGTGGTTATACAGTAGGTATACCTCCTATACCTATTCTAGATCAGAATGGTAATCTTACTGTTCCGGCTGCTAGTATAGGCAAGATCAATATTTCAGGCGATGCGATTGTATATGGTAACGTACAAAGTTCATTGTTTTTGGGAAGCTTTCACGGTAATATTACAGGTAATATCGGTGTACCTGGTGCAAATAATTATATTCTATACAATAAGTTTGGTAATGCGCAAGCAAATCAAGGTTTTCAATTTGATGATCAATTACAACTTGTAACGATTTCAGGAGACTTAGTAGCTAATACAGTTACTATAGGATCAGGTACAAATGAATTGGTTCAGCAAAGTGTATTGAATGCAGTAACATCAAGTCAAGTAATCGATCAAGTACTACATTCACTAGATTCTACTACTATTTGTTCAATTGATTATACAATTATTGCAACAGATAGTCAAGGTGGTGCAAGACAGACAACTAAATTATTTGGAAGTGTGTATGGTTCAGAAGTTGGATACTTTGAGACAGGTACTATTGATGTCCCTGTTAATAGTCCTGGGGTCGGCGATTTTAAGATACAATACAACAATGGCATGGTTAACTTAACTGTAACACCAATGACTGCTAACACAGTATCTTACAAAATAGTAATAACTAGCTATAAAGAATAAGGAAAAATAAACTATGGCAATCAGAAAATTTAACTCAGTTGGTGGTTTCTCAGTAGGTGAGACCCCAGTTGATGTAGTATATGCAAACGGTGACATTACAACAGGTAATGCAAATTTAGTTGGTAATTTGTATATTGCTAACACATCTTCACATGGTATCTTAACTGACAACATCTATCATACTAATGGTACACCCTGGGACTTCTTAAAAGCTAGCGGAGCTTCTAATTACATTCAATTTAGTAATGGCACTGATTTAGATAGTAGTGCAAATTTTCAATTTGAAAAATCAAGTTCTAATTTAACTGTTACTGGCAATGTAACTATTACTGCGCAAACATTAATTGGTAACTTAACAAGCAATATTACTGTTCTCGGTGGAAATATAGACGCAACAGGTCATGTAGATGCAAAAGGTTATGTATATGCTAATGATGATTTGATTGTTGGATCTACGACCGGTGAAGGTGGTCAAGTTGTATTTGGTTTTGTAGGTGTAAACAACATTACTGGTCAAACAGACGGTACATGGAATCTTGATGTAGATTCATCAAACAATTTTAGATTGTTTGCACAATATAACGGTAGTGTCCCTGGTATTGTTCTTACTGCAAATGTTGATAATGGCGATGTAGAATTTGGTGCAAATATATATACAGATGGATCTGGTAGTTTTTCAACCATCTACGATAGAAATTTACAACATAATGGTTATATTGTATTCACTGACGGTGACGGACAATTAGTTGAAGATAGTACATTAACATATTTGAATGGTGTATTGTCTGCATCTAATGCAAACATCACAACTGATTTATATATTGGTGGTCTTGGCGCAAATGTTGATATTACTAATGGTAACATATCAGGCACCGGTCTATTAACTATTGCAAATATTACTGCTAACAATGATGCAAATATTGGTAATCAACTATTTGTAGGTAACTCATTAGCTAACGTAACTATTGCTAATGGAAATGTAACAACTACTGGTAACATAACAGTTGGTCCATCTGGTAGTAATGTTGTTATTGATAATACTGGGAATATTACTGCTACTGGTACAATCGCTGCAAATACTATTACATACACAGGTAATGTACAAGCACCGGGATCAGATACACAGGTTGTATTCAATGATGCTGGTAACGTAAATGCTAGTTCTGGATTTACATTTGCTAAATTATCTAATACGCTAACAGTTTCTGGTAATATTGTTACTAGTGGTGGCACCGGTGGCGATATTACAATGACCGGTGGTAATATAACAGGTGCTAATAATGTAAGTGCTAATTCATTAACATTAACAAATGATGCTACTATAGGTGGTAATTTGTATGTAGCAGGAAGTACTACATATGTTAACACAACTACAATGGCAGTTGAAGACCCAATTATCCAATTAGGTGGTGGTGCAAATAATGCAACATTATCATCAAACGATAATATAGATCGTGGTTTGTTAATGCATTACTACACAACTCAACCAGTTGATGCGTTTATGGGTTGGGATAATTCAGGCAGTCAATTTATAGTTGCTAGTGATGTAACATATACCTCTTCCGGGCAAGCAATATCAGTAAACACATATGGTAACTTAATTGCAGGTAATGCTAATTTAGGTAATTTAACAACTTCAAATTATTTCCATGGTGTGTTTGATAATACATCAAGCAGTCAACCAAATATTCATAGTGTTGGTACACTACAAGGATTAACTGCAAATAGTACAGTTGATTTTACTACTGCAAGTGACGTAAGTTTAGGTGATATAGGTAATTTACATATTACTGGAACTACTACTTATGGTCAAATTCTTGCATCTGATGGTGCTGGTAGTGTATATTGGACATCTAGTCCAAACGTTAATGAAATTGAAAATGGTAATAGTAACATAAGTATCCCAAATGCCGGCGATAACATTCACATGAGTGTTTATGGTACAAGTGATGTTGTAGTAGTATACAGTACAGGTGCAAATGTAACCGGTACATTGAATGTTACTGGTGATACATCTATTGGTAATAGTGTTAGTGGTAATCTAAATATCGGTAGTACTACAATACAAGCTGTTAAATATACTTCAACTAGTGCTGCTCCTGGTCAAACAATTGTAACTGTAGATGTCAATAATACTGATATTAGGGGTATTGAATTTTTTATTAAAGGTGAGGATACTAGCGCCAATAAATATAAGATAGCCACAGTTTCAGCAGTTCACGATAGTAACGGAAATGTAGAATATACAGAAACTACAGTTGCAACAAGCAATGGTTCTCCTGGTACACTAAGTGTTACAATTTCAGGTACAGTAATATCATTGAAAGTTGATCCTGCAATGGGTAGTACAAATACAGTATGGACAACACAGTATAGAACTATTTAAAACTGGGCCATAATAGAGAAAAATAATGGCAATTAAAAAGTTCAAATCAGTAGCAGGTTTTGCGGTTGGAGAAGAAGGTCAATCATTTGATGTCATCGATAGCAATGCAAATGTTACTGCAAACACGTTACAGGTTAACGGCGATGCTATAGTCGCCGGTAACCTAAGCGTCAATGGAACTTTAGATTATATTAATACAACAGTAACATACATCACTGATCCTATTGTTGAACAGGGCGGTGGTGCTAATGGTGCTGCATTAACTTCTGATGACACAAAAGACAGGGGTGAAATACTTCACTACTTTGATCCCATAGCAAATGTACCAGTTGATGCGTACATGGGTTGGAAACATGGAAATAGTGAGTTTACTTTTGCAAGTAATGCGAATGTAACTGACAATGTAGTAACTATTAATGATTTAGGTAATATTAGAGTTGGTAATGCTGAATTAGGTAATTTAGCAAATGCTAATTTCTTTCAAGGTGACGGTGGTTTATTAACAAATGTAAGTGCTACTAGCGGTACTGCAACAACCATAAGTGCCCCAGTTGGTAATTTATCAATCACTGGTGGTACAGATGGGCAGTTTTTACAAACAGATGGCAGTGGTCATATTTCATTTGCAAATGCACATGCAAATGTATCATCTAATATTACAAATGTAGTTGCAGGGTCTACAATTCAAGTGAGTATGGATTATACTGATCCAGTTAACTATCCAGCTGGTAAATTTGTAATTTATCAATTAGGTCCTGTTAGTTTATCAATGACTGATGTTTGGAAAGAAGCTGGTAGTGCTACCAAAGATGCATATGCTAACTATGTTGCTTCACCTAAACTTGTTAATACACAAAATGTTAACGTTACATTTTCATTGGCTAATGCAAATTTTGCAATAGCATCAACTGATAGTATTGTTATTGGTACAAGCACAGTAACAGGTGCTAATATATTGGCACTTAATTTAACAGGAAATAGTGGTACATACACTATCCCAAGCACATATCTATATGCAAATACAGAAGCGAATGGATTGATGACAGTAACCAGTTCAGTATCTGCTAATTTAACAACTGATAGGGGAGTTTATACTGCAACCGGCACTACTTTGGTAGCCACTGCACCAGTAGCATTCTCTGTTAATTCTATAAGCGGAAGTTTCCCAACTAATAGTGTCCCGTATTGGAACTTAAATCAAACATTCAACTGGAGTGTTAATGTAACAGGTACCGCAAGTGCAGGTAACTTAACATTCAGTGGTGGCTCAGTAAGTACAACAAGCTTATCTAGTACAGGTGGTACTAGTGGAACAAGTCCTAGCATAGATAGTACAAGTAGTTATACAATAACAACATCAGACTATTATGGTGCAGGTTTGCATGGATACGGAAACATAACAATACCTAGCACAGTAAATGGAACTGTTAGTGCTGCAACAAAGTATTTCCCACTATTCTGGAAAATAACACCCACAAGTACAATACCTACATTCACTGTATCTGATTCACATAATAGTAATACATACGCAACTGGTCAAGGTGCTACTACATCTACTACTAAAACAAATTATCTTTGGTTAGCTATTCCAAATTATCCAAGTAATAGTTCAAGTTTGGCTAGTCACACATTCAAACACGTATTTGGTGGTTTTGACATTGTAGACGATCCAACTGGTCACACCGGAACACAAACAATAACATCCGGCGGACAAAGTTATAATTATTCTATATATGGGTTCACTGGATTTACTCAAGCATCATTTATTTTAACAACTTCATAAAATGGCAGCCGCAACACTCACCTTCCCCTCACAAACGTTACTAAAAAACGTTGTTGATCCTGTTGACGGGACAGATGCCGCTACCAAAGAATATGTTGATAATTCTATCAGTGGTGGCGGTGCTAGTGTTGGTGCTGCTGGTAGCGACACACAAATTCAATTTAATAACTCAAGTAAATTAGGTGCTAGTGCAAATCTAACATTTGATAGTTCAACTAGTTTGTTTACAGTTATTGGAAATATAGTAAGCTCAAATGCAAACTTAGGTAACGCCGCTACTGCTAACTTCTTTTTAGGTGACGGTGGATTACTATCAAATATATATTCTGTAGGTGGTACCGCAGATTTTGCTACAACTGCAAATTTTGCAAACTATGCAGGTAATGTAACAATATCAGATCAGCCTAACATTACTTCAGTGGGTGATTTGGTAAATTTAAAAGTAACTGGCAACGCAAATATACGTGGAACTACTAATAGTAGTGGTATAGAAACTGGTGCATTGATTGTAGCCGGTGGTATGAGTGTTACACAAGATGTTTGGGTGGGTGGAAATATATATGTAAACAATCTTATATCAGAAACTCATACCACACTTGATGTCACTGATCCATTACTATATTTGAGTACAGATACACCTTATCCATATAGTTATGAAATAGGATTTTACAGTCATTTTTCAGTTACAGGTAACCCTCCCGGCAATGGATATCAACATACTGGTCTAGTAAGATACCATGTTGACAATGATTGGTACTTGTTTAGTAACGTACCTGAGCCAGTGAGTGGTACAGTAGACTTAGCAAACGTTAATCTTGTTTACGACAACTTAAAATTAGGTGATATTATTGCATTTGGTAATGCTAATATTGCAAATGTAGTTACTGCAAATTTGGTAACTTCTAATACAGTTAATGTCAATGTAACACTAACATCTAACAATACAAATACAACAAACCTATCAGTAACCGGTAACACAATCACCTTAAATACTGCGAACATTGTTGTTTCTGCTGGTAACGCTGGGATATTCACAACTGGAATTAGTAATGTAAACATTGGTTTAGCGGCTAATGTTACTCTAGGAAGCACATCGGGAACTACAACGGTTCGCGGTAATTTATCTGCAAATAACATATCAGTAAACTCAGTAGCAGTAGCAAATATATACAATAATACTAGCAGTATAGCAGTCACAACTGATACATTAATCGACTCATTCCCCACTAGTTTATACAGGTCAGCTAAATACATTATAACAGCTAATAATGCAGACGGATATCAGTCTCAGGAAGCGTTGTTACTACATGATGATTTCATCAGCTTTGTCACAATTTATGGTAGTTTAAGTACTGCTTTTGAGGATGCTGATATTATAACATTGTCTAGTAATATCGTCAGTGGTAACGTGTGTTTATATGCAACAGGGAGTACTTCATCTACAAAAGTAAACTTACTAAGCACTTATGTAACTGATTAAAAAATTTAACTAGCAATGGGGATTGTTTGGAACTATGGCTAATAAGTATTTTAACGTAAAGACCGGCCTAAGCACCGGTAATATAACGTTAGACGCCAATTCGAGTAATATAAATGCCAATAACTTAACGTTAACTGGCAATGTAGCAGCGGTAGACTTAAACCTATCCGGAAACCTCACATCAAATCTCACACCCAATGCTGATGCAACTCTTAATCTAGGTAATACTGCCGCTAGATTCAATACTGCTTTCTTAGCAAACCTACAAGTTACAAACAATGTATCTATAGGATTACAAACACTTTCAGCCAATACTGCAGGACTTATATTAAGTTCTAATTTATTTGCTGATACTGCTAATCTTAGTAACCTAAACATCACAACCCAACTGTACATAAATAGTACAACGAATTCAACTTCTACTGATACTGGTAGTATTACAACAGAAGGTGGAGTTGGAATTAAACAGGATTTGTATGTAGGTGGTGCTATTCATTTAGCAAATAACAACGGTGGTACAACTTCAAAGGTCTACATGGCTTACAATGATATTGTATCAGGATTAGATTTTAATTTTAACGCATAAGGGAAATATATGACAAGGAAAATAGGTGCAAGACTGCAAAATGACGGAACGTTATATGCCACCGAACCTCAGTCTTATTTGGGCGGTGGATTTGACGAAACCGGCACAACAAAAACAGGACATTCAATCACATCAACTTTTGTCTATGCTGATGAATTTGACGAAGTAACTATTAGTAGTAACTTTGTATCTGGTGGTTCTATTGCGTTGAATGGTACAAATCAAAGATTAGAAGTTCAAGGATCAAGTGACTTTCAATTTGGTACACATGATTTCACAATCGAAGGTTGGTTCTATTTAACTTCAACTAATTATACTAGACTTTGGTGTTTCCCAGACGGAGACAATGTAGAAGTACAAGGTGGTGATTTATACTATTGGAACGGTGGTGCAAGTATAACTCATGCAGGTATTGGTTCTATTCCACAAAACTACTGGTTCCACGTAGCATTGGTAAAACACAATGGTGCAGCCAAAGTTTATGTAAATGGTGCTAATAAGATTACTGATAATAACCCATTCAATTCACAAACATCAAGACCATTTAGTATTGGTGGAGAAATTGGTTCACTAAATGCCAATGACAACTCTTCTACTGCAGGTTGGCTTGCTGGTAAAGTAACAAACATAAGAATTATTAAAGGAACTGCATTGTATACTGAAAACTTCAGCACACCGTATGCACCCTTTAATAAATTTGATGACACAGTATTATTGCTAAACGTAGCAGATAATACTCATCTAATAACTGACTCTTCTGGTAAGAACCAGACAGTTACAAACGTAGGAAATGCAACATTTGATGTTGCAACTCCACTATCAACCGTTTACAACGGTGCAATGAAACAATTAAAATCTGGTACGTTGCAAGTTGGAAACGAGTTTGATGAAACACAAGTATTAGCGTAAAAGTAATACACAATAAACTTAGAAAACCATAAAGGAAAATAAAAATGGCAAAATTAAAAAGTTCTAGAGTTTACGGTAATCTCACAGTTGATGATGTATTACTTGTAAGCACAGATGCAACAATTACTGGTAATTTAACAGTACTAGGTACAACAACAACGGTTAACTCAACAACTGTTACAATCGAAGGTCCAATCGTACAGCAAGGTGCAGGCGCTAATGGCGCAGCACTTACTAGTGATGACGGTAAAGATCGTGGTTTAGATTTATCTTACTACGCAGGTGGCGCACAGCTTGAAGCGTTCATGGGATGGAATACCGCTAATAGCGAATTTGCATTTGGTGATAATGTAACAATTTCAGGTGATGTTGTATCATTCAACACATATGGAAATATTCGTGCATTGCACTATATTGGTGAAGGTGACACATTAGGTAATATCACCGGTGCCAATGTTACTGGTTGGGTTAAGCAAGCCAACTATGCAAACTATGCAGGTAATGTAGTAAATGCAAGTCAACCAAATATCACTAGTGTCGGTAACTTATCTGGTTTGCAGATTGGTAATGCATCAACTACAGGCAATGTAGTTATTGACACAAATGGTAATATTACTGCAACAGGCAGCATTATTGCTAATGGAGCACAATCGAATCTTACAATTGGTACTGCTTTAGCAAATAATAGTCAAGCAAACATTTACGGTAATTTGTATGTGACCGGTACAATCAGCGGTTCTATTAATGCTACTATTGAAGCTAAAGGTAGTTCATGGGATGTACAGTACAAAGATAATACTGGTAATCTAGCAGGTAGTGATGCATTCAAGTTTGATGCAAGCAGTAGCAATACAGTAACTATTGGTACTGGGTTTACATTTGTAGGTGATACAGGTAATGCAAATGTTGCAAATTCTATTACATTTCAGAATGGTGGAGTAGTTGGTGCTAATGTTCAGGGTAGTGGTAATGGTGTTGATTTGTACGCACCTTCAGGTTCAGACTATGTACAATTAAACTATGATGATTCAGTATTTGTTTGGGCAAACGCTGATCAAATTTCATTTGATGCTAGTGGTTCATATTATGCTAATTTGTACACAGGTAATGGATTATTTGAAGTAACAAATGCATTTAGTGCTGCAGGCGGTAATTTAGAAGTTGACGAAAATGGAAATGTAAATGCTGCAGGTTACGGTAGCTTTGCTGATTTGTATGATACCAATTTAACTGCAAACTATATTGTATTCCCAGACAGTACTGGTAAATTAAAAGGTACTGCAGGATTTGCAATTGCAAGTAATGTATTAAGTGCAAACAATTTTTCAACAACAGATGCTAATATTCAAGGTAATGTTACATTAAACAAGACTTTGCACACTGCTGGTAATTTGTTAACAACAAATAGTGACGGTAATATTGTTGATACTTCTATCACATTAAGTAGTGGCTTATTGACAATTGGTAATGCAAATGTCACTGGCACTACTACA
>Ga0208499_1000450_pt1 | contig 15487 bp, 19 predicted proteins | sample CryBogCBE07Jul09_FD_185504 | JGI IMG/M metagenome (GOLD analysis project Ga0208499, IMG submission 185504) | Freshwater microbial communities from Crystal Bog, Wisconsin, USA - CBE07Jul09 (SPAdes) (version 2) | ecosystem: Environmental > Aquatic > Freshwater > Lake | place: Crystal Bog... | reverse complement strand
AAGATACTTCGACAACGGTGGGCAAGTCAGCACAGGTTGGCCACAACTAGACAGACTGCTATATGGTGGATTTAGTCGTGGTGAACTAAACATCTTTGCAGGTGGATCTGGCTCGGGCAAGTCCTTGGTCATGATGAACATAGCACTCAACTGGCTGCAACAGGGCTTGAGCGGTGTGTATGTGACTTTGGAACTGAGTGAAGAACTCACAGGCCTGCGTAGTGATGCCATGTTGACCAATGCCAGTACTAGAGACATTCGCAAGGACATTGACAACACCAGCCTGCGTGTGAGCATGATTGGCAAGAAGTCGGGTAACTATCAGATCAAGGCCCTGCCGGCGCAGAGCAACGTGAACGACATACGCAGTTTCTTGAAAGAGTATCAAATACAAACAGGCAAACGGGTCGACTTTGTCATGATCGACTATTTGGACTTGGTCATGCCAGTGAGTGCCAAAGTCAGTCCTAACGACCTGTTTGTCAAAGACAAGTATGTGAGTGAAGAACTACGCAACTTGGCCAAAGAGCTGGGCATCTTGATGGTGACAGCATCGCAACTTAACCGATCGGCTGTGGAAGAAGTAGAGTTCAACCACAGTCATATTTCAGGCGGTATCAGTAAAATCAACACCGCAGACAATGTGTTTGGTATCTTGACCAGCAGAGCCATGAAAGAACGTGGACGTTATCAAATACAGTGTTTGAAATCGCGTAGTTCAACAGGTGTTGATCAAAAGATTGACCTCGAGTACAACATTGAAACCATGCGTATCACTGACCCAGGCCTGGATGCTGCACAGGGCAGTGGACCGCCCAGTGTGGCCAACATCATGAGCAAGATCAAGGGCACGACCACAGACGAAGGCGAGGGTGATGCTAAGTTTGAACGGGCACAGCCTAAGGCAGGGTTCAACCTAGAAGCACCGCAGCCACGTGCCTCGGGCGATGCACAAAGTGCCAAACTAAAAAACATGATTGCGGGATTGAAAAAGTCCAATGACTAACATACACTGCCCCATGATACATGGCGGATTACAAATTGATTTAAAAAAGTCAGCAACAGACGTATGGGTGAATAACTGTTGCTTGAGAACAGATTTTCAATCAACTACCGAGAACAATGTTTGGAATAGCAAATCTCTGATACCTTTACGAGAAATAAACTCCAACAATCAATGGGATCCAGGCTGCTGGACTTGCCAAGGCAATGAACTGGCCGGCATGGAAAGTTTTCGTACTGGTATGTTGAATAAATTTGGAGTAAGAACCAATTTGTCTGGACCAACAAGACTAGACTTGATGTTTGATGTAGGCTGCAATCTAGCTTGTCGTATTTGCAATGCCGGATCCAGTACATTCTGGCAACGACACCTCAAAGAAAACAATATTCCATTCAACGGACCATTGGAAGGCTCAAGAGCCAACGACATGATTGAGATACTGAAAAAACTTGATCTCAGCAACTTGGAGATGGTGGTGTTTTGTGGCGGAGAAACATTGTTGGGGCAGGGGTATTGGCGTGTTGCCGAAGCACTTGCAGAACTGGCACCTAGCGAGCAGGTGACTCTGTGTTTTCAAACAAACGGAACCCAGCCCATTGATGAACGCAATCATAAAACAATTGAACGATTTCAATTGGTCAAACTCAATATCAGTTTAGATGGTGTTGGTGAGAGATTTGAATACATGCGTTGGCCTGCAAATTGGAATCAAGTTGTGAACAATATTAACCATCTACGTGATACTGCACCTGTCAATGTCATGTTCTTGATTGAAGAAACAATCAGTGTTTTTAATTTGTACTATCAGGCAGAACTGGCACAATGGGCACAGCACAATTTCAATTCTAATCGACTGGGGGATGTAACTAATCATACCAGACATGTGGCAGAGGGCATATTTTCTTTGAAGAATCTCTCACAAGAATACGTAGATGCCATAGCCAATAGTGAGATTGGCAATTTAATACACCCTAAATGGCAAGAAAACCCCGAATCTATACGGCACATGCTGCAAGAGATTGATTGTTTTGATCTAATTAGAAACCAAGATTGGCGTAAAACATTTCCCGAGGTCGCTGAGTTATACTCTAAGTATCTTTAAGCAATTAATAAATATAACATAGATTGGAGTAAATCTTGCAAAAGCAGACTCGTAGCATTTTAGAAGAACTAAGCAGCATGGGCTTGCAAAGAGACAAAAACAGTCTCATTGAAAGTCGTGCCACTAATGTCATCGCAAGTGCTATCAACCTCATGAATCACATACGTGAGAACTATGATGCCGAAACTGCTGATGATCTAGAACGCAGATTATTGAACAGCATACGAGCGCAAGATCCAACTAAATTTACCCGCGGAATACGGAGAACACGCTCAAATGAAAATAACTGACCTACAGGTCCCAACAAAATTTAAAATCTTAGAATCGCGCCAATATCTTTACGAGGGTCTAGACCGTAGTACTGCACATAACATGATGTTATGGGAAGGTGTTGGCAATCGCCTTGTAGAATATGCACTAACTCCAGATCAAATCAACAAGATTTTCCAAGATGCTGAAGCTGGTATGTCCGGACAAGGTGCGAACCGCACAATGCTGGGCAAGGGTGTTGATGTTGCCAAGACAGGCGTTGAGGCAACAAAAGAAGTTAATGCGGCCTGGGAAGACTTAAAAACTAAAATTTCCAACTCGGGTCCAATCAAGGGATTTGATCAGAAAGTCAGTGATGTATTGAGTAAGATTGGTGTGGGCTCCAAAGATCCGCAGTTCCAAGGCTTAGTCAGTAACTGGGTACAAAAATATCGTGACTTTGCCACACAACATCCCATCATTCAGGGTGCTGTGTATGCTACCTTGATCGCTGTGGCCGGTTTAAGCGGTGCTGGTGTTGCTGGTGCAGCAGGCCTGGGCTTGTTAAAAATGGCCGACAAACTATTACAAGGCGAGCGCTTTAGTAGTGCAGCCTATAGTGGAGCTAAAACTGGTGCTTTGGCTTACGGTGTCGGGCAAGCCAAACAAGCATACCAAGCTCACCAAGCAGCAGCAAATGCAGCAAACGGACAAGGGCTCCCGGCCCATCCAAGCGCAGCCAGTGACTACAACGGAACTGCTAACGGCCCAGATGGCAGCAACGTTACACCGCCAGTGGGTCCCAACAATGCCACTGCTCCAGTGGCACCTGGCAATGTTCCCGGTGCCGACGCTGTGGGCACAACAGGTGGCAATCTTGGCGGCGGCGATTATACAGTAATGAAAGGCGACAGCCTGGGCAGTATTGCACAAGCACAAGGAATACCCGATGCAGACTTGCAAGGTCTAAACCCTCAAATCAACTTTGCCAAACCTCTACAGCCAGGTATGACCATTAACTTGCCGCCTGCTGGAGACAACGCAGGTAGTGTGTGGCAAGGTTATCAAGGCGGTAACTACGGTGATGCCGCAGGTGCTGCTCATAAAGCAGCCGGGCAAGCCGCCGGTGCAGCCACTCAACAAACTGATACAGCAACACAAGCCGCCGGTGCAGCCACTCAACAAACTGATACAGCAACACAAACAGCCGGTAAGGCAGCAGGCGCAATTCGTAATCAAGCAGATTTAGATAACTATGTTCAAAAGAGCATTGATGCTGGCACTACTCCAACCACCCCTATCACCAGCGGGCCCGACCTCAGCGGGTTTACAGAAGTAACTCCACAAGGCGGTGATGTTACTACGCAACTTAAAAATTTAGTTGCCAAAGGATATCAAGTTGCACGAAGTCAAGTCAATCCCAGTGAGATTACTATTACTGATGCCAGTGGCAACTTGGTGCAACAGTTCAATCCAGGCAATCCATTCTTGGCCAGTAGATTGGCTGCGGCGGCAAATGGTGTTAATTTGCGTGAATCGTTTATTGATACACGCCAGACAGCACGAGCATGGTTGTTGCGCGAGAGCCTAGGTCGCCCACGTGGTGGTGTTGCGCTTACAGAAATGGCCATTGCAAACATATTGTACGAGGCTGGCGAAGCAGTTGATGCCGCAGCCGCAGGTGCAGCACCGGCCGCAACAGAGCCAAAGAAGCCCGGCGCACTTCAGCGTATTGGTAACTGGTTCAAACAAAAAGGCAGCAATCTTACTAACAAAGTCACAGCAGACAAATTGAAACAGGCCTGGATCAAACAAAAGATGCCTGATGACAGTGAAGAAATTGCCAAAATACTAACAGATGCCGGTGTTGGCAAAGCCATCATCAGCAATATCTTTAAAGGTATGGGCATTCCCGCAGCAGCACAAACTGGTGCTGGAGCAGCACAGCCCGACTCACAGATGCAGTCTCCTCAAAGCTCACAACAGTTTGCTCCGCAATCGCAAACTAGACAATCTGGCGGAACTGGTACTCAAGCACCTGCTGCCTCAACTGCACAGGCACAGCAGGCTGCTCAGTCACAAACACCAGTACCAGCCGATTCAACTGCACAAGATTCTAATGCAGGTACAGGAATAGCTAACGCAGTGAGCAAAGCAGGCGGAGCAATTGATTCTGTCACAGCAGCAATGAAGCGTGGTCAAGGCATGGGAGCAACCGGACAAAGTTTGGCAGCGCCATCAACAAAACAAGGTACTGAAATGATTGATCCAAATCGTCATGTCATGTATGATAAAAGTGGTCGTGCATATACATACGTTAAGAAAAACGGTAAATGGGTAGATGCTCAGGGTGGCGAAGTTCCTCCAGCATTTGCTGCAAGTATTGAAGCACAAATTAAACAAAAACAAACCGATGCTTTGAACAAACAAAAAGCTGGCCCGGGAGTTGATGCAGATGCTATGGCAGCTCGACGAGCTGCTGGTGCAAAATCTGCTGCTGGTGCTATGAAAGCATCTAATGGCACCGCTGCAAAAACACAGTCTACGCAGGCCGGAGCCGACGCAGCAAAAAGAATCAACAATACAACTCCTGGTGAACTAACAGCCCACGGTGCTGGTACTACTGGTCCACAAACTTACAACAAAGGCATTCAAGCGTTCCCTAAAAACGATCCCACAAAAGCGGCACAGCCAATGGCAACTGCTAACAATGCTAATGCTACAGCAGAGCCAAAAGAGCCAACGTTGAATCCTGAACCGCAAGCACAGGCAAAACCAGCAGCTACTAGTCAGAATGCTGGTTACGGTAAAGCAACATACAATGTACCAACAAGTACAACTGTTCCAACTGCAACGGCAGCAGTTCCGCCAAAAGCCCCATCGATTACTCCAACACAGTTGACTCCTGCACAACAGCAACAACAAGCAGCGTTAAAAGCAAAATTGAGTACTAATCAAGGTATTGCAGCTCAAACTGGTACGGGTATGAAGCGTATGGTGAATAAAGCCAAGAAACAAGGTATTGCTACAGCAGAAAGCAAAGACTTTGGTGCCATGTTGTGGAAACAAATGAGAGACGGCAAATGAAGTTACTAGAAGGCGGCAACGTATTCAAGCACGAGGACAAGACTCCGGCCACACAGCGCATTAATCGTATTGATGTGCCCACCACTGTCAAATGGCTAGAACAAGTCACTGGCTTAAGTCTCATGGACACCATGGTGGGCAGCACAGGCAAACGTGAAACCAGTGGCGACATTGATCTGGCACTGGATGCCAAGTTGATTACCAAAGACGCTGTAATGGGCACCTTGGTCAATTGGTGCAAACAACAGGGCATACCTGAAGATCAAATTGTAAACCGTAAAGCCAAAGGTGGTAAGCCTGCCCAGTTAGACGGTTGGATTGATCAAACCGGAATTGAAATACATTTCAAATGCCCCATCAACGGTGATGCCAAACAGGGATATGTACAGGTAGACTTCAACTTTTTAAACGATCTAAAGTGGAGCCGATTCATGCTTGCAGCCATGCCTGATGGCAGTGCCTTCAAAGGTGTTGACCGTGCTGTGTTATTCAACAGTATTGGCAAGACACTGGGCGTTAAAATCAACGTCAACAGCGGTGTTCATGACCGCGCCACCAACGAACTGGTCACCAACGATCCTGCCAAGTTGGCTCACTTGTTGATTGGCTCTACAGGCACAGTGGGAGACCTAGCTGGAGTAGAAAGCACCATTGCAGCACTACGCAACGATCCGCAACGTGACGCCAAACTGCATGACTTTGCCAACTATTTGAAGACTTCGGGACGTGAAATGCCCACACTGGAAGCTAGCGCACATCCCAACAGTTGGTTCCGTTACATCAACCAAAGGCTAAAATAATGCTGCTTGAATTTGTACAATACTTGACTGAGGCAGCACGTACTCCGCACCCTGAAGATTTCATCTTTAGCGGCAGCGAAAGTGCCATGGATGCCATCAACGGTATTGTGAGTGCCATTGACCGCCCGCAAACAGTCACCATCAAGTGGGACGGAAGCCCTGCCATAGTGTTTGGACGTAGAACAAGTGATGGTAAGTTTACCATGAACTATAAAGAGTATATTGGCGTGCCCGGCGGCCAAGTTACTACGGCGCAAGAACTGTTGGATTTTTACGTCAAAAACGGCAAAAACATAGAGGTAGCACGTAAATTGGCCTCGGCTTTTAACGCTGTAGGGTCAATTTGTCCCGCAACGTTCCGTGGCTTTGTACAAGGCGATTTGATGTGGACTGAACCCTTACAGCCCGTTGCAGGCAAGTTTGTGTTCAAGCCCAACCCACACGGAGTTACTTATAAAGTGCCAGTTGATAGCGAAGTAGGCAAACGGATTGCAGGACGACAAGTGGGCATTGCGGTACACAGTATGGGCACAGATGTAGAGAACAACAAAGAAACTCCCTTAGTGGGACGCCACAGCATGAACGGACTTGAGGGCTTGGCCGACAGCACACAGTGGTGTACAGTATTCACCGGCAACATGGGCATCGCCTTCAAGATGAAGCGCCCTGTCAAAGTTGAAAACGCAGCCCGTGCAGCAGTTAAAAAGTTTGCAGTACTGGGCGGTGATGACTTTCTTGGCAGTATTACAGGAAGCAGCAAGGCCACACTACAGACCTACTACAATCGCAAGGTGACAGGGCAAGCAGTTGGACCCGAATGGCTGGAAAGCAAACTGAGCCGCCCACAGTATGCCGTGATTGCCAGTGACGAAAATAAACCTGTAATTCAAGCACTAGATGCTGTGTACAGTGCAATAACCACGCTGAAAATGGCGGTTCTAGAACAACTAGAGCCACAAGTTGGCAGCATAGAGCAGTATGTTGGAGACACGCCCAAAGGCGAGGGATTTAACATTGATACTCCCAGCGGCTTTATCAAGTTGGTAAACCGTGGAGTATTTTCGGCGGCAAACTTCGCAGGAAGAGCCTAGTATTTTAGCGCAAGAGCTAAATAAAAATATGCAGCCTAATGGCTCATTTAAATAAAAGGAAAATAAAATGGCAGTATTTACACGTATTAATGGCGACGCAGCAGGCGTTGTACAAGTTGACGCAGGTCGTGCGTTTGCTAATGCTTCGATTATCAACACAGGTATCGCAGCTCCTCTAACAGCTTATAAAGTAACTATCGTTCCTGGTGCTGGTGGCGGTGGTGCTGGTAACTTGGCAGCTGAATTGACAACTGGTGGTGCAGTTGAAACTATCTTGCGTATCGTTTCTGGTAACGCAACTGTTTTGGCTTACCAAACAGACGCAGCTGGTGCTAACAGCCAATTGAGCGTTGTTGTAGAACGTAGCGGCTGGTCAAGCGACACAGTATTGCAAAGCGCACTACGCCAAACTACAGCTGGTGACGGCGCTGGTAACATCGGTGCTTTGGCTAACTGCTGGGTTGGTGCAGCAACAGTATCGTCAACAGGCGGTATCAAACTAGCTTAATAGTTTTTATAACTATAACAAAAACCCACTTCGGTGGGTTTTTTGTTGACTAAATATTCACATGCAGAGCAACGTAGAATATTATCGTTTGTACACCTTGGTTGACATTACCAACACCGGTGTGACTCGCGGGCCCGACACCCCCGAACGTGAACAGCAACGCAACTTTGATACTGTTCTGCAAGCCATTGGACTTATTACCCAGCCGCAACAGGTGGCACCTCCTGTGGCCACATCAGCACACATGGAATGGCTAGAGTTTGGAGAATTCTTCCAAGGTGAGCAGCGTGTATGGGTTTGGCAGTTTGCCACCGAACACAGCGACATATTCACCATTGGCACCAATCCTGTGGGACGCTTGGCCGAAGCATTTGATCAAGTGCCTGTCATCTGCGGCTTGGATGAAACAGCACGTTTTATGTTGCCTATCTTTTATCCCTACGGTGCTATAAAGAACATATACTTTAAAAAAGGCTATTGGGACATAAATAACGTATAAGATGCTACTGGCACCTACTCTGGCTCACTTTATGGCTCATCCTTACGGCAACAACTAAAACAGCATCGACACCTTTGAAAGTATTTAGACAGTGATGAAGCCAACCGAAATAGAGAAGCAGAACCTTGAGGCGCACGTAGAAATCTGTGCAGTGAGGTATGCCAACTTGGAAACAAAATTAGACAATTTAGAACATCGCATGGACAAAGTCGAGTTGCATCTCATCGACATCAAAGACCGCTTGATTGCTAATTTACAACCGCAGCAACCACAGCAACCACAGCAACCTAAAGCGGATGCCCCTAAAGAGAGTGCTGATCCCTACAAAACCATGATTGCCATTGGCACCACAATTATCGGCGTATTAATTACAGGCATAATCACACTATTGGTCAAACTTTCCTAACATGCGTATCGTAGAACTATTAAATAACTTGACACTGCCAATAACCAATGAAGAAGCTGAAATATTGGACATGTTCAATGAGACCAAAGAACTACACAAGTCAAAGCTAGATCCCAGACATCAAATCATAGCAAATCAACTGGTCAACAAAGACGTACTATACAGAATCAATGAAAACGGTCGCATCATTTACAAAAAACGAATCCGCGGATCTAACAGAAGTTAAAGCCATCATCAAGGCCACGGCTCTCTACCTGAGCCAATGGACAGAACAACAGGTACATCAACTCAGCGTAGGACAAAAAACGCCCTATATATGGCCCTTGGGAGACTTGGGTTATGTGGTAGGGCGTTATCGCATCTTGAATGATCACGGAATTTGGCAACTACGCAACAGCGACAACCAGTTGATACAGAACTTCACAGACAAGCTGAGTGCGGTGTTTTACACCTTGTGCTATCAAAGTCAACGCTACACCGTAGCCGACAGCATAGCCCTGGCAGATGCCTCAGTGCTACGGTTAAGAAGCAACATACAGCACTACGAGGCCAGTGTGAAACGTGCCAAAACTGCCAAGCAATATGATAAAGCAGACATATGGACAGCACGATTATTTGATGCTCGATTACAGCTGAGGGACGCCAATAATCAATTGCAGAAATCTTTGTCACACGCTAAATATATAAAATATTGGGAATAACAACCATGCGTTTATCAGAAATGAGCAATCAGCCTAGAGCTAACCGAATTAACCAAGTGGTGGAAAGCCGCTTTGGTTTCAAAATTGACTATGCAAACATGACGTTTAAAAAAGCCTACAACATTGTTCAAGGCTTGAATGAAACGTTGGACCGTGCAAAACGTACACACGGTGTACACACAGCAGAACAAAATCCACAGTACATGGAAATGTTCATGGTGCGTGAAAGCCTAAATCGTTGGATGGTTGAAAACCGTCAACAGTTGATCACTGAAAGTGAAATGGCCAAGGCCGAAGCTACACTAGCAGCCAAAGACATGGTTGATAGTATTCAAGACATGTTGGAAAAGATCGGCAAAATGCAAAACGAGCAGTTGCCAGCACTGTTAGACACAATCCGTGACCAAATTGGTGACCAACAAGCCGAAGCATTCAAAGGCACAGTGACTCCATTGTTGCAACAACTATGGCAACAACTGAGCGATGGACGTACCAGCGCAGACACAGCAGCACGCCAACTAACTGGCGAGTCAACTCCTGACATGAACATGGGTGGCATGGGCGGAGCTCCTGCTCCTGACGCTGGCATGGGCGGCGACATGGGTGCTCCTGCTCCTGAAGCAGGCGACGAGTTTGCAGCAACTGGCGCAGCAGCCGGTGGTACAGAAGAACTAGGCCGTGAACGCCGTGGCATGGCAGAAGCCAAGAAAGCCAAACCAGACTATATCGATCTTGACAAAGACGGTAACAAAAAAGAAACAATGAAAAAAGCGGCCCGGGACGCCAAGGCTAAAAAATGAGATATAAAGAGTTTGCCCTCTTTGAAGACGATCTCGACATGGGCGACGATATCAGCGCACATATCGAAGACGATGCTGATCATGAAGCTGATGCAGCCTTGATCGACACACTACGTGAAATTCAGTTCAGCGCTGGCGACAAGAAGATTCCCAAAATCGCAGTCACAGCTCTGATGAATTTGGTCAAGAACAAACCCGGCGGCGAAGCATTTGATTTGAATGCTTTGGAAAAAGCCAAAAGCAACAATGACACTGTGAAGGAAATGATCAAAAGCATTGATGACAACGAAGAAGGTGTCAAATATGTGTTTATCAATCCTCCAGAACCAATTGAAGGTCCCGAAGCTGATGTAGGCGGACCTGGTGGTGCCGGCGGCGGTGCTCCTACTGCACCCGAAAAAACAGTCAGCGCAATGGCAAACCGAGCTCTAAGTTCACGCTCATAATCACTAGACTTTTTGACACAAACCCCTTATAATAAATATCTTATATAAGGGGTTTTTCTATGAAAAAGATTTTAGCATTACTTTTGGTTACAGTGAGTTTTGGTGCCACAGCACAGTATCATCACCACGGACATTGGGAGCGTGGCGGCGGCGGTTGGAACTGGGTAGCACCTGTCATAATTGGCGGAGCAATTGGTTACGAAATTGCCCAACCTCGTCCGCCAGTTGTAGTAACACAACAGCCTCCTGTTGTTATCCAACAACCACAGGTGGTACAAACACAAAACTGTAGTCCCTGGACACAGATCCAAAATCCCGATGGCACAGTGACAGTAACACGGACTTGCACACAATGATCACCTTAACTGAATCCGCCGTGGCAAAAATTGCCGATATCCTACTTGAAGAAAACAATCCTCAAGTCAAACTACGCACATTCGTGCAAGGTGGAGGCTGTAGCGGATTTAGTTATGGCTTCACACTAGACGAAGAACAAAACGAAGATGACTTTGTTATCGACCGCAACGGTGTTGTTGTACTAATTGACAGCATGAGTATGCAGTACCTGCAAGGTGCTGTCATTGACTACAAAGAAGAACTCATGGGCAGCAGCTTCACCATCAACAATCCCAACGCACAAACCACTTGCGGTTGTGGATCAAGTTTTTCAGTCTAAGGAGTCAGTATGAAACTACGTAAACTTCGCAAGAAACTCTACAAGGCAATCTTTAGACACGACCTAGCCAAAGAACAAAAGGTCTGGGTCAAGATACTTAAAAAATCAATCAAACACAAACACACCGAAGACGTTCAATAATTATGTCATATTCAAAACAAGTATTAGATCACTACGAAAATCCTCGCAACGTTGGTACATTTGATAAGGATGATCCAAACGTTGGAACTGGACTCACCGGGGCACCAGCATGCGGTGACGTAATGAAACTCCAAATAAAAGTAGAACAAGGAGTAATAGTAGATGCTAGATTCAAAACATACGGATGCGGAAGTGCAATCGCATCAAGCAGTCTCGTTACAGAGTGGGTCAAGGGAAAAACGCTTGACCAAGCACGAGAGATTACTAATTCAGACATTGCTCAAGAGCTTGCCCTCCCACCGGTTAAAATACATTGTAGCATACTTGCAGAAGATGCTATAAAGGCCGCAGTGGACGACTACAAGAAGCGACATGATAACGTTAACTGATGCGGCTCAAGCAAAGATAACAAAACTGATCGCTGACAAAGGCTACGCCGGTATACGCCTTGGTGTACGTACTACGGGCTGCTCGGGCTTGGCGTATGTGTTGGAATATGTCAAAGAATACACCGCAGACCCTTACACAATAAATTATGCACAGCCCAACTTTGTGGTGTTGGTAAATGTCAAAGACGATGTTTACCTACGCGGCATGACAGTGGACTATGTGCGCCAAGGCCTCAATGAGGGTTTTGAATTTCGCAATCCCAATGAACGTGACCGTTGTGGTTGCGGAGAAAGTTTTAGAATTTAATGATTATCAACAAATACAACTACGCTGCCATCAAGAGAGAATCTGTTGACGGCAAGCGTCACTATTGCTTGCCCGATGGCAGCAAGGTGCCCAGCGTAACAACTATTCTGGATAAAACTAAAAGCGAGGAATCACGGCAAGCTCTGCAAAACTGGCGTAAGGCTATAGGTGAACAACGGGCGCAGCAGATTACCACAGAAGCAGCAAACCGTGGTACTCGTATGCACAGCTATCTTGAAAGCTACATCATGTCATCTGACATGAAGCCCTTGCCCGCCAATCCCTTTGCACATCCCAGCTGGTTCATGGCAGCAGAGGTTATACTTAATGGACTGAGCCGTGTAGACGAATTCTGGGGCAGTGAAGTTCCTGTTTACTACAGCGGACTATATGCAGGCACTACAGACTGTATCGCTGTGCATCAAGGACAACCTGCCATTATTGACTTCAAGCAGAGCAACAAGCCCAAGAAGCGTGAATACATTGGCGACTACTTTATTCAGCTGGCAGCATACGCAGCAGCACACAATGAAACGCATGGTACTGCAATCCGCAAAGGTGTAATTATGATGGCTGTTCAGCCCAAATTGCTAGAAGATAACAGCTATTCTACGCCAGAATACTTAGAATTCATCATCGAAGGTGACGAGTTTGACTACTGGACTGAGGAGTGGATGAAACGTGTTTCTTTGTACTACTTGCAGAGTTAACGTTTAGCCCACCGTGCCTTAGCAGCAGCAGCCATCTTAGCTCGATGCTCATCGGTAAAAGGTTTTGTCTTCTTACCAATTTTTGCTTGCGAAATTTTTTGTTTTGTGTCACTGGAATGTGTTTTGCCGAACATTGGATTATTCTCGCCAGACCTCATCAATGAATATTTTGCCTTGGTTTCGGCTGAATGTGTTTTACCAAACATTGGATTATTCTCGCCAGTCATTGATTTAGACATTTTTTCTTTGCTTTCCACAGTTCGTCTGCGACCAATACGGCTAGCAGACATCTTTGCTCTCGTAGAGTTAGATATAGGGGCTCGTTTTTTGTTTGCTTCAGATCTAATAGGCGACAATTCTTCTTTAAGTTTGTTATACACTCTACTAGTAATTTTTGTAGAGTATCGATGTTGTTTGGTTGTTGCGGACCGCATAAAGTTTAAGGCAACAAGCATTTTGTTTCGGTCGGTGCCAACGGTCATTTTAGTTAACAACCAATGGCAAATGAAGTGTTCTCTTGCAGTTAAATTAACTAAATTATTTTTAGTATTGTTTCCGTTTAGACTTTTAGGCACGATATGATGTTTTTCGATATATCCTGTGTTTGTTCTTAACTGTGCATTAGCAATAATGGAATAGTACCAATTGGTGTATTTGTTTTTAATAAATGGCATGAAGGGCCCTTCTTATGTTAATTTTAAACTACAACTTTATTTATGACTGGAGGTATATTACATCCAACTTGACAAAGGGCAATGTAAGTCATTCATTGGACATAGGTTACCTGACAAGCTAAATACACAATAGAGCAAGGTTTTAGAACATGGCAATCGTCCAGATTTCACGCATACAGATTCGACGTGGTTTACAACAAGATTTACCACAACTAGCTTCAGCAGAGATGGGCTGGAGCATTGACAGCCAACGTTTGTTTATTGGTAACGGTACCTTTACTGAAGGTGCACCTACACAGGGCGTGACTGAGATTTTAACTCAGCACAGTAACTTGTTGGGACTCATTGGCCTCTACACCTACCAAGGCGCAGCAGCAGGCTACACAGTAGTAACTGGTCCCGACAGTGCCCACCCCGTTACACAAACACTACAGTACAAGCTAGACGAGATTGTCAACGTGAGGGACTTTGGTGCAGTAGGCAATGGCATTGCTGACGACACTGCCGCTATCCAACGTGCCCTGCAACAGATCTACAGCACCACCTACAATGACAGTACACCCATTGTTCGTAGAACTATTAATATTCCTGCTGGTACTTACAATATTACCAGTCAGATTCTAGTTCCTCCCTACGCAACAATTCGTGGTGACGGACGTCAAAACACAGTGTTGGTCACAGCCAATGCTACTGTACCAATTTTTAAAACTGTAGACAGTCAATACAACGGAACAGGGTCAACCTTGCCACGTGATGTATTGATTGAACACATGGCATTCCAACAAAGCGCCAATGCCAGTTTGATTACTAGTAGCCTGTTGACACTGGACAGTGTTCGTAATGCTCGTATTGTGAACTGTAGTTTCCGTGGCAACACCACTGTTAATGCTACTGTCAACAACTTGGTGTACATCACTGACAGCATACAAAGCACTCGCAGCATCACCCTGGAAGGCTGTAGTTTCACTTATGGTGCAGCCGGAGTCAACGTTGTTGTACAAGGCAGCGGCATCAGTGCCGTACGAATTGACAACAGTTACTTTGACTATCTCAGCAACGTGGCCTATTTTGCCAGCAACGGTGTCAACGGTATTACCACACTCAACAACTACTATGGCAACGTTACAGCTATTCGCAGCATTGGTGTTAATGGTAATCTTACCAGTCTTGGTGGTACTACCTATAGCACAGGTGCAACTGGTGTTATAGTGGGCAAACTACAAACTGGCGTAACAAACGTTTCTGCTATTCCAACTGGTGCTCCGACCACTGTTGGTACATTGGGCACCGGAACTGGGGCAATCAGTTACCAATTGGATAACGGCAGTGCATATCGCTATGGTGTCATACAATTTACCAATACTGGCAGCGCAGTTACATATCAAGACGACTATACCGAAACTGGTACTAGTCTTGGTGGCAACATCTATATCAACAATATTGGCATATTGACCTGCGGTGTAACAACTGCGGCTACACTAAAATACAACCTAACACAATATATTAGTTAATGTGGAAACTTGATCCCGGCGAGCGTGTTGCTCGTTGGCGTGCTTTTCGATTAAGCCTGGGCGGTATGCCCCTTGAAAAGGCTATATTGGCAACTGCCGAATTTTGGCGCGACTGTCCTTACAACGCTTATTATTTGGATCCTGCAGATCCTGCGTCATGGCCCACGGCTTGGGATTTAATCGCCGAAAATTATTACTGTGATATTGCAAAAGCTCTAGGAATGTTGTATACTATTGCTTATAGTGGTCACGGGCATTTGCCTATGGAACTATGCGTATATAATGATCCAGAAACAGGATACGTCTATAACTTATCTGTTTTCAACAAGGGAAAATATATTATTAATTTCCTTGACGCAGCGATTGTAAATATTCAACAGGTCGAAG
>Ga0208499_1000445_pt1 | contig 15641 bp, 33 predicted proteins | sample CryBogCBE07Jul09_FD_185504 | JGI IMG/M metagenome (GOLD analysis project Ga0208499, IMG submission 185504) | Freshwater microbial communities from Crystal Bog, Wisconsin, USA - CBE07Jul09 (SPAdes) (version 2) | ecosystem: Environmental > Aquatic > Freshwater > Lake | place: Crystal Bog... | reverse complement strand
CAAGGTTCGCAACCTACGCTAAAAACTTCATTCTCAAGGATGTGCGAAGAGAGTTGGACAATACCGCCAACATTATCCGCTTGCCTATCAACATTATGGAGGCTGTCAAAAAGCTAAATTACAACGAGCGAGCCCTAACCCAATTGATGGGGCGCAAACCCACGACAACCGAGCTGGCAAAGATAATGGATATGTCCGAGGGCAAAATAAACCAAATCAGGGGATACATCAACCAAGAGCCTGTATCCATCGATAGCAACAATCAGGAGAAATACACAGAGGATCAAGATGACTAAATTATTACAATTAAATGACGAACAACAGAGAGCCTATGATCGTTTTATTCGAGCTCGAAACAAAATGGGCTTAGGTAGGGGGGTTAGAACTCAATCCAATTCAATTTCAAAACCAAAATGGATACCTTCTTCTGACTATCTTGCTTGCGTAGATATTGCTGGCATGAATCATCCATTGTTTGTTGTCAACGATGAATACATGGAGTATAAAGAGGCATTTCAAGAATGGCTTAAAGTAGAACCTGAGTTTAGGTTCAATGAGCGTATGAGAGCAAGCCGCGGCGATTATGGAGTGCAAGATAATTGGGAAGAACGCAAGACCCGATTACAAGATAGCGCAGATAAGTTGGGGGAATAATGCGTATTCAAGTTATAACCCCAACAATTGGCACTAAACATGTGCAACAGGCGATTGACAGTGTGCGCGATCAAACTATGCCGACAGAACATTTAATTGTTTGTGATGGGCGCGTTGACAACGAATTTAAAGTATATGGTAACGGACGCACCATTTTGCTTAATGAGAATACTGGACATGATGGCTACAATGGACACCGTATTTATGCTGCTTTTCCAATGTTAACGGACGCTGATTACATTTTGTTTCTTGACGAAGATAATTGGTTTGAGCCCGATCATGTAGAAAAATTGGTTAACTTTATTGAACAAAAAGATTTACAATGGGCATACAGTTTACGCAATATTGTTGGGCAAGATGGTAATTTTGTAATTGCAGATAATTGTGAAAGCTTAGGCAAGTGGCCTTCAGTATTTGCACCGCATCACCATTTTGTAGATACCAATTGCTATTGCTTTAAACGCAAATATTTGATGCGCCATTCTTACCAGTTCTTTGGTGATTCGTTTTATATGGATCGCCTATTTTATGGTGCGATGGAAAAAGCTTTACCAGAGTTTGATTGTAATGGCGAGCATACAATCAATTATCGCGTTAGACCGCACCATGAAGAGATGCACCGCCAAGGAAACAAAGCAACATTACAACACTATCAAGGAAATTATCCATGGACAAAAAACAGAAGTCTGTAAAACCAAGACTATTTATTGCAACACCGATGTATGGCGGAATGTGTACGGGTACATACGCTATTAACTTATGTGCAACGGCACCAGCTCTCAATCAAAATGGAATTGATATGAATTATTCCATGATGTTAAATGAAAGTTTAATTACCCGCGCCCGTAACCGTATGGCACATGACTTTTTGGCCAGTGACTGCACCCATCTGATGTTTATTGATGCAGACATTGGTTGGCGCCCATACGACATTGTGCAGATGGTTAGAGCGGATGTGGATGTTATTTGTGGTATTTATCCAAAGAAAGAAATTAACTGGCATGAAGTTCACGCAGCCGTTAGTCGTGGTGTTGCAGCGGAAGAGCTGCATAACTACACAGGCTCGTTCGTAGTCAACACAATTGACAAAAAAGATGCCACAGGACGCATTGATCAGCCTATTGAGATTGAGAAAGGCGGTACGGGGTTTATGTTAATTAAGCGCGATGTCATAGCGAAAATTAAAGAGGTCGTTCCCCATTACTCCAACGATATGTTTACCGTAGTAAATCCAAAAGATGTTGGTACTTTGATTGCCAATATGTTTGATACATCTATATCACCGGCTGATAATCGTTATATGTCAGAAGACTATCATTTCTGTGACTTAGCCCGCGCAAATGGGTTTAAAATTCATGCAGCACCATGGGCACAACTTACCCATACTGGTACATACATATTTAGTGGACAACTGATGAGGAGCGATCGCAAATGAATGTAATACCAACGGATGTATATGATAAAGATGGCAACTTAACCCATATTGAGTTTTATGATCATGCCGGGTCGTTTGTTGTCCAATCGGTCTGGGACGAGAATGATCCACAAGACTCAGAGCATCGTGAGTTCTTTCGTAAATGGTCATACAAGATGGTTCGTCAACTTGGCTACGAGGTGGCAGGATAATGGAACTAAGAGCCGGCATATTTTCACTATACTGGGATAACATCGACCCCAGAGTGGTAGATTATCAAAAGAAAGTCATGGATCACTTTGGCATTCCAATGGTTCAGCACAAGATCCACGGACTAGATCATGGCGAGTGGATGGATTGGGTTCTCAACTCTCGAGATGATCTTGATGTACTGGTATTTTTTGATATTGACTGTATTCCGTTAAATGCCCAAAAGATCAATCACTGTATCACTATGGCAGCTGGTGGTAGCCTAATAGGCAACGAGCAGGCATCGAACCACCTTGACCCTTCTAGGCTGTTTGCCGCGCCTTCCTTTATTTGTATCCCAAGACGGATTTGGCGAGCTGTGGGTAAACCATCATGCAAAGCCACTTACGATGGCGATGTGGCTCAAATGCTGACCGATAGCTGGAACTATCGCGGTTTTCCCGTCCACTTACTTCCGGTCAAAGATTTTGAGGTAGCCAAATGGAACCTTCCAAACCGCCCTATGTCATATGGCATCGGTACAAACTACGATGACACCACCTATCACCTGTTTGAAGTAAGGGAAAATGTTAACGTAGAACGGTTTGTGAACAAAGCCAAGGAGATTTTGTCACAGTAGTCACAGTAGTCAGGGTCTAAATCACTTTACTCCGTATAAATTTATTTTCTTTTTTAAAAATAATAAAAATAATACGTTTAGAGGGTGACTACTATGACTACTATGACAATTTGTTTGTAAGTTATTGATTCTTGGTACTCAAATAAGAATGATTATCATCTATACCCTGACAATTTTTAGACCATACCCTGACAACCCTGACAATTTAAACTTTTGGTAATGTATATATAACAAAAAGATATGTATATAAAAAGCCATTTTTGCATTAGTATTACTGAATGAAGATGATAAATACCAAACCAAACTCCCTCCCAGTTCTCTTTGACAACATCCCAATGCAGCTAAAACGCACTCCTAGGTGGGTATTATGGCGATTTGTAGAGATTGGTGATGAAAACACTAAGCGCTGGTCAAAACTCCCCACACAGGCAAACGGGCAACCAGCTTCCTCAACAGACGAGACAACTTGGTCAGACTTTTTGACAGTCCAAGCTGCTTATGAAACCAACAACCACCGTTTTGATGGAGTGGGGTTTGTTTTCAATGACGACGATAACCTAGTCGGAATCGACCTTGATGATTGTTATGACCATCTTGAGGGCGTTTTCACCGATGCTGCACTGCAGCATATTGCCAACTCGGTTCAGGGCTATATGGAAATCAGCCCATCAGGTACAGGGGTCAAGATTTTCACCCGCGCCCTTATGCAAGCTGCCCACGTTGACCATGACAAGGGTTTGGAGTTCTACCCCAAAGGCAGATACTTCACAGTAACTGGGCACATTATCTCAGGCAGTATCCCTGAGAGCGAGCAAGACTTGACTGCCGTCATTCCTGAGCGCGAGATTAGAAGAACCGGTGACGCGTTTGCAGACTACACACCACCCGTTCCAAACTATGACATCCACAGAGTCGAGACAGAGATTTTGGAGAACATGGATCCGCACTGTGGCTACACAGATTGGCTCTCAGTCGGTATGGCATTACACCACCAGTTTGGAGGCGACTATGAGGCGCTAGAGCTGTGGGATAGATGGTCGTATGGTGATGGGTCGGTTGCTAACTACACACCGCACCAGTGCGATAAAAAGTGGCAGACGTTTAAAGGATCAGGCGCGACTCTGCGCTCACTGATCTTTAAGATCAACCAACAGAAAAGGCAAGAAGCATTAGATCGCGGTGAGATCATTCTTGATCAAGGTGCGATGAACCACGCCCGTACCTTTCTCGACAACTCCTACACAACGGAAGAAGGTTACAGCTTAGTACATTATGCCGATGACTTTTTCGTGCATTCTAAAACGCACTACGAGATCATTGAAGAAGCGACTATTCGCTCAGCTCTGTATAAGTTTTTAGACCGGTGCAAGAAGACTGCCAAGAAGGGTGAGTTAGCTCCATTTAACCCTGCGCCAGCTTCTGTCTCTGCCGCGATTGATGCCGTTAAGTCTATCGTGCACTTACAGAATCATCAGAACACGCGCCCACCGATTTGGTTAGAAGAGTATCGGTTCAATAAACCCGATGCTTCTAAACTGATCAGTTTGGCTAACGGCATCTTTCATTTAGAAGACCGCGTATTGATACCGCACTCATTGGGTTTCTTTACCCAGAACTCATTGCCGTTTGATTATGATGAGCAGGCACAGTGCCCAACATGGCACAACTTTTTAAACTCTGTATGGCCAGAAGATCAAGAATCCAAAGACACATTGCAAGAAATGTTCGGGTATATCATCAGCGGAGATACTCGTCAGCAGAAGTTCTTTAACCTGATTGGCCCACGTCGTTCTGGCAAAGGAACGATTAACAAGGTGCTAGTTGACCTATTAGGACAACACAATACAGTCGCACCAGAACTAGGAGAACTTTGTGATTCCTTTGGACTACAACCTTGGCTTGGTAAACTTTTGGCTTCCTTTACTGATGCGCGCGCTCCTGAGCGTAACCGCAGTGCTGTGGTTTCTCAGCTTCTCCGTATTGTTGGTGGAGACACTATTACGGTCAACCGAAAGAACAAAGAAGCTTGGAATGGTTACCTGCCTACTCGTATTGTTATATATAGCAACGAAGCACTACAACTAACTGAGAACTCCAACGCGCTCACGGGTCGTATGATTGTGCTTAAGATGACTAAATCATTTTATGACAAAGAAGATACCGACCTGTCACACAAGTTATCCAAAGAGTTATCCGGCATCTTTAACTGGGCGATGGAAGGCTTAGAGCGCAGACTGGCTCGAGGCGGTCACTTCTTACAGCCGCAGTCTGGCAAAGACTTATTGGAGCTGATGTCTGAACTTGGTAATCCAATTGGATCGTTTGTAGACGAGGCATTGATATTTGAACCCGAGGCTAAGGTAAACAAGGACGAAGTTTTTGCTTGCTACAAACATTGGGCTACAAGAAAGAATATCCCATATGGCACAGAGCTGGCATTTAAGCGCAGGTTCCTTGCTGCAACTCAGGAGTATGCTATTCAAACCGCTTTAGATAGAACCAAGGGTAGTCGCAGTCATGTCTATCTTGGTGTAAAACTAAACGAGAAGGCACAGAAGTACATTGATGAAAACGTAATGCACAATGAAAGTATATTTTAATGGACGCAAAAACCGCATATAAAAATTGGAAAGACTCGCATAAAGTCAATATGCGAGTGTATACCGATCAAGAGATGTTTGAGCTTGGGTTTGATACCTGCCAGACCATGATCAAAGCGATGGCAACTATCATCGATGAGATGGAGAAAGACGCTAAGAAAATGATGGCAGAAATTAAAAAACTCAAGAAAGCAAAAAGTGAAGCGGCTTAATTTTCGTAAAAGCACACCGCGCACTTTCTTTACTACCATTTTTGGTAGCGTAGGCAGGCGGCGCACTGTGTTTTTTAGTAAACGAATTAACAAAGCTAAACGCACAAGAATGCAAATGATTCGTCGCGCTCACCAAGGTTGGCGTAACAGAGTAATTGGAACTTTACAGGCACTTAGAATTCGTTTAAAGTATGGTAGACGTAAACCAATACCGCAGTTTAGGAGATAGTATGGCAAACCACGATGGTGGCAAAGGGGATAAACAAATCCCTCCACAGAATAGAGAACAGTTTGAGGCTAACTGGGACGCCATTTTTAGAAAAGGCATACCCACTTTGCCTGAGTTGGAAGAACAGCGCAAAAAGGCACAACATGAACGCAAATGAACTAGCTGATGCACTTCAGGAAACTGAGCCGTACTACTCAACGGACTATAAGCTATTTGACAAAGCTGCCGCCATGCTACGCCAGCAACAAGAAAAGCTGACCAAGTACGAACTGCGCCATGTTGCACAGCGTGACAGAATTGCGATATTAGAAATGCAACATAAACAGCAACAAGCTGAAATAGAAGCGTTGAAAGCAAAGACACTAACAGATGAGGAAATAAAAGAATTTATAACTGTGTTTCCTATTATTTTTACTCCAATGGATTTGCTTGGGTTTGCTAGAGCAATACTAAGAAAGGCACAAGAGAAATGAACGCAAATGAAATGGCTGACTTAATGATTTTGTTTGATAGTGGCAGGATTTATGAGCACTCAGAAGAAATAGCCACCATGCTACGCCAGCAACAAGCTGAAATAGAAGCGTTGAAAGGCGAGATTGATGATTTGATGAAACGCATCATTGACTTACGACCATACAAACAGAAGATTGAAGCTATGGAAAAAGCCTACGATGCACATTTTAAAAAGGCACAACAACCATGACCACCTTCACCACACAAGACCGGATAGATGCGCAACGCACCCCGTTGACAGAAGAGACTATTATGGAAATCTACTCTAAGACGCAACAATACGTAGATGATTGTTGGGCTCAAGATAAACATGCGTATTTTCCAATCGAAATCGCCCGCGCCATCGAACGCGCCCACGGAATAGGTGAATAAATCGTGAAGCAAATTGGCACTTTTGATGCAGCACCAATTGAACAGGAATTAAAGAATACTGTCTTTTGGAACTGGATGAACATCCGCAGATTAAATTTAAAGACTAATCACTATCAGGTAGAAGACATTATCTTGCGCTATCAAAAAGTAACCTACCCCATGACTGTGCAAAACTTTTATGAGGATATGGATTGCGTTGATTACTTTGTGCAAGATTATTTCCCCAAAACAATTAACCTTATTGCCAATTTGTTTCAAGACAAATCAGTTGGGCGCGTAGTCATTGCCAAACTCAAAGCTGGTGCTCATGTAACGCCACACAAGGATGAAGGTAAATACTGTGAGGCGCATGATCGATTTCATTTGAGCATCATTACTAATGAGAAGGTGTTTGTGACTTGTGACAACCAAACTACCCATATGCCCAAAGGAACTATCTGGTGGTTTGATAATAAGAAAACCCATGAAGTAAAGAACTTAGGTTTTCAAGATAGAGTGCATATCATTGTGGACGTTAAACGCGCCCACGGAATAGGAGAATAAAATGATTTACTTGTTAACTTATTTTTTATTAGAACATTTTGATGCACCATCTGTATACTTTACTTTATTTTGGGGTGTAATTATAGGTGAGGCATTGCTTGCAGTTTTAAATGGGTTTGTACAGGGTCTTAACAAATGAGCTTTACCATCTACCAAGCAGACGGGCTCAAAGTAATCCAGTGGTTTCCAACCATCGACAAACTTATTGCCAGTATGCTGGCCAACCCTAACGACGCATACCATCGAAATGACTGATATTTTAATAGCGATTATTTTTGGATTAGTGACAGGCTATTGTGCTCATCCACGCGACAAAGATAATGAAGAACAACAACGCATTTATGATGAGCGCGTTAAACAACTTCAAGATGAAATCCAATATTACAAAAACTTGTGCAAATGGCACGTAGAAAGGAATAAGAATGGCAACTAAAAAACTCACAGTCACCGTACCGGCTCTCAAAGAACGTGGCACAGACAAAATCAAAGCAGCTCCTTCAAAGGCATACAGCCATGAAGAGCTAGAAAAGAAACTAGGTCGCAAACCCAAAGAAGACAAGCGCGGTTTCTTGTTATCTAATGGTGCGTTTGTTGGCCGTAAAAAAGCTGCAGAGATAGCTGAGGCAGCTGGTGAGGTACCAAAGAAAGTAGGTAAGAAGTTACATTCACACGATCTGCGTAAAGCCGAGCGTATTAAAAAGGTCAAGGAGCCAAAATGAAAAAGCCCCCATTTAAAATTACATTTGAAGAAGGTTGCTTTGATGACCTTGAAGATGAGTTGACCCAACAAGAACTAGATGCGTTGATTGATGGCATTTTTCAATTGGCAGAAAGCGGTGAGATTTATGATGCCGCAACTCCAGTAACAGAGTTGCCAGAACATGAGCAAGCAGAAATCATCGATATGTTAGAGCGTAAGAAAAAGCGGACAAGACATTGAAAAAGAAAAAGTACAACTACTATAAGCTAGACGTCGGGTTCTATCCTGATGTCGTTAAGCTTTGCTTTGAAGACAAAGTATTCCAACAAATCCTCAAAGACCATAACGTCACACTAAAGACCAGTGCTCTTGATTATGGAATTGCTGAGACGCATTTAATCGGCGATGGCAAGGATGCTATAATTGTGTTGGTGTTTGATATGTCTTTGGTAAACGATGACATCAGCGAGTTGGTAGATACGATTGCACATGAGATATGCCATGCAGTCGATCACCTTGCCGAACACATTGGCGAAGATGAAGGATTTAAAGGCGAGACCAGAGCCTACCTCACTGGTCATCTTGCACAGCAAATATTTAAAATCTGTATGCATGAAAAGGATAAGTATGCTAGAAAAACAAATCGAAGCAAGATTAAACAAAATGGTAAAAGCACAGGGCGGAATGAGCCTGAAGTTTATATCAACCGTGACGGGGGTTCCGGATCGCATAGTCCTGCTGAAATCGAAGCTATCATTCGTGGAGCTGAAGACAGCGACGGGAAAACTGAGCAAGCGCCAAGAAGTAGTATTTAAAGAATTAGCCGACCAAGGCTTTCCCGTGACAATAATTAGATCAATTGATGATGTAGAGGAATTTATTTGTGAAGCGCTCAGACCTGCACCCTTACCAGATAGAGATGATTGGGCGGGCGAAATCCATCCCCAACTTGGGACTATTCTTACCCCCGGGTTTGGGGAAGACGACGACATCATTGACGATACTGGCGGAGCAGTTTGATGGGCCTACACTTATTGTTGCCCCTAAGCGTGTTGCTGAAACTGTATGGTCTCAAGAAACATTAAAATGGGATCATCTAAAACATCTAAGCGTTGCAAAGATATTAGGAACACCGACCCAACGATTGACAGCGTTGAAGAGTTCTTCGAATATCTACGTGGTAAATCTAGAGAATTTGACATGGCTATGCGAGCAATCAGAGATGAGCAAGTTCAAGAACCTAATCATCGACGAGAGCAGTCGGTTCAAAGACCCATCGACCAAAAGGTTCAAAGCACTCAAGAAGCACCTCAAAAACTTTACTCGACGTATTATCCTTACTGGTACGCCAACCCCACAGGGAATGGCAGACCTGTGGTCACAGGTTGGCATCTTGGATTTAGGGGAACGCTTGGAGACAAGCTTGACGAGGTTTAGAGATAAGTATTTACAGCCAGATCAAATGAATCGGCATACAAAGGTAATTTATTCATGGAAATTAAAGAATGGATCTGCTGAGGAAATACAAAATAAAATTTCAGATATATGTTTTAGTCTTAAAGCTCAAGATTATTTACAACTACCGTCGCTTACATCGCTTTATCACAGCATTCAAATAGACAAATCTATACGAGATAAATATGATCAACTTAGAAAAGACATGGTCGCTGACATCGGCAAGGAGCGTATCACAGCTCCAACTGCGGCGACATTGGCGGGCAAGTTACTCCAATTCACCAGCGGCGCAATTTATGGAGAAGATGGACAAACGCAAGAAATACACCGTGCTAAGTTGGAACGGCTTGAGTCGATCATGGAGGAATCTTCCTCGCCAACGCTGGTCTTCTACCACTTCAAACATTCGTTACAGAGATTACGTCTCCTGTTCCCGCAAGCTGTGGTCTTGGACGACGACAACATTGAGGCGTGGCGTAACGGCAAGATTCGTATGCTCCTCGCCCATCCCCAGTCTGGGGGAATCGGGCTCAATCTACAGTGCAACGTTGGTGAGACAGCACAAACGGTCTGGTTCGATTTACCATGGAGCTCAGAGAACTACATCCAAGCCAACGCGCGTATTTACCGCCAAGGGCAAGAAAAGCCGGTTATTATACACCATCTAGTTTTGTCTAATAGCATCGATGAGCACGTTGTCAAAGTATTAGAAGGAAAGATATCAACCCAAGAAGCATTATTAGAAGCACTAAACGTAAAATGAAAATAACAACAAAAACCAAACACAAAGTAAACGCAGTAGCACCGAGACTATCCGATGAAGATCCAGATCCATTAGAGCAAGATGATTCTGAAGGCACATCAATGCAACTCTTGGAAGGTTGGTTGCCTTGGACGTTTGAAGATATGATTGATATCAAGCGTTTAGTAGAGCATCATATGGATGAAAAACAGCGCGAAGTGATGGCAGCTTTTCTTGATGGCTTAACATATTCTGATATAATGGTAACAGAAAAATATTGGCGCTATCATTTCGCTAAAGGCGTAGAATACATCAAGAAGGAGCTGGGCCTGTGAGTCATTTTATTGTGGAGCATCGTGTTGAGGGAAATTATGTTTTGGAGACGCTTACTGGTGTTGAGGATATCGATACGAGCCGCTATGAAAGTATATTGGGAATCTGGGTTTGTGACAGCTTCGAGGAGTTACAGATTATGCAAAAAGAATTAAAGGAGATGCGAAATGTACGATCAAGTCAACAATCCTAAACATTACACTAGCCATCCCAGCGGTGTTGAGTGTTTGGAAATTACGCGCCACATGGGTTTTAACCTTGGCAATGTTATGAAGTACATTTGGCGAGCAGACCTCAAAGGTAAAGATATCCAAGATTTAGAAAAGGCTGCTTTTTATTTGCGCGATGAAATTGAGTTGCGCAAAAAGTCTGCAATTGCTGATCAGGAGTGTGGCAAATGAACGCATTTATGTTTGTAGCAATCATGTGTATGGGACAACAGTGTGATTTTGTGGTCAGTCATGAACCGCTTTCTGAAGTAAGATGCGAACAGCTAAAGAAAGAATTTTTATCTTTGCCGTTTAAGCCCGAGATGACTTTTGCTGCAACCCAATGTGTGAGAGTAGATGAACAAAAGGTGAGACTATGATTGTAGAAATTGACGATGATTGCGTAGATAAAATTGTCAGCCAAGAAATAATGAAAAGTTATATCTGGCTAACAGCCGATTTAAAATACGCTAAGAAAAATCCTAACGCATACCATGAGGACGATGTTGCTAGTTGGAAAACATTGATTCCGGCATTAGAAGAAGTGGGTCGCTACTTTACATACGATTGGGATGGAAAACTGAAGAAGATGAAAAAGGCGATGAAGAAATGAAACTCTTTTGTGAATATGATCGCTTTGAATTAGAACAAGACATCATCAAAGCATGGGGTGTTGTAGACATGATTGATGAACTTATTCGTCAACACTTAGATAGACCAGAAGGCGCCTTTAGTGAAGATGAATTAGCAAATCGATTAGAAGGCATTAAGTATGTTGCTGAAATGCAATTCCAGCGTTTGTGGGACGGCTTTGAAGTGATGATTAAAAAAGGCCACTTCACCAAAACTCGATTTGGTGATTCGCCAGAAATAGCAATACCAGATGTAGAAAGTGAAGTAATTATTAAACCAAAGAAAGGAAGTAAAAAATGACCGATACAGTCGATGTAGCAGCAAAAGAAGTAGATCCGTTAGCAGACAAAATCATGACACTGAAGTTTTCAGTAAGTGATTTGAACGGTATTATCAATGCATTAAACCAACCATTTCAAACCCCTGTGGTTTTGTTGGCTAATATTATTGCCTCCATTCAGGCACAGTGCGCGCCACAAATTGATGCGTTGAACGCTAATGCAACATCATCAGAGACTCCAACAGATGAACCTCAAGCAACTGCTTAAACGCGCAGGTGTCAGTAATGACATCATTGCTGAAGTAGAACGCAAGTCTGCACGTACTAGCGCAGAACAGGAAATTGAGCATCAGGAAAAAGCTGCAGCTATGGCTAAGATGATGCTCAACGATGTTCTGCCGCATTTGCGTAAGGCTATGGAAGCGCAAGACAAAGTTCCATCCAAACCAAAGCGAACAATTATCATCCCAGACTAGGGCGGTTTTGGTCGTATTTTTGCATTAGTATAGTTAGGACACGCTGTGAAGCGCTCCTGCGGGCGTAAAGAAGCCCTGCTTTTGGACTGGGGACGCTCGGTCGTGACAGCTCGGAAAGACGGGCACCAAATACTATAAGAGGACGAAATGGACGACTTTAAAAAATTGCCTAAAATGAAAACCGGCGGCTCAGCCAAACCCGGCCTCTATGCCAACATCCATGCTAAACAGGAACGTATCGCACACGGCTCAGGAGAGCGTATGCGCAAGCCGGGCTCTGCTGGAGCCCCTACCAAGGAAGCATTCGTAGAGTCCGCCAAAACGGCTAAAAAGGCCACTGGCGGGTCTGTTAAACATGATGAGCCAATCGCTAAGACAACCACTGGCAAAAACCGCCACTATTTGAGCACTAAAGAAGGTGCGGGCATGACCGAAGCTGGTCGTAAAGCCTACAATGCCAAAAACGGCAGCCACCTTAAAGCACCACAGCCCGAAGGTGGATCGCGTAAAAAATCTTTCTGTGCTCGTATGTCTGGTGTTCCCGGCCCCATGAAAGATGAAAATGGTAAACCAACACGCAAAGCTGCGGCGTTAAAAAGATGGAAATGTTAATGGCAACCAAAAAACCATCACCAAAGAAAAAAGAATTCACTGAAGAAATGGCCCAGACCGTTTTAGAGTTGGGCAAGCAAGGTGCGTCCCAAAAAACTATGTACTCGGCAATCGGAATCAGCAAGTCTACTGCTGCTAGATTAAAGAAAGAAGATCCGTTCTTTGCAGAAACAATGGACATGGCTACAACTTATGGTCAGTCTTATTGGGAGATGATGATGCTCGCCAATATTGACAACAAAGCATTTAACAGCCGTATTGCCGAGATTGCATTACGTGGTCAATATCCAGACGACTACAAGGACAGCCGCGAAATCAAAGCAGAAGTAAAACAAGAAGTTAAAATAGATTTCAATCGTGAAGTTTCGGAACTTATTAAAGCATTAAAGTAGTAAACAACAAGGGGGAATAGGCTTAGCGGCCGTGCCAGTGCCTTAATCACTGGCTACCCACCAATTTACCATTAAGGGGTATCAATGAAAAAGTGTTGGGAATGCAACACCACAAAAGATTTAACTGAGTTTTACAAAAATAAAAACAAAAAAGATGGACTTACTACAGAATGCAAAGCATGCATAGCTGTTAGAAGAAAATTAAACAGAGATAAATATTTGGATTATATGAAAAAATATAATCCGCAATATTATTTCAAAAATAAAGACACAGTATTACCTAAAACAATAGCTTATGCAAAAAACAATAGGGGAAAAAAGAACGCCATAGCTATGCGCTATGTCACAAACAAGAAAAAAAGAACCCCAAAATGGATTAAAGACTATTTCTTAAAAGAAATTGAAGTTTTTTATAGAAGAACGGAACTTATTAAAAAGTTTACTGGCGAAATATGGCATGTTGATCATATCGTACCGCTACAAGGTAAAAAAGTATCAGGCTTACATGTTCCATGGAATTTACAACTTCTTCCGGCGACAGAAAATCAAAGCAAAGGAAATAAATTTACGCCCTAAAAATCAAAAAAGATAGTTAGGCGATTTCGTGGTATAATTTGCATTAGTATGTATAGACACTAAAAAGGTAAAAATGACAGCGCATGCCCTACTCTCAGCTTCGGGCTCAAAACGATGGCTTTCTTGTACGCCATCAGCCAGATTGGAAGCAACTCTCCCAGATCCAAAACGCAGTACCAAGGGGATAGATTTCAGCGCGGAAGGGACATTAGCCCACTCGCTTGCAGAAATCCGTTTACGACAATATTTTAACCAGATAGGGTATGAAGAATATGAAGCAGAATACGAAGCCATCAAGAACAATGAAATCTATCAAACGTACACACCCGATGAGCGAAACGACTTCGAGGCTAACGTTGATAATTACGTTTTATATGTCCGTTCTCAAATCGGCGAGGGCGATACCCCGCTATTTGAACAGCGTGTGGATTTCAGTGACTGGGTACCTGACGGTTTTGGTACTGCGGATGTCGTCATACTTTCAAAACATTCAATCCGAGTAATCGATTTAAAATTTGGTAAAGGAGTACCCGTAGATGCTAAAGATAATACTCAACTTCGTTTATACGCTCTTGGGGCGTACGCCAAGTTCAAAGAAGAATACCCAGACATCAAGGAAGTCACGTACACCATCCACCAGCCAAGACTCGACTCTATTAGCAGCGATGGCACGACCATCACCAAGCTCGTCGACTGGGCAAACTACTTCGTCAAGCCAAAAGCCAAGAAAGCGTGGAGTGGCGCAGGCGAGTTCCTCCCGGGCGAATGGTGCCAGTTCTGCAAAGCCAAAGCGCAATGCCGCGCCCGCTCAGACTTCAACTCGGACCTCGCAAAGCTCGAGTTCCAAACCCCAGCCCTCCTCAGCGAAGAAGAGTTCAGCGAAGTCCTCACCAAAGCGCAAGACCTCCGCACGTGGGTAAATGATGTTGAAGAATATGCGCTAACCCGCGCAGTTGAGCAAGAAGTTATTCCGCCCGGCTTTAAGTTATCTACCACATCAACTCATCGTAAGATTAGTGATCAAGCCCTAGCAGCTGTAGTGCTTAAAGAAAAGGGCATGCCCGAAGAACAAATCTGGGAGCCAAAGAAGTTAAAGTCCATTGCGGCTTTAGAAAAGATGGGACCCAAAGGACAAGTTGCCGTATGGTTAGGCGACTTAGTATTGCGCCCAGAAGGTTCACCTAAGTTGGTGCGTATTAAAGAAGGTGCTAAGGAGGATTTTGCATGAGCACTTGGCTAATCGCAGCGATGGGCATTGTATATTTTATTGTGGCTATGGATCAGTTTAGAAAGGGCGGAATTGGTACTGGCATCATGTTCCTTGGTTACGCCATGGGGAACGTGGGGCTGGTGATGGTAGCAAAATAATAACAAGAAAGGCAACCATGTTGGTACAATGTTATGATACAAAGTTTGAAGTACCAGAATATGTAATTGATAAGTTCATAAAAGATTTTGATGGATTGCCCGGCAGTGGAAATAGAGAAGCCATTTTGCAGCTTAGATTCGCAATAGAAAACATTGTGGATGTGATTGCAGAAGATCCAGAAATACTGTATGATAAAACTTATCAAGCAGAGTTCGTAGAAGCAATGGCAATGAAGTACGCTCTCGAACATCATGGTATACTGTATGATGCGTAGTAAGGGTAATGACTAGAGCCCTTTAATTCTAGTCAGTCTAAAAAGGTAAAAAGGTAAAAATTATGCCAGCAAAATCCACAAAAACTAAATTCGTTACTGACAAAGTACGTTTTTCTTTTGTACACGTTTTTGAGCCAGCAGAAACACTTAACGGCTCTATGAAGTACTCAGCTTCTATTTTGATTCCTAAGTCTGACAAGAAAGGTGTAGATGCCTTTAACAAA
>Ga0208499_1000442_pt1 | contig 15672 bp, 29 predicted proteins | sample CryBogCBE07Jul09_FD_185504 | JGI IMG/M metagenome (GOLD analysis project Ga0208499, IMG submission 185504) | Freshwater microbial communities from Crystal Bog, Wisconsin, USA - CBE07Jul09 (SPAdes) (version 2) | ecosystem: Environmental > Aquatic > Freshwater > Lake | place: Crystal Bog... | reverse complement strand
AGAGTCTGAGGAACCACATCCCACACATATTCACGACCCAATGGGCCAACACCAACTTCCATCGGTGAAGGATCGCCCAAACCGGAATTTCCGGAGGCGTAAATAGTAATCGAGCCAGTAGCTGATGAGGATTGGCTCAGGGTATAAGTACCCGTGCCGCCTGCACCAGACACAAAGGCCGTGATGTAAGAGTTGGCGGTGATACCGGTACCGTTGACGTATTGTCCCAGCACCAAAGAATCACCAGAATTCATCGCAGTCACGGTCATGGTGGTGCCGGTGACGGAACCAGTAATGATCGCTTCAGCGTTCGTGTTGTTTGTACCAATATAGCCTTGGGCCGTACCCAAGAACAGATCATCACTAAATTGAGGCATCTTTTTCTCCCTGTGGCTTGAACCACTCAGGTTTAAAAAAAGGGGGGAGGATTTCTCCAACCCCCCACTTAATTACACACCAGGAGTGCCAAACAAGGCACGGGGGTCGGTGAACCCAGGGATGTAACGCTCTGTGGCTTTGTAGCGCATAGAGTCAGTTTCGAAGTCACCTTCCATGGTTTTCTCCAAACCACGGCGCATCATCAGCTTCATGCCTTCAGGTGCGTCGGTTTGGATCCACCAGTTGGTGGCCGAGGTCAAACGGCTGATAACAGCCGCGCCTTCAGGCATCAAACCGATGGATTTCACAGGGTTGATGTCGTTGTTAGCGGTGCCGGTACGCAACACAGATTTCAAAATCACTTCAGCTTGGAACACGTTGCCAGGAGCGGCGACGAGTTTCAAAGGCTGCAAGCGAATTTTCTTCTGGTTGTTGTCCACAGCTTGGCGAATTTGGATGAGCATTTGCTCAACCGAAGTTTGCGACAAAGCAGCGGGAGTAGCCAGGATGTTGCTGAAGGTGCCGTTCACGATGGGGTGAGCGTTGCTGTTCAAAGCCACACCATCACCGCCAGCGTAGCTGGAGTTGAAAGCGTAGTTCAGAACGTTAGCGCACAACAGTTCCTTAGTTTCAACCAAAGATTGCGCCAAGTGCTTGGCGTAAATTTGGCCCAAACGAACGTGATCGCCGTCTTCCACCAAAACTTTGGTCAAGGCAAAAGCCAAGCCATAGACTTGATAGACGTAACGCTTCAGGAACAGCACGCCGCCTTGTTGATAGGAAACGGGAGTTCCGTCAGGCAACTGAGGAGCTGCACCGAAACCGTACAGGACGGGTTCTTCGTGGTAGTTACGTGGGATACCCATTTCCTCGCGGAAAACCTGTTCCCATTCATCGGCGCGTTGGTCATACACACCGTCAAAGGACTCATTAAGAATTGGTTCAACAATACTTCTAAAGTCCGTACTGCGCATTGGGGCTGCCATGATGCTATCCTTTCTTTATTATGCAATTGCGGTGAAGGCACCGAAGAATTGCGTGTTAGTCAACACAACGCGAACGATAGTGTAAGCGTCGCCCCAGTTGTTATCAACGCCTTGGCCGATGTCAACCACGCGCATTTGGCCTTGACCACTGTTACCAACAGCGGTGCCAGAACCCAAAGTAGCTTGAGACAAGCCAGTGGTGGTGGAACCAGCGGTGATGTTAGTGAACAAGTACTCATTACCGATAGTGGTTTGAGCCATGGAGCCGTCAGCTTGAATTTCATAAACGATGTTGATATCGTTGTAGAAATAAGCAACGCAGCTGCCGGTTTGATAGGCGGTGCTTGCGGGCCAGTAGTTAGACACGCGGCGACGGCCGGTAGTGTCAGTCCACTCAACGCCAGCAAAAGCGCCGGTCACGGTGCCAGTAGCGAGGGCGGGTTGGATGGTACCAAGGGTACCGCCGTTAGCGGTCGTGCCATAAACGATGGGTTGACCTTTGAGGATATTGCTAGAATATCCGGAGACAATGCCGTTAGCCAGAGCCTGAGCACGATCCAAACCAGAAGGATGGAACGCAGGGCGCAGACCAAACGGAGCAAGAGTTGCGCTCATTTTGGTTTCCTTAAAAAAGTTGGGGTTTGTTTGCTTGTGCTTTATTCAAAGCGTACAAATCACATACCGTGATTTTTTAAAGACACTCTTTAGCCCTGTGTCAAGTTGGATTTTTTCGCCGCGCCTATTACGGCGCAGCTTATGTAGGAAATTATAGCCTTAAAAAGTCGGCGCGGGGGCAGGTGTGTCTAGCTGGCCATCGCCTTCGCGCTGAACCAGAGGACGACCCTTACTATCGCGCAACGTGCCCACCAGCTGATCCTGTTGAATCATCAGCTTTTCAGCTTCTTCTTTAGGAGCGTTATGGTGGAAATGCGTCATGATCGCTTGATACATGTCTTCAGGCAACTTGTAAAGCACCATTTCGTTTACTGAAATGTGGCCTACGTTCTCGCCTGACTTAACTTTTAAGTGATCAAAGCCAACGACCTCATCAGCCAACACTGGAGTGTAGCCCAAACGCAAGCGTTTGTGGATAGGATCATATTGGCTAGTGGTGGAAAGCCAGCAAGTGTGGAAGCCAGGCACGTGGGGTGCTTCAGGCAACGCTTCTTGAATGAACTTTTCCATCATAGAACGAACCATATCAGGCGAGGTGGAAGCCAAACCATTAGAGTTACGTTCTGTGTCTTCTTTAACACGGCTTTCACGACCAGCGTTGGTCTTAATTAAACGATCATCAGACATTTTTAGCTCCTAGCTTTGTTTTCTTTATCATAATTCATGTAATACTGCACCATTTTAGCCTTGCGCTTGGGGTCAAACCACGCTCCAGACTCTTTCATGGCAGCTACACGGTCAGCATCTAGCTTGTACACACCAGCTTTTTCAGTTGAACTGGTTTCCCGCCCAGAGCCGGTCACTGCTGAACGACGTTTAGGGGGTGCTTGCATTTCCCCTGCTGGGGTTGGTTCAAAACGATTGGGCATACGGTCACTCAAACGGTCATCTAACTCTTCCCAGTACTCTTCAGTCGCTGGGTCCCAACCTTCGCTAGTCAACTCCAAGTCAATTGCGTGTGCGATTTTACTATCAGTGTTGCTTAAATCAGGCTTATACCATGTGTGCTTCTGCATCCAAGCCGCAGCGTTCTTTTGGATACGTGCGTCAGGAACTTGAAGGTTCTGGTTTTGAGGGGCTTTGGCTGCATTAAGCATGTTTTGCTTAACAGCGCTGAGTTGCTCAAGAGCTTTCTTAGACTCATAAAGCATTTCCTGCGCTTTAACCATCGCTTCGCCATCTTGCATCTTAAGCGCTTCAGCAATTTTGCTGTGAGCGTATTGAACGCGAAGTTGCGAGTCTTCGATGCTCTTATCAACACGTGCGATTTCCGCGCCAGAAGTGCGGTTTTCTACGTTGATCAAGCGTGCAGACAACTCATCGTTTTGGCGTTTCAGCGCGGCGATGATGTGAGCGCTTTCCTCAAGACGCTTTTTCTGCGTAATTTTCTTGTTTTGGCGCTCTAAACGACGCGCTTCACGCAGTTTTTCACGGTCTACATCGGTCTTAGCAGGTGCCGATTCAGCCGGTTCGTCATATTCAGCAGCATCTGCGGCTTCAGTTTCTACTTCTTGCGCTTCTTGAGCCTCAGGAACTTCTGAAGGAGGAAGCGTAATAGTGGCGGAGCCGTCTGACGCCTCCTGCATTTCTAGCTTGTCAGTTGGTGTCATAGGTAGGCTCGCTGTTTAGTGTGATCCCCTGTAACAACAGCAATCAACTCTGTGTCGTTACAAAGGCCAAATGTAACTGGGTTTTCAGGATCGGCGGGGTTGTCTACAAAGAAACGGTCAGCGTTCCACTTGGGCACGCGAACGATGTCTCCTGGTGAAGCCCAAACGCCTTCAGGCCAAGGCTCGCCGGTGTCTCGCTTCTTGAACGCAATAGGACCTACTGCGATCAGTTTAGCAATCATCGTTTGAGCTTTTTCAGTTTCGCGGGTTTCATCAACTAAGATAATACCGCTACTAGTGACTTTCTTGGGGGCTTGGCGAATCTGAATCAAAATTCGATTGCCTACGGGTTTGACGCCAGATTCTACTTCAGGAAAGTAGTCATCATCGGTCCATTTTTGGAGGTCATCCATCTTACGCTCACTTTCTAAGCACTTTTCAGCGCTTGGTTAATGCCGCCCGACCACCGGACAGCGAATTCTAAAGTTATCTGTTGTCGTCGTAATCTTGCATTCTAAGCAAGTCTTCGATAATTTGAAGAGCCTGATCCAAACCGGCGAAGCGACCCGTCAGCTCTTTATACGCTTCAAATGTCGAAGCGTTTCCATGAGCTAACGAGCTTGCTATTTCTAGCTGCACTCGCCTGATTTGATCGATAACTTGTTCAATCACCGACCGCGTCCTGCCGATTTACGTGCAGGAGCTGCTTTGGGGGCAGCTTTGTGTTTGGGGGTATGAGTAGTTTTACCGCCGTCTTTCATACCTTGCAAGGGGTAACCAGCGGCCAAACGGTGATGTTGGCGCATGGGTTCGTTTTGATTTTCTTCACTCATGTTGATTCCTTAGTAGGTTCGGGTTTAGACTCTTCCATTGTATGCAGCATCTGAGTTTCTTCCTCAACGGTTCGCTGCTGTTCCGCATCAATTTTTGCGGTGTCCATAGCGAGCTGCATACCCTTCATACGCTCTTGAGCGATGTTGTTAGCATCGTTAATCGCAACTTGTGTTTGCAAGCGAGCGGCCTCAATTTGTTGTTGAGTCATCTCACCTTGCGCTTTTTCTTGACTGATAAGCTGCATGTCTTGCGCCTTAAGCGCATTGTTAGCTTGATCTTGTTGAGCCTTGCGCTGCGTTTCAGCCATTTGAGCTTGAACCAGCGCTTGAGCGTTTGGATCAACAGGTATTTGTTGTTGCTGTTGTTGAGCGAGCAATTTAAGCACGTCTTGATAGATAGGCTGCAAGTCTTTCATAACAGGAGCCAACTGCGAACTAACAGCGTTCTTAATGTTCATGCTAATTCTAGCCATCGTGGCTTGATCAGCGATCGGTATACGCTCGGCTTTAAGCACATTCATCTTAGTGCCTTTATGCATCTGCTCAAGGTACCAGAAAGAAATATGCTCTCGGATATGATCAACAACAGCGGGCTGGAACTTAGGTGCCATAAGCATACTTGCGCCCAGCATAGGATCAGTGCCGAAGTCCAAGTGCGTTTGGATATGGGCCATGTGATCTTGCGAGGGGAAAGCGCCAACTGGCTTGCCTAGCGTCATGCTAACATTTTCCAAGGCGGGGTTCATGTCCTCAACCTTAGATGGGTCAGGCAGAACGTCTTGGATGTTAGGTATCTTCATCGTTTGCAAGATACGCTTCTCAACCGCTAACTGGTCATAAAGTTGAGGGTTGGTTTGTGCGCGCTGGGCCAAGGCTTGTGCTTGAGCAAAACGTTGCGTGTCGCTGAAGATATTAGGGTCAGACACGGGGACAACGTCGCTCATACGGGCGAAGTCATCTTTGTTTACTGGAATCTCATCAATGATGTCTTCCAAGATCATGTCGTCAAAGTGCCAGCGGTTAATGCGGGCTAAGACTTTGAGCAACCGAGCTTGCGAAGCGTGTAAACGAGCGTGAATGGCGCTAAAAACAGCTGCCCCTTGCTCAATCATCGCTTGTGTAGTTCCGACAGGTGCGGTGCTAGAAATGTCGGCGATCTTTTCCTCAGCCGTAGTCACCACGCCCTTGGCGGCGTCAGTCAACCAACCTAGCAGCTGATACAGCACCGGCGAAGGTTGATTGAAAGGCATAGGCATCGCAATCTTGCGAATATCATCTACGCCAGGAGCGCCTTCAATTTCCGTAACTTGCGTTACCTCAATATTTTGGCTTTGGCCGCTGATCTTAGCCCCCTTGAGCTTAAGCATAGTAGCAGCGGTATTAATGTGAGCGCTATCAAGCAGAGCACGTAAAGCGCCAGTAAGGGCAGCGCTAAGACCGCCAATAAGGTGCGGTAGACCAATCGCATAAGCCCCACGCCAAGGGATAAACTTGTACTCAATAAGCCAATCAAGTTTTGCTCTACGGTCATCGCCGTCCTCCCAGTTGCGATACAAGCCCAACACCTGACGCGTTTGCTCGTCAATCATCAAGATGTAAGGTGCGCGCTCGCCGCCGGTAATCTTATCATAGTCGGTTTTGAGCCAAGTATAGATATTGAACGTGCGTCGAATACCATCAGGGTTTTCCCCTGTGTCGGTCTTACCCTCAACTTTCAAGTTGGCCTTGGCTGACTTAGACAGCTCAGGCTCCATCGAAGTGACGTATGAGTTAATGTCGCGGTACAAACCCGACTCAACCCGCTGGTCGAAGATGTCTTGAATAATATCGTCAACTTCAGTTACCCGCGATGCGGTATAGAAATTAACTGAAGCGTAAGGAAGATAGATGTTATCAATAGGAATGAACTCAATGCGCGGACGGCGCATCTCGGGGTCAAACCACATTTTAAGATATTGCGAACCGCCAAACGGCAACTGCGTCGCCATCTGTTCTTCTTCGTCACGGAACTCAATAATCTGCTCAGTGCACTGCCAGTTCATGAAGTCGCGCTTGTTGTTCGCTTTCTTCTGCTTGGCGTCGTTCATCTCACCGATGATCTTAGCCTTAACTGGGCCGTCAGGTGGGAAAAGCTCCTTCATGGCGCGGGCTGCAAAGTCAACGCCTGATTCAGCCATAACAGGGTGAACGGTGCGCGAAGCGCCTTGGAACTGAGCGCCGCCAGGAGCGTCATTGCCTAGACCCGACCGGCGAATACCTTCCTCGTACTGCTCATCGCGCTTCTTGCGCGCTTCCTTGTCTTTGTCAATCAAGTCCAAGTACTTCTGAGCAATAGACATCAGCTCATACTCAGGCATGCGCTCGGCTAAGTTCTCATAAAAGTCTGGATTTTCGTCAGGACCTTTAAGAGCGCTGAGGTGAACGATAGCGGAGCCGTCGTCTAATTCCTCGATTTCTTCTTGACCGTCTTCTGTGAACAAATCAATCAGGTCAACTTCCTCTTGTTGTTCAGGGTCGTCAATATTACCCGTCAAGCTGATAGGGTCAATGAAGCGACCTGCTTCGGGGTCTTGAGGAAAAGGTAGTCCGGCCATTTAGATGAGCCCCATAAGTTTGAGTTTCCGCTCTATTATAACCGGATCTTCCACCTTGACGGGGTCTTTAACCGAGCCGCCTTTTTTATAGAGTTGAAACGGTTTCAAGTCGGTCAAAGCGTCTGCATTAAGAAACTTTTCCACCGGAACGTTTTCGTATAACCGCTCACCACCGCCAAAGTTCACCTTGGTTACGTCAGGGTGCGCGTTCTCAACGGCCTGTTGCGCCGCCTCAAGATGCGTTTTATTAGGATTGTCTAGGCCGTTAATGCTCAACGTGTCCTTAGTTCTGCGCCCCATCATCAGCGGAGCGGCCTCTGGGTGCATAGGATATGCCATCGCGTTTTCAGGCGTAGTGCCCAGCGCGGCTGCATACTGCGGGTCTTGAATTACGTTGATGTGTCGGTCTGACGTAGGAAACGACTGTATGTGTTTTGTTTCAGCATTCATCCAAAATGCATCAGGCGTCTTAACCGCTGGGCCGTGCTCAACGATAGAGGGCGCCAAGCCGGAAGAACGCATGTAGTTGCCCGCTACTTCGGCCGCTTTGGGTGCCGCAAACTTTAACGCCGCGCCGTAAGCAGGAGCCAAGTTGAGCGCTTGACCCGCTAGGTAACCCATATCCCCCGCGGAGCGGATCGCTTCAGCGTTAGGATTAAATGCGCTGACGCCTAAGTCCTGTGAAGGCGTTCCGGTGAAACCCTTCAGCGCCGCCTCAAACCTAGGATTGACCGACGAGTTAATATCGCCAGGAGTCGAAAACTTGATAGGCCGCTGTAGCACAGGAACGCGCCCGCTTGCAGCGTTGGCTTGCGCTGCTAGGCGTTGCAAAGCTTCTAGCTTGAGCGGGTCCTGAACGTCTACAGTTGAGGGCATAATGGGTGATATTATAGGCCGGTTTATTGCAAGTAGGGGTTGACCCGCTTTTTGCGGTCTTCGAGTTCTTGCTGCTCCAGCGGATCGATGTTAATCATGCCCGCGTCGCGCAAGTAACGCAGCGCTTGAGTCAGCGCGTCGACAAAGTCATCATGGCGTACCTCGGGAAAAGCGCACCACTGATTGATAGCCTCTTTAAGCCACGTGCGCGGCTGTCCTGGGTTGGCGGTTGACTCGGGCAAAAACACGCGGCCACGCGCAATGATAGGCGACACGATATTAGCCCGCATCACCTTATCTGCGTTGCCTGGGTTGTACCCCCGCACCGGCAAACCTGCGCGCTGCAAGTCCTGCACTAACGATATACCCGCTGACTTTTCTTCAATGAGCACAAGGTCGGTCTTTTTACCGCTGTTAAACTCATCAGGGTCACCATACACCTCGGTGTAATTCTCAGTTACCTTTGCCCGCAAGTCGGGATACTGTATCCGCTCTGACCAAGCGTCTATAACCATAACCGACGTTGGGCCGTCCTCTGGTTTAAACACTCCGAGCACAATGCACGCGGTAGCGTCGTTCACCGTCTTTTCCGATGTGGCGCAATCGTAAGACTGAATAATGTAAGTAAACTTCGGAAAGGAGCGTTCTGGCGGCCACAACTTAAACCAGTGCCGCTTAATAAGCCCCGAGTCTTCCGGATCTAACAACACCGCGTTAATTTCCTGGTCACCCAGAGAGGTACCTTCGTATTGGAGGATCTGATTTTTGAAAGTAGGCGCTAAGTTAGCCAGATTGTCATAGGTCGTTGCGGACACATAACAAACGTCCTGCCCGTCACGTTCGACCAAATCAAATATCAGTGGCTTCGGTCGCGGTGTGGTAGTGCAAAGAATTTTAGGCGTCTTGCCAAGCCGCATGCCGAACTGGATTTGGTTCCATGCTTCGTCTAACTGCTCCCATGCTGCCAACTCATCACACCACCCGCCATGAAACTGCGGTCCGCGATAGCGCTCAGGTTCCGATGCTGGGATGCCCTTAATGAGTGAGCCGTTGATTAAGGTGATCTCGTTCGTGGTGACCGTGAAGTTCGTTATGAGCTCCTGCGGACATACCGACAAGATGCCTGAGTCGCCCTTAAAGCAAACGTCACGCAAGTCAGCTGCCGTGGGCGCGGCCACTAACCATCGCGTGCCTGGGTGCGTGAATGCTTGCCACCAAAGCCACTCGGCTGCGGCTCGCGTCTTCCCTGCGCCCCGCCCTGCGAGCAGTAAGTAGATCATCCACTCAAAGTCGGTTTCCAGCTCTGGTATCTGGTAGCCGTGGGCTTGGTCAAGCCATTCAGTGCGTCGCTGGTGTGCTATGCGGTATGGGGTGGGAAGCCGTGTAAAATTCTCTAAAAATTTTTGGGAGGCTGAGGCATCCCCTCCTACAGATCTGCGCAGCTTGGGTGGGGGCTGGTGGTGGTCTCTGCTCATCATGCCTCAGGCGTCCTCTCTGCCGCTCTCAATGGTGCGGAGAGCCGAGAGGCGCAGAGCCTCTCCTCGTACCTCCTCGTACCTCAAGACCGCCAGCGACGGAGTAGCGTCATAGACGCCAGTCAGCCCACCCAGCACGTGGGGCACCACGTCAGGCCACCTTGCGAAGCTTGGAGGACTTCTCTTGCAGGAGCAGTGCCTCAATGCGGCGCAGCATTTCAACGTGGGTCTCGTCGTCGCCATCGTCCTGCGTGATGACCTCTGTCACGTTGGGCAACTTGCGGTGCACGAGCTCCATTACCGCCTTGGCAGCGTTGATGCGGTCGGCGGTGCGTTCCGTGGGGCTGCGGTAGATCCGCGTCAGGGTCTCGACGGGCGTAGCCCCTGTCGCTTGAACCCATTCGATGACGGCGGCAATGTCCTCACCGACCGGCGGGGTGGGGATGGCGAGTGCCCGCGCTTCAAGCTCCAGCTCCGCTTTCCGATCACACACCGCATTGTGGTATTGCGCGTACAGAGCTTGACGCTGCATGAATTGGAGGTAATCTTCATCCTCCTCCATGATCGGTGCGGGATGCTTGGCAGCAAGCCATGCGGCTGCTTCCTCCGCGGTCATAGTCTTCGGGTTCAGGTCGTACATGTGCGAATCTCCTTCGAGAGTCAAATGAGCTCTATTATAGCGCTAAAGTTATATCGTCCACGGTGAGCGCCTTACTCATAACTTTTCGCTATATCTGTTTGAAGCGCCGAGTCTAGATATAACGAAAAGTTATAGGTAGAGAACTAGCAATGGTGCTAGCAATGGTGTTAGGGATGTGTTAGGGATGCTAGCCTTAGTCGGAATAGGGTTATTCCAGTGTTAGGGTTAACCCGCCCCCCCATTGCTAGGCACCCTAATGGGCACCCTAATGGTCATCCCTAGCATCTTTCTAACTTACCCCCTCGGGGAGCGGTCTTCTTTTGTTAGGAAACTAGGGTGACTTTTGAAATTTACATTAGGAGAAAAAGAGAAGAAAAAAGGGTAAAAAGGAAGGGGTGAAGCTCTCCTCTGCCGTTTTTTAGTTATTTAGCTCAGACGTCCGTAATTTCACCCTAGTCTCCCTAAATCCCTTATATAACTGAAACTTATGACGCCGCAGCGCTTTAAGCCTCCGATCTTTCCTAAAACGTCCTCTAGCGTCCTAACCACCCCCGCAGCCATAACCGCCTTAGCACTCCGAGATCCCCACCTGCTCTTACCTTGCCTTCTAAAACGCGCTATAACGCTCTAACCCCTTGCACCCACCCTAACCCCCCTTGACAACCCCTCCTCACCTGCTCACCACTCATAGCCCTAGCCTATCACATCATTCAAACGTAATTAAAAAATACAATGGCTATTTAACCCCTTTTTATTAACGAACCCGCGTTTTAGCGTTATAATTTAGTCATAGGCTAAACGGCTTATATAACTTGTAACTAACCAACTCCGAGGAGATAACATGACACCAGAACAACTGTATCTTAATGCCGCCCGCTATGCGACTACTCGAAAGAACGCATACGTCGAGGCAATGAAAAAAGGCGACGTTCCCCACATGAGTGAGAGTGACCTCAATGGACAATGGATTGCCCATTACGAGGGCTATCGGGAAGGCTATTGGGCGGCCACTGGTGATGCTAAGTCTTGCACTTACGCTAAGCAGCCCATCGTGTACGCTTAAGGAGCCCGCCGTGAACGATCAAGACTTTGTACCCTACATCCGCAGCTACGCCCTTGCCCACTATGACCAGGGGGGCTGGGACTACGTCGTCGAGGCGTGGAGTGATAGCGACATTATGTCCTACCTCAAAGAAGCCAACGGCAACGCGATAATTGCGTTTGTTCGCATAAGGGCAGCGATCAACGCCGTCAACGAATACGAAACCGAAATCCGCAACGCTTAAGGAGCTCTCCACCATGTTGAAACTAGGAACTGAAACTGGATCGCTAGTCAACCACTTGTATAGCCGACCCGCACGCCACGAGCCAGCGCCCTTTGTAGGCCAAGGCGCAACTATACTGTCTTGGAGCGACCGCCAAGCGGCCACCGTAGTTGCGGTGCGTGAGCTAGCCGGTGCGCGTTGGTCGTTCGAGATCGAGGTCACCGACGACGCCACTCGCGTTGTCAGCGGTAGCGTGCACGACGGCAGCGCCGTGTTTGAGACCACCCCTAACCCTGACGGCCCACGCACGCTGTATCGCAAGGCGCGCAGCACCGGCGAGTGGGTCAAGGGCTATCGCAACCCAAGCACTGACCGCTTTAACACCACAGGCGCACGCGGTGGCCTTGTGCTTGGACGCCGTGACCACTATTATGACCCTTCGTTTTAAGGAACCCCACTATGATGCCGTTTCACTTTTTTGCCGCCAACGTCCACACTTGGGCCACCACTGACGACAGCCGTGACTTGCACGCGCTGATGAAGTTCATGGACAAGCAAGGCGACTTGTACTCTCTTTGGTACGTGCCGTTGCCTCACAGCGCTATCTATGAAATCACGGCTAATCAACCCGTGGTTAAAGACGCTGTGTACTTAGGCCACTACCTGAAAGGAAAACGCTCATGAAAACCACTCGCGTTGAACACCGTGATTTCCCGTCCGTGGCCGAAGCGGTGTCCCATTATTACAAGCAAGGCTACGTGACGTGCAGTTGGGCGGGCGACGACCGCTTCATGCGCAAGCCGGTTGACGCTAACGCACAGGCATTTTTCGAAGTCAAGATAACGCACGCAGGGTTGCTTGACGTGAACGCGAGCGTGGTTTACTTGGAACACGCATGATAGGCGGGGGCTATCGCCCCCTGCTAAATTTATTAAAAATACAATTAGCCAGCACGCTTATTAACACTTATAATTTTAACCAGGCCACTAAAACGGTCTGCATAACTTTCTAACTTAACGCAACTCTGAGGAGCTAACATGACTTTCAAGACACATAACGACGCAGCTATCCGTATTGACGGCACCGGCCTGATGGCTCAAATCACGTGCAGCTACAACACGTTAGTCGCGTTGTTTGGCGAGCCAACTGAAGCTGACGGTTACAAGAGCGACGCTGAGTGGGCTGTCCAGTTTGACGACGGCACCGTTGCCACCATCTACAACTGGAAAAACGGCTTCAACTACTGCGGTCCCGACCACGGCACCCCTGTAGCCGAAATCACCGAATGGAACGTGGGCGGTCGCAACATCAAAGCCTATCACCACGTGTTCGACGCCGTCAAATCGTTGCGCGGAGCCTAACATGTACACCCCCATCGAACTTGACATCGAGTGGCGCTATGAGCGCGTCACCGTCCATTTCTATTATACCCCTAGCGAGCCCGCAACCTGGGATGACCCAGGTGACTCAGGCGGCATCGATATTGACAAGGTGTTTTACAAAGGCGTCGAGGTCAGCCCTATTTTAAGGGAACGCGACTTGGAAGAAATTATTGAGCGTTTGTACGAGGAGATTGACAATGATAAAGACTATTTTGATTGAATTGATTGAAGCCGCAGTAATAGCGGCACTTATTGGCGGTCCCGCCGTCTATTACCTTTTGTTTACCCTTAAACCCTAACCCCTGAAGGAGTGCACCGTGAGTATTTTTACATCGTTCTTTGAAAATTTTGGCGCTTTCACCCGTCGCGACTACGTCGCAATGGAGGCCATGAAGGCAATGGTCGGGTCGCTGCGCGAGGGCGAAACCATAAACACCGACAGCACGGCTGTGTGGGCTTACGAGATGGCAGACGCTATGTCTCGCGCTTCACGCGGTGAAATCACCTTTGACGACGATCAAGGGGAAATTGAGTATGACTGACGAACAAATTGCAAAACTATATGACCAAGCCTTGATTATTGAAAGCAATGGTGATTATGTTGCAGGTGAATTGGATCCTGCAAAGTTCGCCGAGTTGATTGTTAGGGAATGTATTGATACTGCCTTTCATAGAGGACATCCTGATTTAGAATTTTTGTTGAAACATTTTGGAATTGAACCATGACTGACGCACAAATCATTGAGATGGCTAGACAGGCTGGTGGAGAATTTTATGAAGGCTTTGCTGGAAGTACGAACTTTGTCAAATTTACAGAAGATGATTTTGAAAAGTTTGCCAAACTGGTAGCACAGCATGAGCGTGAAAACTTCTGCGCCTTATTGCGCCAGATGCACGACAGCATCAGCCTGCAAAGTGACCCGACTGGGCTCAAGATAAGAGGTGAAGCATGACTGACGAACAAATCATTGAGATGGCTAAACAGTCTGGACTTCATGTGGCAACTGATGTGAATTGGATGCCAGTCATCGGGCTTGCGTATGCCAAAAAGTTGGTTGAAGTGGCGACACAGCATGAGCGTGAGGCGTGTGCAAGGGTGTGTGATGACGTGGACAGCATAAGTGATTACTACGAACTACGGATTGAGTTAATTTGCGCAGAAGCAATCCGAGAAAGAGGTGAAATATGAATGACACATCAAAAGAATACACATTTACTGCGCCACCTAAACCCGTGGGATATTGGGTTTTGTATGAAGGCGCACCGCAGTTAATGATGTTTGCGATGCACCATAAACCGACTGAACAGCAGATCAAGAACACAGAAGAACTGCTGGGATGGAAATGGAGAGACGCATGACTGACGAACAAATCATTGAGATGGCAAAACAGGCTCATGTTGGCAGCAAAACATGGGTTGATATTTACAGCGACCAAATTACTGTCGGCGAAGTGCGTGATTTTCTTAAAGCCTTTGCCAAACTGGTGGCGCAGCGTGAACGGCTGCTGTGTTCTAAGTTTCTACAAGAAACCCTAAACCCTTTGAAACCCGAGTACATCGACCAGATAGAGGAGGGCATTTGGAATGACTGAACCTGCAATCTACACTCGTTGGTTTAACACCGGCTTGCCAGTGCGCGAGGGCGTTTACCAGCGCAAATACACGTACGAGGGTCAAACCGTGGTTCGGTACTGCTATTGGAACGGTCGCACCTTTGGCTGGGCTGAGCACTCAGCTGAGGATTGCGCTGAGGGGTATAACCTTCAACACATCGCCAGCCCTAGCCAAGACAAGCCTTGGCGTGGGTTGACTGAGTACGGCTACAAGGAGGCGGTAAATGCTCAAGCGTGACTTGTTAAAAGACCTTCGTGAAATCAACGCCGCACTACTCGCGACGTGCTCCGGGTTGCGCGATCCTAATAGGGTTCGCGTGTCTGCGGGCGACTTTATTATTGAATACCTTGAGGAGGTGCTACCGCCTGACCCTCCCGAGGATGAGGAAGAATTATGAACCACTTAGTAGAAGCATGGAAAGCCGGCAAGCTCCTTCAGTACCGCAGCCGGTTATTTATACACGACCCTGAGTGGCTTGACTGGCGAAATCACCCCTCTTGCCCTGCGTTTAGAGAGTGGCAGTTTGAGTTTAGGATCAATCCTGATAACGATTGGACACCTGAAATGGATGAAGCATTTAACGAGGTTGAACGTAAAAGCAACTTAGGCAAACAAATACTTAAAAACATCAAGCCCAAGCGCGAGTGGCAGTGGCTGACTGATGAGGAAGCCTATGAGGTGTACGACAAGGCGCAATCTGAAGTCGATTCGCATTGGAATGCCGGCGGCACGCGCCTGAAGTTTCCTCCTACATTATATCGAGCCATCGAGGCCAAGCTCAAGGAAAAGAACAATGCCGGTTAAACCGCACCCGACAGACCCCGACAAGATGAGCGTTGAGTGGTCTCCCGAGGAGGACGAAGCCTTTAACGAGGTGGAGAAGCAATCCAACTTGAAATCGAAGCAAGGTGTGGCGGAAGGCTCGGGAAAGAATGTAGTCAAATCAGTCAAGGTAGGAAACTTCAGACACGATTTGGTCAATACTGGAATGGGTTGGCAGGTTCGTATCTATAACGGTGATGAACTTTATGATACTGGGTTGAGCAAGAACTCAGAAGAAAAAGGTTTAGCCGCATTGGATAACTCAGTGGCATACACTAAAAAGCAACTAAACATTAAGGAGCAAAGTGTGGCGGAAGAGTGGAGCCAAAAATATAAGAGCAGTATCAACTGCTCACATCCAAAAGGATTCAGTCAAAAGGCTCACTGTGCTGGTAAGAAGAAGCACGAAGAAAGTATGATGACAATGGAAGCAGTATGCCCAGATTGCGGTATGTGCCAAACACATGGTAATCTTAATGAGATCAAGAAAGGTGCTAAGGACTCAAATGGTTTTACTAAATG
>Ga0208499_1000438_pt1 | contig 15722 bp, 15 predicted proteins | sample CryBogCBE07Jul09_FD_185504 | JGI IMG/M metagenome (GOLD analysis project Ga0208499, IMG submission 185504) | Freshwater microbial communities from Crystal Bog, Wisconsin, USA - CBE07Jul09 (SPAdes) (version 2) | ecosystem: Environmental > Aquatic > Freshwater > Lake | place: Crystal Bog... | reverse complement strand
CCAAGGAGTACCTGCGGAGGACTGCGTATACAAACCCACTCAAACGACAGTATTTAGCTTCGCTAAAAAAGCTCCAGACGGACTTACAAGAGCTGATGTTACCCCCATTTCCCATCTGGAACTTTGGCTCACTTACCAAAGACACTGGTGCGAGCATAAGCCCTCAGTCACCATCTCAGTCGAAGAAAAAGATTGGCCAAGTGTCGGAGCATGGACATGGGAAAACTTTGACGAAATCAGTGGAGTCAGTTACCTCCCCTACGATGGAGGAACTTATCGACAGGCGCCTTATGAAGAATGCACAGAACAGCAGTATGAGGAACTTAAAGCTAAGATGCCAGCGATTGATTGGACTCTTCTCCAAGAAGAAACCGACAACGTAGAAGGCGCTCAGATGTTAGCCTGTACTGGCGGAAGCTGTGAGATCTGATCCTTGGGCTTGTCCTCCGCTCAATCTACTCAATTGGAACCTAGCATGGATGTGGCGAGTCCATGCGTGGGAAAATGTGAGCTCAACTTCTTTGGCGTTTGCAAAGGTTGTAAGAGAACAAGAGATGAGATTACAGCTTGGACACGCTTATCAAATGGCAAAAAGCAACAAGTAATAGATAGACTTAAATAGATTCACATGGTGGTGAGTTTGGGAGAGCGCAGTATGGCTCTCCCTTTTTTATGTTATACTGACAGAAATAAAAAGGAATCCACCATGATTTACAGCATTGACTTTGAAACTCGCAGTAAAGCCAACCTGACCGATGTGGGGCTAGACAAATATGCAAACTGTCTAACAACAGAAGTGTTGTGTATTGCGTTCGGCACCCAACCTGACGATGTGTTAGTAACTGACCAAGTTAACAACCCACACTACGGGCATTTTTTATCTAAATTATTAGACCATGTTGCCAACGGCGGCAAAATCCAAGCATGGAACGCCATGTTCGAGTATGCTATCTGGAACTGCGTCTGTGTGCCTAAGTACGGCTGGCCACCACTAAAGCTCGAGCAGGTGATTGACTCCATGGCCATAGCAGCGGCCAATAACGTACCACAGAGTTTGGATGAGGCAGGCACTTTCATGGATGCCGCCCATAAAAAAGACGCCATCGGCGCCCGTTTAATTCAGAAGTTATGTAAACCCAATAGGAAGGGAGAATTTGAAAATGATCCAGAACTACTTGCCCAGCTATTTGAGTACTGTGCCCAAGACGTTAGAACTGAGATGGCTATTGTCGACTTACTGCGTCCCCTCACTGCTGAAGAGCAGTCTGTCTGGGAGCTCACGCAACGGATCAACTTGCGTGGTGTCCCAGTGGATCCAAGCGAGCTCCAAAACGCCGTAAACGCGGTTCAGAGCGCTCAAAAAGCAATCGATGAGGAGACCCTAGCCCTGACCGGCTGCAAGCCCTCAGAACGCGCCAAATTGCTTGCTTGGATCAATCAACGCATACCTCAAGCACCAATGCCCGATCTGACCGCTGAGACCGTTGAGAAAATGCTGCAGCGCAACATATTTCCTATACTCAAGAAGGTTTTAAAATTACGTCAAGAAGGCAGCCAAACTAGCGTGGCTAAGTACGCTAAGATGTTGGAGATACAACGAAATGGTCGTATTAGAAATACTTTGGTTTATCACGGTGCGAGTACTGGTCGCTGGGCTTCTCGCGGTGGACTTAATCTTCAGAACATTGCACGACCTACTCTGGAAGATGGACAAATTGCACTTGCGATACCTAAAGTTTTTGGGCAAGGTGTTGGCACGATGGACGAGCTATCCAGCTTGGTACGTTCCGCTATTAGTGCGCCAGATGGACAAACCTTCGTGGACGTCGATTTTTCATCCATCGAAAATAGGGTCGGCGTTTGGCTTGCGGGACAAAACGACAAAGTCAATCTCTTTCGAGAAGGATTGGATGAATACAAAACCTTCGCCTCGCAAAGCCTCTACAACGTCCCGTACGAAGAAGTCACTAAAGACCAAAGGCAAGTAGCCAAGTCAGCTGTGCTTGGCGCGATGTTTGGTCAGGGTGCTAAGGGATTGGTGAAGTATGCAGAAGGCATGGGGGTAAAGCTAACTGAAGCCCAAGCTAAGAACGCAGTAGATAATTACCGAGAGTCGTATGCAAAGGTAAAGTCTCTTTGGGCAGACTGCGAGTCTGCTGCCAAAGAAGCAATTGAGAATCCCGGCACTGCGTATCGTGCCGGTAGTAAGTTGATGTTAAAGCGTGTGAAGGATACACTGTGGATGCAATTACCCAGCGGACGACTCATCTGTTGGCAAAGGCCAAAGTTCGAGCTGTGTGAAACTATTTGGGGTAATCGGATGGGTGTGACTGTCCACAGCCAAAGTACTTACACTAGGCAGTGGAGTCGAAACCAATTGATTGGTAGTAGTATTTTTCAATCCGCGGTACAGGGTACCGCTAGAGATTTTCTTGCCGTGGCTATGCTTAATCTTGAGCAAGCCGGTTATTCTGTAATCAACTGCGTCCATGACGAGGTACTCCTCTTGGTTGAAGAACAAAACGGGGAGTCCGCACTGAACGATGTAATCAACATTATGACTACACCGCCAGTGTGGGCTACCGATTTTCCTCTTGCTGCCGAGGGTTGGTACGGAAGACGCTACCGTAAATAAACTAAGCCACCTTGCGCCATGGCGATTTGGCCGCCTGCTGCATGGTGTGGCTTTTTCAAACTATCTAAATAAGAGTTAAGAAGGTCTGCACCGACACCAACGCCAGTACCAAGAATACGGGTCATTGGTGTTGGGATAAATGAAGCGGCAGAACCTAAAGTTCCAAGTCCGCCAATCAAAGCGCCAGCATAGTCACCTTGTTTGAAACGGTTGTATGCATCAAAGCCCTGTAAGCCCGCTAAACCGCCCATAAGGCCACGACCAACAACAGCTGGCACTGCCTTACTAACTCCCTTGTAAACGCCTCCTAGAGCGTTTTGAACAGCCGGAGACATACCTAAACTCTCAGCCAGCTTTACCTCTAATGGTTGGCCAGCTTTTAGGGCTGCAGCTTCTTTAGCTCTTTGCTCAGCAAAACGAGCTTGGCGAGCAGCTTCTTGGGCATCAAGGGCAGCTGCAGCTTCTGGGTTCATAGGACCAGTGATGCGTGATGCAACTTTACCTTGACCCAGCGGTTTGTTACGAGCAGCTTGCATATCTTTGTAAGCCTGATTTACTTCTTCTACAGTCTTACCTTCACCGGCGCCAAAGCCAGTCTTTCTAGCCCAACGCTGACCAGCAGAATCCCACTCTAAGTCAGCTGGGTTTACGCCCAGTTGTTTAGCCGCGTTAGCTTTGGTAGCTTCTTGGTAACCTGTTGCAAGAGCGGGCCCTAAATACTGAGCGCCCACAGCGCCACCAAACATACCAAAACCCGGATTAACTAATTCGTCCGCGCTGACAGTTTTTGATTTAGGCGCTTCTTGTGTTTGCTGAGGCTGCTGGTTAGCTTGCTCTTGTTCGTATCGAAGGCGATACTCAAATTCTTTTTCTTGTTCAGGAGTAAAATCTGCCATTATTTAAGACCTTTACTTTTTTTCCAAGCCTCATAATCTGCGTCTGAATGATTCCATTTTGGCGCAGCTGCGGGTGTGCCTTGTGCTGGCTTAACAATACCTTTGTTTGGACCTTCAGCCAGTTTTTCCAATTTGTTAAAATAGTTATCTGCCGCATCGCGGTATTCTTTACTTGCTTTGAATTGACCAAAGTTAACGTTCTCACCTCTGGCAACTTTGTCGTCATACATATCGCGAATTTGCTTTTTGTATTCGTTTCGAGCTTGCAGATATTGCTGAGTCTTTCTGAGCATTTCTGGAGTGTTAGACGCAGAACCAATCATATCTTGGAACATCTTACGCTCATTGTCAGAAATCGAACCTTGGCCAGTAGCAGATTGCGCAACTTCAAATGAGAAGTTTTGCAAAATCTGTTTGATCATGGCGCGATCTTCAATATCTTGCTTGGTTGTGCCGGGGCCCATCTTCTGCATTGCGTCTTCAATGTCAGCAGAAATACCACCCACTGGAGTTTGAATACCTTTAGATAATGCTGTACCAATTGCAGAGGTCACACCGGGTTTCATGTACAAACCAACAACTTGCTGGTCTGGATTGCTTTCGATACGCTTTAAAGTGCTATCAAATTGTTTAACTAATCTACCTTGTTCGGCAATCTTTTGTCTATCAGTAGAGTCCTCAAAAGATTGCTGAGACTTCTTGTTAGCTTCGGCATTAGAAACAATGTTTTGTTTTGCTTGCTCTTGCTGAACAGCCAATTGGTTTTGTGCAGCTTGTCCGCTAACGTTTGGTGTAGGCATACCGGGCGCACTAGGAGTTGCCCGAGCAGCTTGTGCATTTACGTTAGATGCCTTTTGCAATTGCTGATTTAGCAAATCACGAACTTGGCCAACAGTTTTGCCTTGAATCTGTGGATTAGCTTCAATTTCTTTCTGTGACATAACAGAAGTAATTGGCGCATCAGCAGGAGCTGTAGCCAATTTAGTATTGCCAGTAAACCAAACAATACGATGGTTAAGATCACTTTGATCCAAACCAGCTTCTTGCAGCTTCTTACCATTGAGGTTGTAAAGCGTTTGGGCTGCAGTAGTTTGCAATTCTGGGTTAGCTTTGAACTGTTCCCATGTAACATTCTTTAAGCTAGGATCTTGAGCTTGAATGGTCTCAAAAGTACCTTTAGTAATACCATACAGACCAGCTGCGCTAGAAGTTGGTGATTGTGCGTTTGGATTATTACCGCTCTCAATAGTTGCAGTTTTGTTCAGGTAAGAACCAGTATCTGCTGGTGGCTTAATACCGGGCTGTGTGCCATATCCGCCAACAACAGTGCCGTTGATATCGCGATAATAGCCAGACGCCAAACCTTGTTTATATTGTAATGGGGAAACAGTATCAGCAACAAAGCTGTTAGTATTTGGATCCCATTTTTGTACGTTGATAGTAGGCTTATACATATCAGCGCCCATATTGATCTTAGATGCTTCTTTGAGGTTTTCCTCATAGTACTTCATAGCAGCTTGCGGATCAGTCTGGCTCATGCGCAAAACTTCGCGCCATACTTCTGGGTTTACTAATGATGGACTCATACCACCGTAGCCCATACCGCCAGCGCCGCCAGCGCCACCGGTCATGCCAGTACCGCCTGCACCGCCGCCCACACCAGCCATAGCTTGTAACTGTGCGCGGATATTGGCGTTTTGTTGGGCGTTAGATTGCAGCGTTGCCATTTGGGAACGCATGTTCATTACTTGCTCGTCTTGCTTGTCCTTTTGTGCTTCACGAGCAGCAAGTGCTTCAGTAGGACCATTGACACCACCAGCTGTCCAAGCAGTAGCGTCTTTTAAACCGCCCAAGAATTGGCTCATTGGGCTAGTACGTTGGTTAATTAAATCCTGCATATTTTGCAAGATTGTTTTTGTTGATTCTTCGCTAAGATTAGTTGCGCCTTTAGCCGCTACAGTACCCTTTGGGGATACTGCAACTTGGGCACCACCCAAACCACCGATTGGTGATTCTTGTTGATCTAAATCGGCCACTTATTAACCTCCACCATAATTTAAACATCCTGCCGGTAATCCTATGCAACCACCGGGAGTAGGCGTATTAACACAACCACTATAGCAACCACTGTTGTCATTTTTGCAAACAATTAAATTGCCGCAACTAGAAGTGCAGTATCCTGTTGATTTGCAACGGGTGAGAGCGCAGCAAGTTAAGCTACCCGCGCCACTCTTAAATATGCAAGACAATCCGCCTTTGTAGCCCAATTGCTTTAATAGTGAACAAGCACCAGCAACCCCGCCTTGTACTGCACTTCCGACAGAACCTAATTGGTTCAATGGAGATAATTGAGTTTGCGCAGTAGTTTTGCCGGGTACACTTAAAGCATTGATTAAGTTTGCATAGTTGCCAACTTGTTGGAATGGTGCATTCATTTGTGCTGCACCGGCAGTTAAGTTAGCCTGTACGCACTGAGCGCCAAGGTTTCCTAATGCTTGACCGGCTGATACGCCAGTTTGTTGATTCTGTAATGCTGACTGCATTTGTTGGGCAGCCAAAGTATCAAACGCATTTGCTCTGGCTTCATTAACAGCAGTTTGACCACGAAGGCTTCCAAAGTTACCAGAAGCAATTCCAGCAGCTGTAGTAGGCGCTGTCATTTGTGGTAACAGTTGGCATAACTGTTGTTGCTGAGCGGCAAACAAACCGCCTAGAGCAGTTTGGGTATTTGGAGTTACTTGGCCAGTAGAGGCACAAGTCATCCAAGGATTAGCCGCGCCCGCAGCAATTTGACCTACAGCAGCTTGACCCTGTTGAAAAGGAGTATTAGGAGCACTTAAAGTGTTGATTGCATTTTGTGCTACTGTGCTACCAAACTGTGGAGAAGCAGCTTGTGCTGCGCCCGCTTGGTTAGCGATGTTTTGTTGTGCAGTACTATACCAACTTGGAAGAGTGGTTTCGGTAACTGCCGAGTTAGCTAAAAGATTATTTAAACCTGAAGAGCAAGTTGTTCCCATATTATTTTACTTTCTTTTTAGCCTCTAACAAATAGCCTAAAGGGCCTTTGCTATCTGGGGGCAAATGTTTTGCATCATGGCTTTGTTTATGTTCGCGAATGGTTACTAAAAACTCATCAAGAATTTTAGCGCCGCTATCATTGCTTCCATCACCAAGGCTGGAAACTACATCGGCAGGAATAACAAATTCACCATTAGCCAACATGGCTGGAACAGAATCGGAAGTACCAGTACCACCACCCTTAACAAAATGGTGTAGACCGCCTTCACTTAAAAACTCAGGCTTATGCTCAACAATTTCGCCGCCTTTGGCTGCATGAGTCATAATAGATGGTGCGCCCATTAAAGGATTTAAACCCATAGCAGGCGTATAAAAGTTAAATGCACGTCCTTGGTGTCTATCTGGACTGCTTCCTTCAGCCATATGCTGAATCAATCCACCGTCTTTGGCATTTTGAATTTCTTGCTCGGCCATTGGCGTAATTGGAGCTTGGGAAATATTGTCTTGCCCAATGTTGTAATTTTCACTTGGCAGGGCAACTTCACTACCATGAACAGTAACTGGAGCTGGTGCGGTGATTGCTGGACCTTGAGCCATTCTGCTAATACCTGCGGCAAGAGCACCTAAGCCACTAGCTAAACCAACACAAGTTGCACCACCACCAGATGTACCTCCAGTTGTCCCACCAGTACCGCCAGTGCCGGGCAGACCGCCTACAGTACCTTTACCGCCTGTAGGACCACCACCAATTACTTTACCGATTGTGCAAGTCACACCCGGAATTTTGGGAACTTTAGGAATCTTGGTTTTGCAAGAACAAAGAGGTGGTTTGCAGGTGGGGGGTGCGCAAGGAGGTGTCTCACAAGCAGGAGGCTGGCAAGCAGATGGCTCGCAAGCGGGTGGCTCGCAAGCGGGTGGTTGGCAAACAGGTGGTTCGCAAACAGGAGGCTGGCAAATAGATGGTTCGCAAATAGGGCTGCAAATAGGACCGCAACTTAATGGGTTGCAAGGAATAAGGCAACTAATACCGGGGACGCAGTTAAAGGTACATCCTAAGACGCAACTAACTCCGGGTATACACCCAATAAAACATCCCGCTACGCAAACAGCACCGCCCATAAATTACTCCATCACCATTGAATAGATATTTTCAAAATAATTAGCACCTAGCCGTTTTAAAATTGGGCTGTAGTCCATAAAAGGTTTAACATGAAACATAATTCGTTGTGGTTGTCTTTTCTTAATTTCTTCAACAGACCACTTAATAAACTTTACACCCAACATGCCTTTACGATAATTTGGACTAATGTACAAAACATCCGAATTAGCGGTAAGACTGTTTTTGTAGTGTATGTGACTTGCAACAAACCATAAACTATATCCAATTAAATTGCTGTCATCACGAATGGTGTGAATCTCCAGCATATTTTGATTGTACAAATTGTTATATCGTTTAAGGTCTGGATCTAAAGCAATAACGTCTGTACGTTCTGCTATTTCTTCATAATGCTTTTGAAACAAATCCATCGCTTCTTGCGCAAAAGGCTCTGGCGCCTCTTTTTGAAAAGTAATCATTTGTCAAGAATCTTAGCGTGTATTGCTCCATCCGGAGCACCCACCCAATTTAATACTACTGAATCGGGTTCTTTATCTTTCCAATATTCAAAACTTAAAAACGCACCACCATTTTGAAAAGCTCTAACAGAGTGCATTTCACCATCTAGTGCATCTATAGTTTGACCTAAAAGCATATGTGCCCCATTGGGCTGCGGCTTTTGTTTATCAGACAAATCTATAAAAGAACCTGTCTTATCACCAAACTCTAAATCACCAGCTAAAAATATAAACGATGAATCTACTCCGGGGTGTGCATGACTTGGAGAAGTTTTATTGGGACCAATAATATAAAGTTCAACTTGAAATTTACCTTCTCTGTATAAACACAAAGAATGAACCAAGTCAGTTATAAATATTGGTTGCTCAAAAGGTGGTCTAAGCGGTCTGCCCGCTTTTAACCACCAATCTCTAAACTCATGTACGGTATTCCAATTCATTGAGATGCTTGAATGGTTTTGGCGTGTTCTTGCCCAACCAGTTCACCTTCCCAATGCGTTGTCACTGAAACAGGATCTTTGTCTTTCCAGTGCTCAAATATTAAAAATGCGCCACCCGTACTGCCGATACGTAACGCATGATCTTTTGTGCCATCGTTAACTTCAACCCCTTTGCCAAGAAGCATATGTGCCCCGTTAGCTTGTGGTTTTTGGTATGCCGACAAATCGGCAAATTCACTATTGTCTTTTGCAAACTCTAAATGTCCGGCTAAATACATAGATACCGACTCAACACCCGGATGCTTATGCATCGGTGATTGCGTATTTGGTTTACAAACGTACAACTCTACTTGATAACGTCCTTCACGATAAAGGCATAATGCGTATGCTATATCAGTAGTATGAATGGCGTTTTTAAAGGGTGGTCGTAATGGTCTACCCGCTTTTAGCCACCAATCTCTAAATTGTTCAACATTACTATACATGGGCCATTAATTTATGATTTGGTATATCGGAATGTTTAAACTTAATTCCGAGTGTACCTAAAGCATGCATTATACGCCGACTCTCGTTGTTTGTATAGATTGTATGAATTCCTTCTTGCTTTAATTCATCCAATAAAGCGCTGATGGAATGGATTGCGGTTAATTGTGAATCTTGTGTAACAAAGTGCACTTGTGCCGCATGACCGCCTAAAGGACGCACAAACATCAATGTGTCACTAATTTGTTTAGTCTTTGTTCCGGGCGCATTAAGATGCTGGTTTAGACGATGTGATACATGAAGCGGATTCAAGCCAGCCTCATGCGTTGTCTTTTGAATAATTTCATGTGGGGTCATGGTTTACACACCTGTGTAGCATCGTAATTTGTTAATGTTTCTTGCACTGGTTTAATAATTGCTGTGGAAGTTTCTTTATCAATCTCTAACTGACCAAAGCAGCACAAGTTCCAATCTTCACCATTAGCAGCCTGTTCACTATACGATGGAACATGAAGCTGAAAGTGCTTAAATAAATATTCTTGATCACCTTCAAATACGCGCCAAGCGTGATCTTTGGTTCCGCGTCCCGGTGTACCGCGACTCTTGTTAAATCGAATCAGATACTTTTTCATACAACAATCGGCGCTTTTGCTTTTTTCTTATTAGCCACCTCGGCAGGTCTTACGCTAATATTGAAATGGATAAACTTAAATGGGTCATTAGACGCATTTCGTGTTAATGAGTGTGGTAACCAAGCGTTTGTAAAAAACATCGCGCCCGGTTTAGGCTCAAACACAATCCCAGAAGTCGCATCAGTTACTTTGGTTGTATCTTCTTCTTGTAAACTAATTTGTCTCTTACCCAATCTTGGGTCATGCATAATTAGTTTAGGACAATTCTTTGGGCATTCCAAAAAGTAAAATCCAACAATCTGAACATTGTCATTATGAATATGTTCTTCCATAGAACCATATTTATAATGCTGCTGGCCCCACATTGAGTGGAAGAAAGTAACCTTGTTATCCATATCGTACCCTTGGGTCTTTAATATGTTCCAACCAGTACTAACAATGTACTTACCAACATCTTGCATCCTTGGATCATGCACCATATTGTGCGTCATGATAGACGGATACAGATCATTTGTTTTGCAAGTTTGTTTAACATACTCGTCAAACACTTCCAATACGGGTGCTACAAATTCTGGCTTTTCTATATAGTAAACCGGTGTTGCAAAGTAACCTTCAGTTTTCAGAACGTCTTGCACGTCCTTTGTGGATTCTTCCATATTGGCCTAGAGTCAAGTTAATTATACCTACATATACTAATGCAAATATAACACGTTTTCCGCCCTAAATCAATAACTTGGACCATTAATAATTAAGGTAAATTCTCTTGCCCAATCCTGCCAATTTTCAAAAAGGTCGGGACTTGGAACGGGGTACGGCTCAAAAGCTGCTAGGCTGGACATATGCTGAGCTGCTCTTTTCCACTCCGCTTCTGGGGTAAATAGAATGTGTTCTTGGCTGTAGTAAATAGCCAGATTTCCATTCCAATCTTCCCAGCTCATATGGTCGGGAACGCATGGAAAAAACTGCCCAACAGAAAGCCGTTTAGGGGCGCTCATCGCCATATTCCGCTGTAATCAACAGCTTACCCATTTCAAAATTACCGCCTAAAGTGTTAGACTCAAACTTTAATTGAATCAAACGATGCTCAACGCGCAAGTCAATTTTGCCGGTATCTGGATTAAAGAAATAAGGACCGGAATCTTGCTCATCTAATTGCATAGAACCACTAGCAAATTTACGACCTAAAATGGTCATGGACATTTCACCAGATTGCAAGAAGTTTGGCTCAATGCGGCGAATGTGCATGCGGCGGTTTACACCTACCAATGAATCGCCGCCCGGTGTTCCAGAAATCCAACTAATATCACTGGTTGTAATACTAGAATAAATTGCAGTCTCACCATTTAATGCAATTTGATTTTGACCGTATTCATGTTGCCATAAGTTATACCCGCCAGTAACGTAATACACTGGTTGACCGGTAAGCGGGATAGGCGAAAATACTGTAGAACAAGTAATTAATGTCACACCCGGTGGTTTAACCGTAGTGTTATAAATATTTTGACTAGAAGTAATTTGATAAGTTGGTGCGCCGGGTACATCAGAAAATGTCAAACTGTCACCGGGGCTAAATGTTGCTGTTTGATCGCCAGCCAAATAAAGTTGATTTGATGCCGGAGCTGGTAAGCTTGATGGATGCTGAATAATTATTTGAGCTGAACCAAATATGGGGTTAAAGTTCCAATCAATCCAAATAGGGTTGGGAAACAACTCAGTGGTATAACCACAAGAACGTTGCGCTCCTACTGCTTGACCAGCATCATACCAAATTTTATCTTTGGTATTGTAAATAATAGCATCAGTACATTCTGTAGCTGTGCTACGGGGATAAAAAAACCAAATCTCATTGTAACGAGGCACTTTGGTTGCCCATACTTTTTGACGTTGTTCGTAGTTGATGTTGTCGAAAAGGTAATTTACGTTTTTATCATTTGGGACTACCGTGACTTGACCATTGTAGCAATAGAAACGGTCAATACCCATCCACCAATAAACACCGTCCATCTCGACCACAGCGCTAGACGACATGATTGAGATTTGGCTAGAAACAATATCATAGTTCCAATAGGTAGAAGGAACTGTTGTAGATCCTGAACCTGCTGGGTTAAAAGTAACACGAATTAAACTATCAGTTGCCCAGAACAAGCCAGATGGCGAGTTGGTGCCGCCACGCATTGGCATACCTTTAACAATCTTAGAGCTACCCACGTTGACTTGGTTAGCTAATGGGCCATTCCAGTCATAAAAGTTTTGTAGATTGTAAGAACCATTGACGTTGTTGTTGGCAATAAAACCATGTGATCCGTACACAAAGATAAATGGATATAATACACAAACGCCACCATCAACACTAATTGGTTTATAAGTTGGGTTTTGTCCCAAGCTATCTGATAAGCCGCTAAATGACCAAGAATAATTTGTTCCGGGTGTGATGTTACCAACTAATACTTGGCTGGTAACACTACTGTCTATGTTAATTAAATCTTTTGCAGGATGTGCAAAGATAGATAGTTGACCGCCTAATGGGCTAAACTGAGCATCAAATTGCCAGTTATTTAAAAATGGTCCGTTGGCATTATCTGGTGTAAATACCGCATTACTAGTAAGATAAACAGTATTGGGCGAACCAGAAATAGCGCCGGTAGAAATAGTAACCGTTGTTACGTTAGCCGCATAAGTTGATGAAGCAACTGTATATGATGTAGCGTTACTGGTTTGCTGAAATATTACTTTGCTAGTTGGGGGAAAAGTAGCTACTGCATTTCCACTAACTGTAAAAGTAGTAGAGTTACTATTAGCCACAGCAACAAAAGCTGTGCCGGGCAAAATGGTAACAGGAAATGGTCCGCTACCAGTACCAAATGTAGTGCCGGTTGTAAATACATCTAATTCTTTATAGTTACCAGCAAAGATATAGTTAACGCCATCGTATGGCTGTGATGTCATGCCACGATAGATGCCAACTAAGCTGCTAAAGATTGAACGATAGCCGCCCATCTTTTTTGGTACACCGCGCTGAAAACGACACCACACGCCGTCGGTGTATTCGTCGGTCTCAAAGTAAGTTCCATCTCGCTTAATACCCGCCGGAATTCTAAGAGTGTAAATCCTAGTAAATTGCGAGTTATCTTGCTGAATATTATCAGCTGCCATTTAGAACGTCCCGCCGCTAATCGATTGTGCGTTTAAAGTACCAATAACATTAACAGCCGGTTGTAATACATTAGAACCGTCCATATTAATAATTTCGCTTCCGTTTGCAGTTAAACCTAAAACGCCAGTACCAACCAAGTACATACCAGTGGCTGTATCGTTATTAAATGAGTAAGCGGGTAAAGACGCTGTACCATTAGCTGCATAAAATAGTCCCGTAGAAGATGAAGTTAAAACATATAGGTTTGTACCATCACTTAATACTGTAGCAATATTACCGGCAGATAAAATCAAAGGAGTTTGACTACTACCTTGACACTTAAATGTAATGTTGTAACCCGTTTGGTTAGTGTTATTAACCAAAATGTAAATCTGGGTAATTGCTGGCAAGGTTACAGCTAAAGTCTGGGTGCGAGTGCCAGATTGTGCAATGTATGTTTGAATAATGGGCGCATAAGAAACTAAGCTAAATGTATTACCGGTAATAGTATCTACGTCATAAGTTGCTGAGTTAAATGTTACGGCAGAAGGAGCAACCCAACCAACAGTAACAAAACCACCAGACATTGCATCATAGAAAATAAACCCTGAATCACCGGGATTGGCGACGATGTTGCTATTACCATTAATTAAATCGGGCGATGTTGGTGTGATACTCAGTGAGCCAGTTCCATTATTTCTAAAACCAATATACCAACCTGTGCTTAATGATTGAACCGATGGTAAGTTAATATTACCCGCGCCACCATTCCATACAAATGTAGCTGCGCGGCTGGCATCGTTAACAGTTGGTGTTGCAGTAATATCAACAGTATTTTGAGTTGTTGCTAATTGGCCGTTAACAGTAGTTAATCCAGCACCAGCTAAAGCAGCAGCATCAGCAAACGATGTACCAACACCAAATGCTACACTGCCCCATACGCCACCAGCGGTAGAGTTATTAGTAAGATAGAAATATCTAGCATTACCACCGGATAACGAAACAGAATTTGCGCCAGTGTAGTCTTTAATTGTGACTGTATTTGAGCCAAGGTTACGAAACAGTATGTCTGCACCAACTGTACCCTGATCTGCTTCTGGTAAATAAATAACAGCAGCATTAGCATTAGAGGCAACGCAATCAATAATACGAGCAGCAGGAATTTGCCCAATGCCTTGATTAACAATAGAAGGCCAGTATAGGGGGGTATTTGAACTGAAAGAAAGTGCATAGTAAGATACATCTGTTGGAGTAACAACAGTTCCTGTAAAGGGCGATGTGTAGACTGGGGTTGTCATTTATTAGGGTTCCTGTACATTCGTATTGCGATCCACACGACGAGAGTTGTCTTCTTTTTTGAGCGCATCAATCGCATCAGTGTAGTATTGTTTCCAAACTGGCAATTTGTCCAAGGCTTTCAAATAGCCTTGTGCTTGTAATAGCGCGCCATATAACATTGCTTGCGGTGCAATTTGAGTCCACAAGTTTTGTTGATTATTTGCATCCAAAGGTTGGATTTCCGCAAAGTAAATAATTTCTACTGGATAGCTTTGGTCTGGAGATGGTGCAAAATTCCAGTTACTATAATCGTAGTCAGCGTAATACAAAGGTTTGCTGTTAGATGATTCCGATAAATACTGTGATACATAATCTTGGCTACGAAGCAAAACAGGCTGGCCGTTTACTTTCATAGAAACCGTTTTGCGCCAACGAGATGGTTTGTTCAAAATTGTTTGGTTGGTTGCCATATTGGTTTCTACAACAATCAACTGCAAATAGGTTTTTAGTTCAGCGGCAATAGATGATTCTGCCAACGCAATCAGATTTGGAATCTGCGCAATAAAGTCAGCGTCATCACGCTCCATGTACTGCTGAATGTTCAGTACCAAACTGTCGTAGGTCATAATAACTGACATGGCTTACCTTGTATAGTAACTGATGTTAGGTTGGAAGTAGATTGGTGACTTATCACGTTCTTCATTGTTAGCAGCCATAAACGCTTTTTCAGCTTGACCTTCTAAATATTGAATACGAGCCAATTCTACGCCGGGTAACTGTAATGCCATGCTGTGGGACAACTGTTTTTGCACACAGTTAATCCAGCGGTCTGGCACATAGATTTCGTTAGTCAACGAACCAACGTCTTGCATTTGCTTTTCAATTACCAACTCAAATACTTGGTAGTTGTTGTTTGGTACAGGCCACAAATACATTGACGGATCAATAGTGCGGTCATACCAATATTGCAAGGAGCGTTGGCTTGGAAACTGTTTGTTTGGTAAGTTCCAATAGTCATCGCGGTTTAAACGAGCCAGTGGAATAACTTGCTGAGACTGCGCAAATTGAATTGCGCGTAGTGAGAACGTGCTAGTTGTACTACGGTTCTTTAAACGATAGTAATAGAACTGCTGAGTTGCTTGAACTTGGAAATATGCCCAACCAAAATCATTTAAGGTTGTGGATGGGAATGATTGCCAAGTAGTCCAGTTAACACCATCGTTACTAACTTGCAAATCTAAGTTGTACGTTGTTGAGGTGTTTGGAGAGTAAGCGTTAAAGCCCACATAGAAGATGCGGGTTTGTTGTGCATAAGCCGCGCCAAAATAGTTTTCACTAAGGGTTGATGTAGCGTATAAATTTAAGTTGGCATTGTTTGTTTGATCAAACAAAGCTGGTGAGTTGACGTTGTCAGTTGGCAATGCAGCGGAAATAGATGGGTTGACAATGTAAACCCAGTTAGCCTCACGCACATCAATTGTGGTTTGGGGTAGAGTAATCCACTGCGCATTGGTTTGCGCACCAACTACATACTCTTCCAACAACCAAAGATTAACGCCCAAGTTTGATAAGTTTTGCAAGTTGTAAAACAAC
>Ga0208499_1000435_pt1 | contig 15826 bp, 22 predicted proteins | sample CryBogCBE07Jul09_FD_185504 | JGI IMG/M metagenome (GOLD analysis project Ga0208499, IMG submission 185504) | Freshwater microbial communities from Crystal Bog, Wisconsin, USA - CBE07Jul09 (SPAdes) (version 2) | ecosystem: Environmental > Aquatic > Freshwater > Lake | place: Crystal Bog... | reverse complement strand
GAAGACGATGGCTACGATAGGTTTCGTAATCCTTACAGCCCTGTATGAAGGAATGATGAGATTTGGGTTGGGAGTATTAGGACTCCCTTTCCCTGAAGATACCCAACCTTAGGGCACGTTAGTCGTAACGGTAAATGCGTCCGCGAAATTTCACTTTCCCGCGCAGTGGAAGCCAGATAAAGTAACTGGCACTAAATACACGATGCGTATTCCAGAACTATTAAATGAAGATGTAGAAGGCCTAGGACACCATAAAAAGAAATTTATGGAAATGTTTGAGAAGTTCCTGCCTGTAGCCATGAAATATATTGGGCTTAAATCTTTACCTAAAATGAAGTTTGAAGCACATATTCATGATGCTGTTCAACCCACATTTGGCAAATACGAAAACGATGAAAAAACACTTTATGTGGCCTTGATGAATCGTAATCCCAACGATATCTTAAGAACTGTTGCTCACGAACTTGTACACTACAAGCAAGATACAGAACATCAATTAGAAGCAGATAGTGGGCGCACTGGTAGCCCAGAAGAAAATCAAGCCAATGCCATTGCTGGCATTGTAATGCGTCACTTCAACAAACAATATCCTGAATACTTGTCAGGCAAACCTATTACAGAATAATAGTCGCTGTGTTCTTAACAGTATTAAATACTGCTATTATGAAGGAACACAATGAACAATCCCTACTTACAACAATATCGTCCACACTTTGATGGAATCACCGGATGGTGCGATGATTATTTGTTTGACACAATAGACTTATTATCATCGCAATCAATCAACCAAAAAGGCGGAGTTGCTGAAATTGGCATACAGGATGGTAAATTCTTTTTATTACTGAATCAAACTGTAAGTGCTGAGTATAACTCGTATGCTATTGATGTATTTGATGATCAACACTTAAATGTTGATGGTTCAGGCAAAGGTCGTATTGATTACTTTAAAAACAATTTGGCAGCATTTGATCGTCATCAAGGACGCAATACTGTTATTATCTCAGGCGATAGTACAGACAGTGGACTACAATTAGATAAGGTAATTGAACCAGGATCAATTAAATTTTTCAGTGTTGATGGTGGCCACACTCCCACACATGCCATGAACGATCTAATCATTGCCAATAGATCAATTACCAACGAAGGTGTTGTTATATTGGATGATATTTTAAATCACTGGTGTACTGGTGTGTTAGAAGGTTGGATTAATTTTAATAGAATGAATCCATCATTGGTGCCATTTGCCATGGGACATAACAAATTATATCTATGTAAGATTGCCTACAGAGAATTTTATTTAGATTTAATGAATACTATTAGTCTAAATGGCCCACACTCCATGTCTGACTTCTTTGGATGGAAGATAGTTAAATGGAAGTACTGGAAACAACTGGATTGGTAAAATAGGAAAAGCCCCCGAAGGGGCTTTTCTTTCTACTATCATATTATAAGGGCTATGCCCCCGATATTTTCTTATAGATAATTATTTAATTATTTCTTTACACCAGTATTAACAAAGGCATACATTTTTTCAGCAGTTTCAAGAACTTTGTCTAGTCCTGGAAACTCGGGCATTGCTACTGTACTAACAAGTTGACCAGTCTTCTCGTCTTTCTTTGCGGTCAATTCCCAACCAGCAAATTTTGTAGAGTATTCGTTTTGTACTAGGTCCTTGGCCATTGCTAGGATATCTGTACGGATTTCATAACCGTTTTTGTTAAATTTAACTTCTGGCATTTTTGGCATTTCAAATTGTGACATGATATTTTCCTTTACGTGTGTATGTCTATGTATTGCTAACAACTACGTCAGCATAGTATTTATTATACAGCCTTATACTGTGTAATAATATTGTAATGGCTAAAATAGTAGGCTGGGTTTACTCAAAGCACGTTTGCTCCAGTAGTCCCATACACCTAGCTGTGTGTCTACAGTCTCGCCTAGGTAAGCACCAAAGTCAGCAGGTGCTAGTTTAATATCTGCCAGTGCTTCATCGCATTCGTTTTCAACGGTGATACCGTACTTGCGGCATAGGTGGCGAATCTTGCTGTTAGAACGCAAGCAGACCATACAGCCATCGAGATACCCGTGTATTCTGCACCATTGGATACATCGTGCCATTAACCTATTGCCTAGGCCCTGCCCCTGATAGTCTTTATGAACGCTGAATGCCAGTTCCATCTTACGACCTTCTTCCAAGGCAATGTGCCCTACAGCAATAAAATTAAGATCGCTGTCTTCAATGGCAAATAGAATGTGGTTGTAGTGCTTGGCTTCTACACCGTCGCAGAAACGATCGATTACAAGATCAGCGACTGGATTAGCAAACCGAAGTGTCCTAGATTCTGCATCCAAGGCCTTAAGGTGTGCGCGATACTTAGAGTACTCACCTTGAAGTACCCTTCTAATAGTTTGGCCCGGCATTTTCTCACAACCATACTTTTCCGTCAAGTATTGCTCGAGCACGGGCCTCTTGACGATTTTTGATTATTAACCAAATAACGTTGAGAAATTTATTCATATCAATGTCCCTTGGCAAATAACTCAATAGCCATGGCCATTTGAGTAGCGTATACAACTAGGGCTGTTACTAGGAACCAACTAGATTTTTTAAAAATTTTGTTAATCATAGATAACTGCCTCCACGACGAGTTAATCGATCGTATTCGCGAATGTAGTAATCTACTTCTGCGGCATTTGTGGGATTTTGAGATTCAATAAAACGCTCTAGACTATTTTTGTGTGGGTCTGAGCTAAACAATTCTCCTAGTTTTGCTAGGATTAATGTGATATATGTAAACATTTTGTGTTTTCCTTACTGTGTGTTTTGTCTTCGGTAGAAAACATATTGCGGTTTCTACTGATATGTTTATTTATACAAGTATGTGGCACCGCAACATGAATGTCAAGACTTTATTTTGCTCAAACAGTATGTTATACTAAATATTACACAACCAAAGGAAACAGCCTTGAAACGTGCTACCCGTAGTTTATTAGAAGAACTTAATAGTATATCCGAACGTAAAAATGGCGAGGCAGTAGTAGAAGCCCGCGCCACGCACGTTATCAATAGTGCTATCAATTTACTGGCCTTAATCAAAGAAAACTTCAATCCTGAAGAAGCCTATGAATTAGAACGTAGATTAATTAATAGTATTAGAGGCGGTGATGCTTCTAAATTTACCCGTAGTATTCGTAGACTACGTGACAATAAAGAAACCGCTCGCGGCCTAAAGATCATTGAAGGTGATCTAAAAGACGACGAATAATACCCATTATAGGTATTTTTTTCCAAACGGTATAAATAAAAACATACAAGTTCCGCGGTGGAGCTTTAAAAAAGATTAAGGAGATGCTAAAATGGCACAATTATTTAAAAAGAACGAAGCAGTACAAGCCCCATTTTTCAAGAATGGCGTAACACTTGACTTCTATCAAATCACATTCGCAGGCTGGAGCATCAACTCTAGCGATGCAGCAAGCACATCAACTGTAGCAGTTGGCGGTACAAGCTCTGTATTCTACGGCGCTGACACAGCTCAATCTACAGCAGTTGCAGCTCGTAACCCACTAGTAGTTGCTTTGGAAGCTATCCAAGCTAAAACAAGCATTGAAATCATTGGTACTCCAGTTGTTTCTGGTAGCAACACAACAGTTAACATCGCTGTTGCTGCTCTTGGCGGTGCTTACGCTACAGACGACTACACAAGCTATCAAGGTCTAGGTAATACACAAATTGCTTTTGCTGATTATCTAACAAATTTGGTACATAACGGTGGAACATACCAAGGTTTTGCTATGAGCAACTGCTCTGTAGCTGCCACAACATTCTAATCTAAACATTAGTTTGTATGACAAGGGAGTTTTTTAACTCCCTTTCTTTATGGCCATAAATATATAAAATAGGTATATTATGGCGTATATAGAAATACAGACTTTGATTGACATTACTAGGACCAAGGTATCCCGTCCTAATCAAGGCAGTCAATTAGAGTTAGACCAACAAAGAAATTTTATTACACTTCTACAATGCGCCGAAATGCGTAGTATTGTATCCTATGAGTCATCACCTGAAACAGAAATAACCGATATCACTGACATGGGATTTGGTACAAATTACACAGGTACCCATGCCGTGTGGACTTTTAGATGTAGTCCAGACCGTGACAATGTTTATATGGATCAAACCAGCAACCCAGTGGGGTTTTTAGTAGATGACGTAGACGGGGTTCCAATTATTACAAATTTAACAGAAACTATAAATATAGCAAAGGCGATATTTGACTGTAGTAGTATCGCTAACAAAAATACAATCATCAAGGCTCACCCAGGCACAATTTAGGCAACCGTACTACACCAACTGAAGGAGCAAAAGCATGGCCAAGGGTCAGATAATTGATATTGAAAAAACAAATTTAGAAGCGCATGTAGATTTATGTGCCCAACGTTACGAAAGTTTAGATAACCGTCTTACCAACATTGAAAGTAAATTCGATTCGTTGAAGAAACTTATTGAAGATGGCCATAGCAGCATGACCAAAGTTATCATTGGCACCGCTGGCACAGTCATCACAGGTGTACTAGGTTTGTTGGTCGTTATCCTACAAAAACATTAAAATATGAAAATTAAAGAATTGTTAGAGCAACAAATTGCCCCTGTCGGTCCTGGTGAAACACCTACCGGTAGTAATCCTACACAACCTTCAGAAGGTCCTCCTGGACAAAACAATTCTAATGTAACTAAACCTACTACCACTAATAACAACACTCAACCCGATCCTAACGAGTTGGCTCAAGTTAAAAATAATCTAAATAATTTAAAGACTAGTATTAAGGCTGCTGGTGGTGGTGATATTGATGCCAATGTATTAGCCAAGGCCATATTACAACCTAACATGCAGCCCAATGCCCAAGGTAAGCCAATGGGTTCTGGTACAATGAATCCTCAGGTGGCTAAACAAATGAATTCAGTCGCCGGTGCTCTTGGCACAATGGAAAAAAATTCAACAACCGGTAACGTATTAAAAAATAATATGAATACCGCTGCCAATTTACAAAAACTCAAACAACAAAAACCAAATAGTCTAGGGACAAATCCACAACAATCTCTAGCACAGCCAAAAATTACACCATGAAAATACATCAATTATTATCAGGTGTAAGCATACCACTTACTAACGAAGAAAATAAATTTGTCGAGACACATCAAAATCGTGTGTCACTTACCAGTTTGGACGAACATCATCAATACGTTGCTCAAAGTCTTGTTCGCAAAGGTATCTATACAATAAGTAAAGATAACAACACACTGATTAAGAATACCAATGACAAATCAAACTGAAGAGCTTTATAAAAAATTAGCCAAATTAGGACTGGAAGTTAAACATGCTTTACGTCTTAAGGGATTAATTGTGCCCGTTAAAAACAACGATGGTTCCATTAGTTTTGACAGATATACTGTGGTAAAACACAACGGGTTCTATGATGTATTAGACTTTGAGAACGAAGTCGTTGTTTCTGGCATCAACTTACCACAAACTGCTATTGTGGTAGCCAATAGTTTGGCTCTGGGCAAGTATAAGGACACTGATTTAATTCAGCAAGATAAAAAGTATGGGTATGCTGAGTTTGAAGAAGAGCTGTATAAACGTGCTATTGCCCGTAAAAATAATTCTATTGATAGTTTTGATGTTAGTCTAGGCAAATATAGTATAGCCCGAGGAAAGAAACATCAGTATAAGGTCCAGATAGATAAGAGTTTTGAAAAACTTATGAAACTCATATAAATAACAATAACCACTTTTTGGAACCCTATATGAAGACTACTGATTTTAAATCAACTATTTCCAGTGCTAAATTAATTGAAAACTTGGAAAAGCAGTTTAATACTCGCGTTAACCTTAACAAGTATGACCGCGAGCAGTTGGAAGATATGCGTAATAAGCTACGCACTCGTATTTTTCAACAGGAAGGTGCGGCAAAGTTCAACGATCTGTTGACCAATGAGACATACCAAAAAGACAAAGCAATGTTAGAGTTGCTCAACACAAGGATTAAAGAAATGCTAGGCGAACAAATGCAAAAACTACGTGATCGTATGGATCAATTAAGCGAAGGTAAGAAGTCTGCTAAACCAGATTTTCTAGATTTAGACAAAGACGGCAATAAAAAAGAGCCAATGAAAAAGGCTGCTAAAGATGCCAAAGTAAAAGAAGCTGTCAAGAAAGATAAAAAAGAACTTGAAGGCAATGCTTTTGGTAAAGCTGTACGTGATGCCAAAAAAGATGGTGTTCAACCTGGCGAGAAAATCAAAGTTGGTGGCAAAGAATATGATGTCAAGGAAAACTTTGACGGCGATCGTAATGCTGATCAAGATACACCTAGCAAATTTAACAAAAAGAAAACTAGCACTGGCACAGTTCATACTAAAAAGTCTAAAGAGTTTGACAAAGACTCCAGCGATGATGGTAAGAAAGACACCAGCCACTTACAAGGTATGTTAGGTAATGCTCCCAAGAACGCCACTAAAGGTCGTGTACACAAGATGAAGGAAGGCATGAAGCATCCTAAAGATTGTGACTGTAAAGAATGTATGGGTACATTTGAAGGCAAGGACGAAGGCAAACCAGGTAAGAACTTTGCTAAAATTGCCAAAGACGCAGGCAAGCGTTATGGTAGCAAGGCTGCTGGTGAACGTGTAGCAGGTGCTGTTCGTGCTAAACTAGCCAAGCAAGGCAAACTACAAGAAAGCCAATTTAAACACAATGTTCGTTTTGTAAATGAAAGTCTAGCTTTCTTATTACAAGAAGACGAAGAAGGCAAAGCAAAAACAATTACTGCCGCCAGCGATATGGTTAATGACTTCACAGGTTGGATGCAACGTGTTGGCCAATATCAAACCAAGGCCATGATTGAATTAGCAGATAGCATCCGTGCTGACTTTGGTGCTGCCGAAGCAGAAGCCTTTAAACAAGCCGTTGCTCCAGCATTGAGCGCTACATTGGACACATTGACACAACAACGTGAAACAATCAGTAATGCTGTTGCTAGTCTAGCTGGCGAAAGTATGCCAGAAAATCCAATGGGTCAAGAACCAGGAATGGATGTTGGCGACAATGGTGCTTTACCAGGTAGTGAACCAGATGCTATGAATCCAGAAATGGGTGCCGATGCTGGCGGAGATGAATTTGGTGCTAGCGATGCCGCTGCCGGTGGTGATGTAACTGCTGGTCGTGAACTACGTGAAAGCCGTGAAGCTCGTCGTGCTCGTCGCTTACAAGAAGCACACAGCATTATTGCCAAACTAGCAAAATGAGATTATTTGAAGTAGATGAGGGCGGGGCTAGAGATGTTCTAGCCGTTCTCCAAGGACTTGCTAATAAAAACGGCCAAACCAGTGAAATACCTTGGCCCAGCGTTCAAAAGATCCTTGCTCCTTTTCATTTGGGTATCAGCACTCCTGATGCTTTAATTGCTTGGAAAAATTCAGCCGATCCCCAGGGAGATGTTGTTCAGGATATTAAGGATGATGGTACTATTGTTCTTAATACTAATACCAAAGATCCCAATGCTGAACCTGATGATGTAGCCGCACCAAAAGGTGGCGGTGGTGGTCCAAGTTTAGATTCAATGGCAAGCCACGCCGCAAAAGATTTCGCCAAATAATTGTAATTTTAGGTCATATGTGTTATAATTAACAATATGACCTTAACTTTTACTCCCCCTCCATTCGTAGAACGATTCCAATATAAAAACTGTAAACAGGTCAATGACCCTATTACAAAGAAGCGTGTTTACCAAACTCCCGACGGAGAAACTCTCCCCAGTGTAACTACCATTCTTGGCGCTACTAAAGATATGACTGCCATCAACGAATGGCGTGATCGAGTGGGCCACGATAAAGCCAATCAAATTACTAAAGAAGCAAGTGGTGTTGGTACCGCTATGCACAGTAATTTGGAACGATACCTAGTAGGAATACAACGTCAACCAGGCAATAACCCAGTCCATGTACAAGCAAATAAAATGGCTGATGTTATTATTGAAAATGCTCTTCAATATGTTGATGAAGTATGGGCAATGGAACAAAGTTTATACTTTCCTGGATTATACAGTGGTACAACTGACTTGGTTGCGGTATATAAAGGCAATCCATCAGTGTGTGATTACAAACAAACCAATAAACCTAAAAAAGCAGAATGGGTTGATGACTATTATATTCAATTGGTTGCTTATATTATGGCTCATAATGAAGTATATGGTACTGACATTCGTGAAGGACATATCTTTATGTGCAGCAGAGATTTACAATATCAACAATTTGACCTATGGCCGGCGGATTTTAATAAATGGCAGGATGAATGGTTAAAGAAAGTAGAAGAATACCATACTACAGGGCTTATGGGCTATAAACAACTACTCATCCAGTAAGCATAAATATCCTATAACGAGGATATTCTCATGGCTGTGATAGAAATTGCGAAGGTGCAAATAAGAAGAGGTCAAGAACTTCAAACTGGTATTCCTCAATTGGATTCTGGAGAATTTGGTTGGGCAGAAGATACAGAAAATTTATATATTGGTAAACGCATTGTCGATGGTGCTGTTGACGATCAAAATACACGTATCTTAACAGAAAATGATTTAACTAATATCTTTGCTTTTGTACAGGGCAATATGACTGACATTGCCCATGTAACAACATCTTCTGGATATTTGTATAGAAACAATATTCCTAATGTTAATGCTACTACATCTACTATTGGTATCGCATTAGATGCTAGTGCTAATTTAACTAATTGGGGTGTAACTCGTGGGATATCTGGTGCTAACATTACTGCGGCATTAACATCAGCTGTACAAGGATTGTACGCAAATTCAACAACTAACGCACGTAGCCAATTGCGAATTCCTGCTGGTGTTTATGAAATCAGCAACACAATTTATCTTCCACCCTATGCTAATATTGTAGGTGAAGGTGCTGGACTAACAACATTGATTATGACCAGTAATAGTGGTCCAATGTTCCAAACAATAGATTCAAATAATAAGACATATGAACAAAGTATGTCTAACAGCAGAGCTACACAGCCTAGATATATTAATCTTGAAGGTATGACCTTACAGTTTAATACTGGTACAACATCTACCTTTGCCTTATTGAGTTTAGATAATGTTTACAACGCCACAGTTAAATCCATTAACTTTAGTGCTTTGGCTTCTGACAGCCAATTGTTTGAAGTGTCCGAAGGTGCCAACGCAGTCACTGGTAGTAGCGGTGTTGATAGCCTGACTATTAATACTACTGTTAACGCAGATTGGGCATTTGTTACTCCAGATAGCGGTTTATGGTACATTACTGGTAATAACGCATACCTAAATCAATATTCACAGATTTTAACGGCTACTACTGGTAGTGGTACTATTACATTCGCAACAACATCAACTACTGGCGTATTTGATTTTTCTCAACACCCTAGTGAAACTTATTATTTGTTACAATACAATGGAACTGGTGTTGGTATTTCATTAAGAGGTCAAGGCGGTGGATATTTTTCTGATCAAGTTCACTTAACTGACAACATACAAATTTCTAATTGCCAATTTAGTAATTTAGGTACTGCGTTCTTAAGTACTGGTTCCGCAACTAGAATGATATTAGAAAACAATATCTTTAAAAATGCTGTTAACGGTATTGTTATGGAATATGTACCAACCGCTGATACTGCTGTTAGTATTGGCCCCACAAACGGCTTAATTAAAAATAATAGATTTGAAGCTATTATACAAGAAGCAATTTATGTTGGCAGTAATAATGGATACCCAACTAATCATATAAGTTCAAATAATTATTTTGATCAATGTGGCAATGGCGCACAACTTGCTGATTTAATTACTACTTCTACTTTACATCCTGTTGTTAGTTTCCAATCTCCTGGTAACACATCAGAAAATGATTTTTTCAATAGACGTCGTGCGGCAGACTATATTTTAACCAATACTAATGTAAATCCTAAATTCTTTTATAATCCATTAGTTGTTGGATCTGTCAATGTTGAAGATCGTTCGGTTAATAGAGTAACGGCCAATGCTCAAACAGTAACGCCAGTTGTTAGTTTCCCCATAACCAAAACAGAACAATACATTGAAATAAAATATCAAATGTCCAGCGGTGTTATTTCTAGAAAAGGTGTAGTCACACTTAATGTAAACACAACTACCAATGGCGGTAATTCAGGTGTGTCAATATCTGATGTTTATGATTATACTGAGATCTATGACAACTACAGTAAAATTACCAACGATAGCAGTACCGATAATTTAACCGCTATTGCTCATACAGGACCATATTATTCTGGTCCTGATGTGTTGGTTGTAACTAGTAGCACGTCGGCGGCATTGGCACCGTTGGTTGGAACTGGTGCTACACGATTTAATTTCTATCTAACTGGTGCTCCTGGCAATAGTTATGCTAACCAATCAGCATATGTACAAAGTGTTTCCTTGTATAACGGATGTTATATTATTCAAACACAATCTTCAAATCCTCAATTTGTATATACTCCAGGTAGTGTGTGGGAATTATTGATTGCTGATTCTGTGGTGTTTAATGCTTCGGTAGATACAACAACAAACTCCATAATAGTAAAATGTGACACTACGCAGGCTTATAACGGTGTTACAATAGATTATCAAACTAATATATTCCTATAAGAATGTTCAATCAATCAATTGACGACCGGTTGTCGTCATGGGCTGGACTACGTGCCCAACTAGAAACGTGTGAGACTCCATTGCAGTGCGTTATTGACTTTTGGCAGGGCGCACCCTACATACCCTACAATCATCATGTGGATCCGTTCCATCAACAGTCTTGGCCTACGCCGTGGGAAATCATTGTAGAAAACAAGTACGATGATTTTACACGAGCACTGATGATAGCATATTCACTCAAATATACAGATAAATTTAAAAATTCTGTAATAGAATTGCGAACATTAGTAGACAATGATCGACGCAAATACTATAATATAGTATGTGTCGACGACGAATGGGTCATAAACTACAACGATAATGCCCCGATTTCCATAAAAGATCTACCCGATTCATTTTTGGTAGAAAATCTTATCGAAGTTCAAGCCACACGGTAAATATCATCTCGATACATAAAAAGGTTAGGAAAATATGATCACAGTGGTCAAACGCGACGGGACTAGAGTCCCTTTAGATATTAGTAAAATACAGAGACAGGTAGCACATGCATGTAACGGGATTGACGGGGTCAGCCCAAGCATGGTGGAAATTAAAGCACAAATAGAATTACACGATGGCATGACCACAAAGACAATAGACGAACTATTGTTAAAAGCCATGGTAGACTTAATCGATGAAACAGAAAACCCAGAAATCAACAATGTAAACTATCAGTATGTTGCTGGCCGTCAACGGGTTAGTATGTTACGCAAAGAGGTTTATGGAACTTACACACCTCCTAAACTTTATGACGTAGTCAAGAAAAATGTAGAACTAGGAATGTATACCTCGGAACTTTTAGAATGGTATACAGAAGATGAATGGAACATTATTGACTTATTCATCGATCATGCCAAGGACGAAGAATATACATACGCCGCCATTGCTCAACTATGTGAAAAGTATCTAGTACAAAATCGTGCCACAGGTACAATCTATGAAACTCCACAAGTTCGCTATGCTATTGCGGCAGCAACGGCTTTTCACAATGAGCCTAAAGAAACTAGATTAAAATTAGTAAAGGAATATTATGAATGTGCATCAGATGGCCACTTTACCCTTGCTACACCAGTATTGGCTGGGTTGGGCACTACCACTAAGCAGTTTTCAAGTTGCGTGCTTATCAGTAGCGATGACACCTTGGACAGTATATTTGCCGCAGGCGAAATGATGGCGAAATATGCGTCGAAAAGAGCCGGAATTGGGCTCGAAATCGGCCGAATTCGCCCGTTAGGAGCTCCAATTCGCAACGGAGAAATCAAGCATACGGGTATGATACCATTCCTGAAGAAATGGTTCGCAGATTTACGCAGTTGTAGCCAAGGCGGTATTCGTAACGCAAGTTGTACAGTTACTTTCCCTATTTGGCATTACCAGTTTGAAGACCTTATTGTTTTAAAGAACAATCAAGGTACTGAAGAAACTCGTGTACGCCAAATGGATTATTCAGTAGTTGTTGGTAAGATTTTTTGGAATCGTTATAAGAATAATCAAACTATTACTCTATTCGATCCACATGAAGTTCCAGACCTATATGAAGCCTATTACCGTAACACAGAAGAATTTGAACAACTTTATTTGAATTATGAAAAACATCCGACAATTAAAAAGAAAGTTGTATCGGCAGATGAGATATTCAAAAACGGTATCCTTAAAGAGAGGACTGATACGGGGCGCATATATCTTGTCAATGTCGACAACGTCATTGCACAGGGCCCATTTGATACAACAACAGATCCAATATATCAATCCAATCTATGCCAAGAGATACTTTTACCCACCCGTCCTTTCCAGAGAATTGAAGATCCAGAGGGACGAATTGCTCTTTGCACTCTTGGCTCAATCAACTGGGGTGCCTTCCGTAACCCTCAGGAGATGAGAAAGGCCTGTCGTGTACTAGTACGCAGTTTGAGTAACTTACTAAACTACCAAGACTTCTTGAGTGTACAAAGCAAGTTGGCCAATCAAGACTTTGAACCCTTGGGTGTTGGTATTACCAATCTAGCCTATTGGCATGCTCGTCGTAGTTACAAATACGGCACACAGGAAGCACTAGCCGAAGTTAAACGTTGGATGGAACACCAAGCATACTATTTGACTGAAATGAGTGTTGAGCTGGCCAAAGAACGTGGTGCTTGTGAGCGTAGTCAACATACATATTATGGTCGAGGCATCTTCCCATGGGAACGCCGTGCCGCAGGTGTTAATGAATTAACAGACTTTACCCCAAGTTTAGATTGGGAACCTTTGCGTGTCAACATGTTACAGTATGGTATTCGTAATGCCACATTGATGGCAGTGGCACCGGTTGAGTCTAGTTCAGTTGTACTCAATTCTACAAACGGTATTGAAATGCCTATGGAGTTGATCAGTGTTAAGGAATCGAAAGCTGGCAGTTTTGTGCAAGTAGTTCCTGAATATCGTAGATTAAAGAACCGCTACCAACTAATGTGGGAGCAGACTGATTGTGTTGATTACTTGAAGACTGCTGCCGTGTTGGCTGCTTATATTGATCAATCATTGAGTACAAACACTTTCTACAGTCCTAAACATTTTAAAGATGGTAAAGTACCTGCTACACTAGTTGCGAAGAATTTGATGCTAGGTGTTAAGTGGGGATTGAAAACCATGTACTATAGCCTAATTGATAAAGTTGGTGCTAAAAACATTTTAAATACTCAAAGTGATAGATTAATTACAGTTGAACCTGTTACAGTATATGCTGAATTAGAAGATGATTGTGAGGCTTGCAAATTATGAGTAAAGAACAATATAACTTATCAGTAGCACCAAACTATCTAAAACGTCGAATGTTTTTGGATGGCGCAGTTACGGTACAACGTTTTGAAGAATTTCGTTATCCCAAAGTGGCCAAGTTTGAAGAAATGCAACGTGGATTCTTTTGGGTTCCTGAAGAAGTCAGTCTTACCAAAGACAAGATGGATCATAAAGATGCCAGCGATGCTGTTAAGCACATTTTCACTAGCAATTTATTAAGACAAACTGCTTTGGATAGTATTCAGGGTCGTGCTCCAAATCAAATCTTTAGCCCCGTGGTCAGTGTACCAGAAATGGAAGCGCTTGTTGGTATTTGGTCGTTTTTTGAAACAAACATTCACAGTAAATCATACAGTCATATTATTCGTAATGTGTATGGCGTGCCTAAAGAAGAATTCAATAAGATTCACGACACAGAAGAAATCGTCAGTATGGCTGCTAATGTTGGTCGTTATTATGAAGAACTACATATTATCAACTGTCGTAAAGAGTTAGGCGAAGAAATTGCTATTCGTGATCACAAGCGAGCAATTTGGATGGCGCTTCACGCTAGTTATGCATTAGAGGCTTTACGTTTTATGGTAAGTTTTGCCACAAGTTTGGCCATGGTGGAAAATAAAATCTACATTGGTAACGGCAACATTATTAGTTTGATTTTACAAGACGAATTATTACACGCAGAATGGACTGCTTGGATCATTAACCAATGTGCCAAGGATGATGCTGACTTTGCGGAACTAGAAAAAGAATGTGCCGCAGAAGTCTATGCTATGTATTTGGATGTTATCCGTGAAGAAAAGGCTTGGGCTGAATATTTGTTCAAGAAAGGTCCAGTGATTGGTCTTAATGCTACTATTCTTAAAGACTTTGTTGACTACACAGCTTTTACACGTTTGAAAGATATCGGTATCAAATATTTAGAAGAACATCCTAAAACTAGCCCAATACCGTGGTTTAATAAGCATACCAGCATTGGAAAAAAGCAGTCAGCTCTACAAGAAACAGAATCTACTAACTATGTGATCGGGATTATGGGGGGAGATGTTGATTTAGAAACCCTTCCTGACTTATAATCTATTCTTACTTTCTTTAGATCGAACAGTAACAAAATTCCATTCTGACATAGGAATTTTATTCTTTGTCATTAATAGTTTGTATTGATTATATTCATCAGTGGGGATTCTTTTAGTGATGCCATCTTTATAAATTACTCCAATAGAGCCTTTATTAAGTTTACCAGAAATAGCTCCTCCTTTTTTACCGCCGATGCTACCTGCTCTTGCTCCGTATCCTAATTGGAATCCTAATCTATTTTGAGATTTTTGTTTGGCAGCAGTAATTTTTTGTTGGAACGAACTTCCTTGTCCTCCCTCTGTTCGATTTCTTAATATTCCTGTCCCCATATCCTTACGACCATACCATCTTATAAGACGTCGTTCGATGGCAAAAGCACCAAGTTCAGTTAAATTATTTTCTACAATAATGATATTATTTCTATCGGGAGGAATGTTTACACTATGTTTTTCTAAATAGCGTCTCCCAGATCCTTTACCGATATAGTAAGGTGTGCCATCTTTTCTCAAGTAGGCATAGACATAGAAGTGTAAATACATTGCTGATGCTCCTCATAGCGTTAGAGTAGTTGGATATGTCCAGTATCGCGAACTACACTAATATTTATGTTGACATTAAAATTTTAATTAAGTAAACTTATATAAAGGAAAATAAAAAATGACTAAAGCAATTGTATGGAGTAAGTACCACTGCCCTTATTGCGATCAAGCAAAGGCATTACTAAATCAACGTGGAATTCCTTTTGAGGAGCGTAAGATTGGTGACGGATATACCAAAGAAGAATTGTTAGAAGCTGTTCCTACTGCTCGTACCGTTCCTCAAATTATTATCAATAACAACTTGATTGGCGGCTTTACCGAACTCAAAAAATATCTTGAGGAAACGGCAGGCGGGTATGGCGACTAACGAAGAACTTGATAAAATTAAACAGGCATTGGAAGGTGTAAAATCTTCCGAAATGGAATTTGATAACAAACCATCAATTGGCATTATTGCACAAGAGATCGGTGAATTTTCAGGATTTGAAAGTCAAACTATTCCAGCATTAACTACAATAGACATTAGTAGTTTATCCAGTTTATGGAATCCACCTAGTGGTAATATTACTATTAGTGCGCCAAATGCTGGATCAATATTAACCAGTGCTGGCAGCAATGGTTCGAACTGGGTCAATACTGGAGCATATTCTATTCATTCAACAAATCCAAAAAGTGCTTTAGAA
>Ga0208499_1000424_pt1 | contig 16116 bp, 17 predicted proteins | sample CryBogCBE07Jul09_FD_185504 | JGI IMG/M metagenome (GOLD analysis project Ga0208499, IMG submission 185504) | Freshwater microbial communities from Crystal Bog, Wisconsin, USA - CBE07Jul09 (SPAdes) (version 2) | ecosystem: Environmental > Aquatic > Freshwater > Lake | place: Crystal Bog... | reverse complement strand
ACCTGGTGGCACAGCAGATGGAGTACCTTTTAGGTAATCTGGTAGCTCGTCATCCATTTTTTGTGGATTGTGACCAATGATACCTGCGTCATGTTGACCATATGCAGTTGATGCTGGTAATCTATCATCACCGACTTCACCTTTTGGATGATGGTCTTGACCACGTTGACCTCTCTTAGCAGCAATGTTAGCATCAAAAGTTTCTTTAGAACCTTCTAAGATTGCACTAGCGGCTTCAGACAGTTTGAATTTTTTTGTTGTCATCTAAAAATCTCCTTGATTTTATATTTGGTATTTATTGATTATAGTTTTTTCATGAAGTTTTCAAATATGCGAAGACTTACTGCCTCGATTTCCGCACGTGTAGCAGTTTTGATTTCTCTAATTGCTTGTGCATGTTCTACTTCAGTCCAAACACCATTTACCAACATCCATTCTTTTCCTTCCATAATGCCTTGAACAAAAGCTCCAGGCGCAGAAGGGTCTGCTACAATATCCGCCGCTGTGGCCAGATAAAAGTCGGGCTGTACAACATTAACACCGTTAACATTTTTTAGTGAGCCCATACCCCTTGAAGAAACACCTAACTGTGCACCGCCTTCAATCAACTGGCGGGCAATGTTACCCATTGGTGTTTCTAATATTTTTGCTTTACCAATCCATTGTGTACCATCTTCACGCAATCCAACAATCATGTGTGAAACACGGTCTAGATTAATAGTAGGAGAATCAGGATGTCCTAATTCACCAAACGCACGGTTTTTATTTATGTATTCTTCTGTATAACGATGAACTTCTTTCTTCATCGTGTTGTATTCGTATAAACGGCCGTTCTTGTTTTTCTTTTCAGCAACCAAAAATGGACCTTCAATAAACAAAGCTTTCTTTCCGTCTTTGTCTTCTGTTAGGTAATTAACCGTTTCGTAGATTTCTTTGATTAATTTCATGGCGTTACTTTGTAAGCTCCGTAGTTGAATGCTGCAGGATCATTGAACTGGCCACGTTGATACATTGCATTGTCTTTACGCAACTCAATGAATAATGTATAAGCACAGTTAGCACTTAATCCAAAAGTTTGTACTCCAATGTCGCCTGTTTTTCCAGGTGCATTATTGTAAATAGAAACCATACCTTGGTCTTCAGAATATTGACCACACAAATCCATGTTCATGATTGGTGTATTATTTCCTGTAGAACTGTACCAAAACAATTCAACATATCCTTTTTGTTGTGATGCAATATTATAACCAATTCTAGAAATTGATAAACCATAGTATGGTAATGGTGTGTTACTTAAACTTAATGCAGTATACAATGGTGCACCGTTAGCATCTAACGCACCATACAATGTGTTAGCTTGAATTCTAAAGTTATTAGATTCTTGTCCTGTACCATCAAAATTTGCAGTTAGTTTGATAACTGTTTTTTGAGTGGTATCTTTTAAGATTTCGTATGTATAAATGTTTGCCATGTTTGTTCCTAATATTACGGTGTAAGTTTGTACGAACCGTAGTTAAATGCTGCTGGATCTTGGAACTGGCCACGAGCATACATTGCGTTGTTTTTACGTAGAGTAACAATTAATGTATATGCGGAATTTGGTGTTGCGCCTGTTGTCATTATTCCTATGTCACCATTTCCACCAATTGCATTGTTTAGAATAGAAGGTAACTGTTCGCCTAATCCAAATTCGCCTTGCAAATTCAAATGGAAAATTGTCGATGAATTGGCATATTGTGCATTAAAGTTTGCTCCGCCACCATTCCAGTATATCTCTACACCACCAACATTTGATGTTGGAAAATTAACGTAGTATTTTAATCCAGTTAATTGTAAATCATAATAAGATAAAGCAGTATTACTCAAACTTTGTGAAGAATGTAATTGAGCGCCATTTGCATCTAAAGCAAAAGAAAGTGTATTGGCCTGAATACGAGAACCATTGGCTTCTTGGCCAGAGCCATCAAACGCTGCTGTAATTTTAATAACAGAATCCGTTTGAGTATCTCTTAAAACTTGATATGTAAATTTATTTGCCATGGTTCTTTATTTCAATAGTATTAAGTATTTATAACTAATTAATAAGCTTCTTTCTTCATCATTTTCTTCTTCATCATTTTGTGTTTCATTTCATCTTCTTCTTCTTCATTCATACCATATTCAAATTCTTCAAATTTTCCACCTTTTGCTTTTAATTTACTATGAGCTTTTTGTAGGTGAGCTACTTTCTTTTGTTTTTCCGCTGGACTCATAAAAGGTGCATTTTGTTTGAATTTAGATACACCTTTGTGTAAGTAAGAATTCAATGAATCTTTGGACAATTCATCCAATTGTTCTTCATCCAATTCTTCTACTTCTTCATGCATACCGTGCTTTGGTTTTTCTTCTTCTTTTTTCATGTGATGAGTTTCATCTTCCTTTTTCATCATCTTGTGTTTCATTTCTTTTTCTTCTTGTGTTACCAAGCCTTGAGCAATCTCTTGTTTCTTAGCTTCAATGTGTGCAGTAACACGGTCATGAATAGCAGAATATAATGCTGCTCTAAAATTAACAGCATCATCTTGTGCTGCATAATCAATTAAATTTCTTGTTGTATCGGACATATTAATCTCCCAGTTGAAAAATGGTGGTTATATTTATTGGTTTGAAGGATTCTTTTCTTTACTTTGGTCTAATCGCATATCTAATTGATTTTGATGTTCTGCATCTTCTTGACCAATTTGAGAAACCATTTGTTGTTGTGCTACATTATTAGTAACACCAACTGGCAATCCTAAACCTGCATCTTTTTCATCTTCAATTTCTCCTTGCATGACTTTAATTTCATCGTCATTCAAACGCAATACGTTACGTTGAATCCATGCTTGAGAGAAATAACGACCTGTATATGGGTCTACCGATGCCAACAATTGAAGTCTGTTAGTCATCAACTCGGCTTCTTTTAATTCAGTAAAGTTATTGTCTTTAATAAAGTTATAGTGAATATGTTCTTTGAATTCATTCCATTCTGCATCTGTACAGATACCTTTAAGAACACATTGTACACGCAATGCTTGGTCAAACAAGTCAGAGAACTTAGCTCTCATGCGACCGACAAATTTAGCAAACTTTAATTCATCTCTTGTGATTTCACCAACACGACCTAAAGAGAAACCTGATTGGTTTGGATCAAGTCTGGATACTGGAACATTCAAAGACTTATACAGTTTCTTTTCAAAATACTTAACGTCTTCCAACTCGCCTAGGTTCTGTCCACCAGGTAATGTTGTAATCTCTGTACCTTTGCCGCCTTCTCTACGTGGTAACCAGAAGTCTTCCATCATGGACAAGAACTTACGGTCATCACGGACTTCACCTGTATTGGCATCATATACAAGTTTGTTCTTGTATTTTACCATGATGTCACGTAGATATTGTTCTGCTTTTAACTTTGGCAAATTTCCAACATCAATATAAAAAATGCGGCGCTCAGGTGCACGGCTAATACGGTAGATAACAGTTGCATCTTCAATCATCCTTAATTGATTAAGCGGTTTAATTGCTTTGTGTAGATATGATAAAACAACTGCACGGCGTGAGTCCATTAAACCAGAAACAACTGAAATAATAGAGTCTGTTGTAATACGAGTACCAACTGGACCATAATTTGTGGAACTGCCAGTGGTTACTTTGTCGTTAAAAATATAATATTCGTTTACGGTGTTAACAACTTCAACACCTGTACGTTCATCTTTTTGTTTCTTGACCTCACGGATTTTGCGTAGTTTACGTGGGTCAATATAACGTAATTCTTTGATACCTTGAGTTGGTTGCTCACGGTCTATGATAATATGGTAATATAATTTTCCGTCAATGTAGTATCTGCGGAAAATATCTTGAGCCATATTCTTGTAATTCAACATCTTCATTACTGTGTTGAATTCGGCTTTGATTGCTTTTTTAATCTTGTCTGGTTGTTCTAAGTCATCCAGAATAATTTGCAGAATCTTGCCGTCATCGTCTTGGCAGATTGCTTCGTTTACAATGTCGTCAATGGCAGATTCAATTTCTGGTTGCATTGCCATTTCACGATAACGAGATATTAGTTCTACCTCGTTCTTTGCAGTTCCATCTAAGTCTACGTATGTACCATAATATGCGGCAGATGTAATCGTTAATGCACCATCATCATTTGCTGGTGGGCTAAATGATTGTTGCGTTTCTTGCTGGTCTTCACCACGAGAGATGGTAAAGCCAAATAAAGAGAATTTATTTGCCATTTTGTTCCAATTTTCAATTCAAAAACACATAAAAAGGGACCGAAGTCCCTTTCATAAAATTAAGATGTAGTAGCTGTAGTGTTTGTAGATGTCCAGTATTGATATGCAAATGTTACTGTGAATTCTTCAATAGTATCATTTGAACCCCAATCTAAATCGATTGGAGATAAATCAACGGGGAACATACCAACAAAGTCATACGCCTTGATAGCACCTGCTAAACCATCAGCACCACCAGTTTTTGCATACTGATAAACGTGAGCATCAGATGTATAACCTAATGCTTGCGTTGTAGTGAAGTTATTTGATTGTACAGAAGTACCTCTCAAATTACCTTGGTTACTGTTTATATAGTTCATCCATGCTTCGATGGAATTACGAATGATAAAGTTCTCATCGTTAACAATTGTAATTGTCCAATCAGCAAATGTTCTATTGCCAGCAAATTTTACTTCACGACCAAAGTAATACATTGGGACTGTGCCCAATGTAGAACCTGGAAGTTGAGCAGCTTTTGCTAGGAAAGATAAAGATGTTGATGAACTTCCTGCCGCAGGGTTAGCACCAGGTGCATTTTGTCCAGTTGGGATATTTGGAATACTTACCTGGAACAAATTTGGGCGGGCGCCATCGCCTGTTAGGCGTGTTGTGAAGTCGCTAATTTGAAATGCCATTTTATTCTCCTATTTGTTCTTATTTATTAAGCTGTTGTAGTGGTAATTGTTGAGAAATTAACACCAGTTCCAACTGCAACAAAATTCAACTGGATAAAGTTAATAGAACGAGCAGGTTGAATATAAATGTCACCAACAAATTGATTGCTGTTGATAATTTGTGGTGTATTATTTGTGTTGTCACAAACAACTTGGAACGCATTAATACCACGTTGGCCTTGAACGTTACGCAAGAATGGAGTTACTAAAGACACAAATTGTGCTTGTGTAAATGCATCATTGAATTCAAACAATGAGTATTGAGCAGCTCTCTTAATTGCTTGTTCAAGTGTGATAAACAATCTGCGAACATTAATTCTATCAAATGCAGAAGGTTGTGATTGCATTGTTTTGTCACCAAACAATACTGTACCTTGACCAGGGAATGAAGCAACTGGATTAACAGCAACTTGATACAATGCATCACGGTCAGATTGAACTGGATTCCATGCCAACTTGATAACGTTCTTGATAACGCCACGGTTGTAACCAGCAGGAGACCACCATGGATTGTTTGCTGTGTCTGTGTATACACATAGACCTGCAATATCACCATTCAATGGAACCCAACGGTATACATTGTTGTACTTGTCAAACATGTATTTCCAACCAGAATCTGCAAAACCATATGAACCTGTTGGTCCACCAGTGATTGAAGACAATGTATTAATCCATGACAATACACTAGTTCTTTCACTACCAGCGTTATTAACAACTGCTGATTGTGGTGGAGAAACAAACGCAACTGCATCACGGCGTGTAGCTGCAATATTAATTGCATTTGTTTGTACTGCCAAGCTTGTGTATGGTCCAGTCATCAACAATGAAATTGATGCCTGTGCAGGATCAGCTAATAAGTTTTGTGCATTAATGATGTCTGAATCAGTAATTGTTGCATCTGTACCTGCTGCTAATGGAAGTGTATAAGCACCAGACAATGTAGCAAAAGATGTATTTGCTGTTGCCTTACCCCATGTAGCATTTGTAGAACCATAATTTACTGGATCAACTGCGTAAACGTATTTTGAGTTATTGAAAATAGCGTTTTTGTAGTAATTTGATTGACCATTTACATCAACACTGTCAGAAGCTTTAGACAAGAAAGCAAAAGTTTCTAGGACTGTACCTTTTGTACCAGAGAACAAACCGCCTGTATCAACAACTGCGATGTGAATTTGGTCGTTAGCTGCACCTAATTGTGTACCAGTGTAACTTGTACTTGGTTGGCTATTGAAGTAACCAGACAATGAAGTATTTGCGTAATTTGTATTAGCAGAGTTATAAAGTGGAACACTCCAATTTGCATATTGGTTTGCTGTTGCACCAGCGTCAATGACAGAAACTGTCAATGAATTACCTAGAGCACCAGGATAACGTGCAACGAAAGCACCTAATGCGTTTGAAGCACCAGATGGTAAGTAGTTGTATTGGAATACGTTCGAGTTAGTAATCTGAACTTGTGCATTAGCGTTAGCAGAAGAATTGTAACTTGCTGTATTTGCTGCACGAACAACTTGCAAATTGTTACCGTAAGCCAAGAAAGAAGCTGCGGTAAAGAATGAAGCATAAGTGTTGCTATCAGGTTTTCCAAAAGTGTTAAGTAAAATTGTTTCTGAGGAAACTGGAATAACTGTTGCGGCTGGACCCCATGCAAAAGGACCTGCATATGCGCCTGCTGTAGTCAGAACGGAAGGCACAACGGTAGTTAAGTTAACTTCGTTTACACTTACGCCTGGAGATAATAGATTTGCCATTTTTTTCTTCTCCTTGAATTATTATGAGTTTTGGCAGTTGAATACCATAATGATTATTTATGAACTATGATTTTTACAAATTTCTCATCATGTCTCGCATAAAAGAACCATATGTATCACCGCCAGGTGTTGCATCCCACAAATCGCCATCCATCAATTCAAGATTTGTGGTCATTCCATTCTCAATGATTGGTGCAGGTAGAGATTCTTCATCAACTTGATTCATTTCTTCTAACTGCAGCTGTTTACGAATATCATGGTTAACAATTTCTTTGAAGTATTTTTGTGTAGTTACCCACGAAAATATAACCAAAGTCATCACCATATCATCATTTGAACCATCTTCCGCCATAAAACTGTTCTTTTTGGCTACAAAAGTTGTCAATTCTGATATGGTATCAAAGTCATTGATAAGTAATTTGTCACCTTCAATCAACGTTTTAAGGTTGGAACAACCAATACGTTTAACTTGTGGTGACATTTTTAGACCCATTTGTACACCACGAGCAAAACCACCTGACAATTGTTGAGGTTGTTTATTGCCTGTAAATACTTTCCATAAGTTCTCATACTCCAACTCATAGTGTAGAGTGTCTGCAACTTGTGGAGTATTATTGATTTCAACTAAAACATATGCATTATTGTACATTCTAGCTGTGTTATATATTATGGTTGGAAACAATACAGGACTAATTGAAGAACTATGGTATGTGGCAACCTGTTTGTATGGCATCTGTGATATATCAAACACAGAAAATGCTGAACAGTCTAAGTTTTTACCTTCTGAAACGTCAACTGTGATAGCATACAGATGGTCTGCCATGTTTTCACCATCATTTTCTTTCACTGGTTGTTGATAAATTCTAACCTTATCGTGTTCAAAAACGGGGTCATTGTAGACCATTTGTTGTAATTTTTGACCTGAAATCAACGTATTTGTAGAACCTAAGAATTCACATTCAAACTCTTGTCTAAATTGTTCTTCAGATGTATTACGAATTGTTTCTTCTTTCCATTCTTCATCTCGACCTGGCACCATAGACCAATGAATCTCAAATGGTTTATAACCATTCTTATTACCAATGGCATCCATCCACAATTTGTAGAACATATTCATGCCATTGGGAGTAGAAACAATAATAATCTTTGTAGATTTACCAGATGAGATAACAGGATAAACAGAATTAAAAAACTCCTCGGCAATGTTTGCAGGCACGAACGCAAACTCATCTAAGAAGACACAGTTAAATGATCCTCCACGAACTGCGGATGATGAGGTTGATGCGGCCATAATCTTAGAACCATTCTCCAGTTCTACATTACCTTTGTTCCAGGTAATGATACCTTGTTGTAACCACATTGGAAGATTCTCATATGCCAGTTGGTATTTGGCCAAAATATCACGTGCAAGCGAACCTTTGTTAGCCAAAACAGCAACGTTCTGTGAGTCTGAGAATAGAGTTAACCAAAGTAAATATGCCACAGATGTGGTAGTTTTACCAACCTGACGTGGACATTTTGTGATGACGAAACGGTTTTGGTGAAATAACCTAATCATTTCTTTTTGAAAATCCCACATTTCAAACGACATCAAACCACGGTCAACGTTAACAATTTTGATGTAATGTTCTGCAAAGTAAACCGGATCTTTTGCACATTTCAAAAACTCCTCAACTTGTTCCTGTGAATATTTGATTTGTACGCCTGCTTTTTTAAGCAGCGGGTTGTCACGGTAACTATCTTTTGAATCTATCATTCTTTGTTGTTTTTAATAAACTTACTTAACTCTGAAGTTGATCCAACAAAAATGGCTTTATCAATATTTGTAGAACCTGATGGTGCAGCCTTTTTATCCATGTCACGCATTTGTTTTTGTACTGCAAGAAGTTCTTTGTTGGCATCTACCACATTCTTTAGTAGAGTTCCATACACTTCAAATGCACGTGGATGTTGACCTGCTTTTGCAATTTCCAAGATTTCATCCATAGCTGATTTACCTTGGTCTATTAAGTCTTGTAGATTAGTCTTTGTTTGTTCGTATGCATCAACCAAATCTTCTTCAAGTTCTGTCTCAGTAACTTTTACCGCAGGTAAAGTTTCTTTCTTAACCACAGGCGGAGTTACCGCCTTTGTGGTTACATCAAAGATTTGTTCCATGTTTTTATCAAAGTTATTCATAACAATTTAACATTTTAATTTAGACCAAAACCGTGTACATACCAAGTATTTGCTGCTGCGGCCATCAAAGTAACAACACCATAAGAAGTTACATTATGGCTACCTGATGTAGAGTTGCCAGCTGCAAACAAAGAGACACCTGTGTTTGGAACAATAGTGATATTACCTGTTGTTGTGTGTGAAACAACTGTAATGATACTACCATTAGAGAATGCTACATTAGCTGTAGTAGGAATATACAAACTTACATTTGATGTGTTTGTGTAATAAATGTATTTTCCTGCATCTGAAGTTTGTAAAACATAATTATTACTTTGAGCATTTTGTGGTTTTATTGCACCAGCACTATTTGCTTGTGAATATGCTGCATTTGCGGTACTTAAAGCTAAAGCAATATTTGCATTTGCAGTTGCATCAATACCTAAAAGACTTGCAACGTTAGCCGCCAATGATATTGCATTAGCAGCATACCAACCGCCTGCGGTTACTCCATCGTGTACAGTTATTTGATTTAATGTGGTATCAACAATCAATTCACCTGCGGCACCAGTAATACTAGCAAGATTGCTTGTTGGATATCTTCTAAATTGTAGCGTCTTTGACATTTTTTAACCTTTTATGTATTTGGATATTCCGTTATAACAGTATTAATAGTGAATGGTCCAGAGTTGGCCGTTTCTGTTGACATATCTTCTACACCAACATCAGTTCTCAAATCATCTGAACCAGTTTCTGATGACAAATCTTCAAACACATCACCATAAACTGGAGAAACAACAATCTTGGCAAGTTCAATTGGTACAACTTTGTAGTTCAAAAACTTTCTAGTTGCTTCAGAAGTTTGTCCAACAATGTTTTGGTTTGACACAAAATTACCTGTTAAGTTAGTTAAAACTAAATTGTAATTCTGATATGAAACTACTTGACCGGTTGCAGTTGCAAAAGACGCTGAAGGTCCTTGATATGCAATTTCACCAATTTTGTAACTTCCAGTACCAACTTCAGCCATCTCAAACAAAACATTATTTGCTGTTACTTTATTATTGTATATATTTGTAATAGATGTTTCAATTAGTCCAACATTGTCATTGATAGCACCAAAGATGAAACCTTTTACAGTAAAGTTTAGAGTCCAGATAACCATTCTAGTATCTGAATCTCTGTCACCTTCATAAGTTACCTCATAACTAGTGTTATTTAAGATAATAGGAACTTCTTTTACAATACCCATTTCAGGAATCATATTCACTTTGATTGTATAATCTGGTGCAAAATATGGTAAAATGTGCTCTATAATTTGATTACCATCTTCAATGTTACGCACATAGAGATACAAACTAAAATCAAAGTTATAAGGAACTGGAGTGTATTGGGAAATATACTGAGATCCTGTATATGCAAAATTTTGCATATTTGTTATTTGCTTACGTGTTGCATCATATGAAATGCCATTCATCTCATAAGACATACGTGGTAATGCCATTTGAATCTTTTTATCAAGATTTGGATCACCTTGTAGACGCATTACATATAATTCTTTAGTTGCATAATCCAGTGGAACAATAAATCTTTCTTGTTCAGATTCATCTGGATTGTAACGCACCAATGTGATATTATCAAACAAATTGCCAAAAGCAACCGTCAACTTACGAATCATTCTATTATAAGTGGTATTAGACATTATAGACCACCTATAGGATTAGTTTCAGTTGTATCGATAATAGCAGAAGCGGCCGCAGCAGTTAAACTATTGTCATACGGTTCTTTAATTGCAGGTGTTTCTAGTGGGTCATATGTTGATACAATATAACTTGCACCACTTGATTTACCAATAGCCGTACCTCCGTCAGTGAATGTTCCGTATATGTTAGACAATGATAAAGTATTTGTAGATGGAATCCATGATTGCACAGTACCATAAGCATACGCATTTGCATATGTATTGTCTGGTGATTCAAATGCAATTTCTTGTATATGATACGTACCTGAACCAGTTCCTGTAGTTAAATGTAATGTGTAACCAGAATCTGTAACAACAGAATCAATGTCTGAAATACCAGTATTGATAACCTCTTGAGAATACTTGAATTTCTCCAACTCTAACTCATAAAAGTATGGCAGTTTTCTACCCAATTGGAAGAAGTCTTTTGTTTGATTTGTGAATTTGATTTCATACAATTCACCAGTTCCATTAAGAATAGGAATATAAATCAAGTCACCTTCACGTGGTCTTTGGAATGTATTCTGTGGTACTCTTTGGCTAAATGTTCTTTTAGATACAATGACTGAAACTTGGTTGCGAATTTCTAAACCAAATTTAGTAAACATTTCTCTATCACCATTGTACTCTGTGGCATTAGAAAGATACATTTCTAGTGGGAACGCTGTCTTAAAAAATTTAACTGGATCTTCACCATAAAGAAGGTCACGAGCCGCATCGTTATTATTTGGCAAATAGTAAGCATCAAATCCCATAATCTTTATGGATTCTACAATCAAATCTTCAATGATTTTCTGGTCTGGTCTAGACCCATAAAGATTAAAATAATTACTGGTTGCCATTTAGTTCAAGAACCATTCTAATGGTCCACCGTAGTTCTCTATCATGTCTCTTTCTAATCTGGCAATTTCTTCCATAGCCTCATCGTATGTCTCTTTGCCATTCAATGTGACACCACCTGGTAATTGAAGACCACCAAACTTTTTCATGTTTTCTCCCCAACTCCTCTTGATGAGAGCAGTGGCATATTCTTTTAACCAACGGTCATTCCAAACATTTGGATATGTGTCTGGATCAATTGCACCATAACACTCCGCAACTACAACTTGGCCGGCACTAATCTCAAATCCATCACCCCAAGCCCAATCAATGTAAAGTCTTTGCATATTACGTACCCAACGAATAGGAACTTCACCAGTGAACTGGAGTTCCAAAGAACGTAAGTGTTGTTGAGTCAATGTGTAATTGATGTAGGATGCAGATGTGAAGTCATACAACTCATTTAGACGCAATTGGTATCTTAGGTCAAACATATTGATAGTTGCCTGAGAATCTGTCAATGGAAAAATACGTGTGATACCAAGGATGTTAACGTTGTTGCCATCTTGGTCTGTAGCTTGTGAAGCATCCAAATACTGATGAGAAATATCAGTTTCTGTAATGTAATGAATCCAATAGAATTTTTGAGCACCATCGAAATGGTAATCTTGCCAGTATTGTATTGCATCATCAATACGGTCGGATACTTGGTCTTCATCCACGTTGATGTCAATGACTGGCGCTCCTAACCTACGTAAACAGTAGTTTGTGAAATCTTGTCTAGTTAAAATGGGTGCTGAGGCCATGCAAAAATCTCCTAATTTGGCCTATTTATTCAACAAAAGATTATAGACTTTCTATATTAAACGTTAGAAATTTACGGTAACTTTTGAACCAAACAATACGTTCATACTGATAGTTGGTTTTTAATTGCGGTTTCTAATTTTGATTGTGTTCCATCTGGCATAGTATTTTCTTTTTATGTTGCAAAAAGTTACATTATGCAACTTTAAAATTCAATCAGAGGACGGGTATAAAAGATAAATTAACATCAAAAATACCTTTGTTTTTAGCTTCATTTGTATTGATTTCATCTACAACGTCAAAACCCAATGTCAAACGAAAACCATCATAATTTTCATGAATTTTTACTTCATGATGTTTTAAGCTTGGCCCTACATAAATATTACCAATTTCATTTTTTATTTCAAAATCATCAAAAACTGTTGAAGTATTTTTGGGATCAATTGAAACATATCCATGAAACCAAGATCCTTTATGAATGTGTCTTTTTAAAACTTGATGAGGATTATGATAGTTTAACCAACATTTCATCCATAGCGGCCTATCATCATTTGCAATAGTTCTAATTATTTCACACAATTGTTTGTAAAGTTGAAAAAATAAATTAGATCCAACAGTCAAAGAAAAAATATTGTAATAAGCATAACTTTTTGTTGAATCAATGTTGTTATAACTTACATGAGTATCAAATCTTTTGTGTGCGTCTAAACAATCTAAAATAAAATTTTTTTGATTATTTACAATTAAAGATGAGTTACAAAGAAAATAACCATTTTCTTTTATTTGTTTGATTACAACAATGTTTTTCATGATGATTTAAATATTCTTTTTTTCATCAAAGTCATATATCCGTTAGCCATTTTGTACAAAGATTTCAAATTCATTTTTGGTGTAGTATGTTTTACATTTAAGCAAGCACGAGTAAGTTGTTCTATGTCTTTTGTTAAAACTCCTTGTTTTAAAATAACCGTATCATCGCAATCAAATTTAACCATGAATAATGGTTGACCTCTTTTTAACTTTACAACTGTTTCAGTTAAATAAGTTTCTGTTGTATAAACAATTGGTCTACACCATTTTGTAATGTCAAATTGACCTGGAACTAATTTTATGGGGTTTGGATCATCATACAAAGGAATTGGCTGTGTGATTAGTTTTACTGGTTTTTTACTATTTGTAATAAACAAATATCTTGGCATCAAATGAAAAAGATGAGACCCATTGGGTTGCATCCTTACTTTAATATTATTGTCGTAAAAAGTTTGACCGAAGTTATTAATAGTAGAAATATCATTTTTTAAAGTAATTTCAAGATCGTAAGGACTTTTAATGATGTATGAATTTTTCAAATAATCAATAAAAGCAGGACATTTTAAATATTGTTGACCTTCTTTTGCTTCTAAAAAATATTTAATAGCAGATTGTGGTTCAATATAAACAATGTTTAACTCTGGCATATCGTCAAAGTTAGGTTTAATTGTAATTGGCATCCATTGTATTTCTATCATTTTTAAGGCCAAGGATAAGTTGTTGTTTTCCAAACATTGTTGATATCACGATTTTCAGTGAATACACCATTAACTTTTTTAGGAAGCACGGGCAACAAAACATCTATTGGATCTTCTGTTTTAACAGTTGAATTAACAACTTCTTTGTATGTGTTCCAAACATTAATTTGAGATTGATCTGATATTTGTGAAATCATATGATCTGCATTATCAATCAAAATTTTTAATTTCAAATCTAAAATACGATTAATATAATTCATTTCTGCTGTTTTTTCTTCTTCAGTCATATCAATAGCAGTGAAAATTTCAGTCCATGAAACACCATCAGGTGCTAAACCATATGTTTTTTGCTGTTTTTGATATATGCCAAATTCAATATCAGGTTTATCTTTATGAATAAACGGTTGAAAATTGAACGGAATTTGTCCGTGAACATCTAATATGTTTTCTTCAAGATAAGGATGACCGATTGGTTGTCCATTTTCAATTTGAATATAAAAAGCCATTTTGATTTCCTATATCAACTTACACATGTAGATGGGAATCGCCTAGTGTTACCAGGATACACTATCCTTACACCACCAATTCCACCGTATCTACAATTTCCAGATGCAGGTGTTGACCCACCGTAATTTCCACCGTACATAGCAAAAGCAATATTTGATCCGCTACCGCCACCAGACCCTCCGCCTCCGCCATTGTTTGTACCACAAGCACCTTTTGCTCCATTGGCTCCTTGGCCGTGTAAACCTACACCACCTCCTGCACCGCCGCAATATCCAAAAGTTGAGCAACAATAACAAACATAAGTTGAATTGCCGCCTCCGCCGCCACCACCAGATCCGCACTGAGCACCTCCACCTGCGCTTTGTGCTCCTTTTCCGCCAGAACCAGTATATCCTCCTGCACCCATTCCACCATTCCAACCATAGCTATTGCCGTAAGCACCTTTACCGCCGCCGCAAGCACATGAATAATTTGAACCTTGGCAATATATATTATTTCCAGAGGCAACTGCATAATTAGTTCCACCAACAACTACATAACTACTTGACGCAAATTGAGAGTTGCAATAACGTCCACCTGAACCCGCATAAACTGTTACCGTTGACCCAGGCGTAACTGCAATATTGTTTGAATACGCAAGCGCTCCTGCAGGCCCATAACGTCCTCCTGATCCACCGCCTACTGTAACAACGGAAATTGAAGTAACACCTGCAGGAACCGTCCAGTTATAAGTTCGTGTTGAACCACGCGCTCCGCAGAAAGTGGCACATCCACGAACAGCTTGTGTGGTTGCACTAGCATTACCACTATAAGATCCATAACCTAATGAGTTTTGTGCTCTCACATGGAATGTGTAACTTGTTGATGAAGATAAACCGGTCACACTAATTGGACTACTTGAGCCTGTTGCTGTTTTTGTTCCAGTTGAAGTACAAACAACTTGATAACCAGTAATAGATAAGTGTCCTGTACAACTTGGTGCTGTAAAGGAAACAGAAATTGCAGAACAACTTGTAGCTGTAGCGGAACCAATTGTTGGGGCACCAGGAACACTTGTATTACTTTTACCGTGGCCTGTATTCATACAGATAGCACCAGATGATTGGCCAAATAGTGTGCGAACGGCCGAGCAATTCAATGATATTTGTGCAGTTGCTGAATATCCTAATTCGGTGTCTATATTACTAAACGATATTGCGCCTGATGCAGGTAATGTCATTTATTTTCCTTTAATCTTTCGACTTCTTCACTTAATTCTTTGATAGCTTCCACTAGTAATGGAATCAATTTATCATATCTTACTGTTAAATATTTATCATCAATTGGTGCAGGAACCACAATTTCAGGTAATATTGCTTGAACTTCTTGTGCAGACACACCAACTTCTCTAATTGATTCATATCCTAATGCTTGTGCAGTTTCGTTAGCTTCATAATAGAAACCATTGAGACTTTTAACTTTAGACAATGCATTTTGAATTGCACCCAATTTAGTTTTTAACCTATCATCGGAGTAGTAAGCAGTAATGTTATTGGTTGCACGAATCTCACCAGCAGTTCCAGAAGCTGCGGTGCCAACTCCAAGCGAGTTAAACTGTACACTAGAAGAAGTAGCAACTGCTTGACCAATACTGAATGTAACTGCTCCTGTTGCACCGGACACAGAAACACCTGTACCTGCAACAGCGGAAGTAACTGCACCACTAGATGTTAGATAACCAGAAGGATTAGTTGAGTTGTATGGAGTGTATCCTAATCCTGTTGTAATTTGACTAGATGTTAATGAACCTGTGTATGTGCCAGTTAAGTATGTTGCTGAGTTGGCAGAACCAGTGGTATTTTGGTTTAATGTTCC
>Ga0208499_1000412_pt1 | contig 16442 bp, 25 predicted proteins | sample CryBogCBE07Jul09_FD_185504 | JGI IMG/M metagenome (GOLD analysis project Ga0208499, IMG submission 185504) | Freshwater microbial communities from Crystal Bog, Wisconsin, USA - CBE07Jul09 (SPAdes) (version 2) | ecosystem: Environmental > Aquatic > Freshwater > Lake | place: Crystal Bog... | reverse complement strand
TATAAATTCTCTCAGGGCCTGGTCAGGTCATTGCACCTTCTGGTTGGCCACAATGAACGGTTGAACGGCCAGAATTAGGGGGTTTTCCTTTTCGGCCATAGCGAGGTGGTGCATTATTTCCATGCCCACTTCAAGGGCCATTTGGCCTTCGCCCGCATGGTCGGCCATAGCGTATACAAAGCCGGTGTCGTCTTCGGCCAGGGTGATACTAAATATTGAGCGGGGCGTCATGAGCGGATCATACCCGCTCGCGCCCATCGTCGGCCATAGAGTATCGAGCGCGCAAAAAAACCCGCAGCCAGGCGGGTCGGTGCGTTACGGGCGCCAAACCATCAAGTCGCAGGCGGCCACAATGAGCGCGGCCAGGTAAACGAGCGCGAGAATTATTTTAAATTTGGTCCAAGGCATGGGTTTATCTCCTTTGCCATTGGGTGGCCTTGCGGGCTTCATGTCGGCCAATATCGATCAGGCGTCGGGCTTCGGTCCGGTCGTGTATATGCTCGGCCTGGATCATTAGTCGCAGGATCTCGGCCGGGGTTTTCCCCCGTTCGTATCTGTATCCGGCGTCAATGTAGGCGTGCTCGGTGTGTTTCATGTTGTCACTTCCTCATTTTTGCCAAAATAAAAAAACTGCGTCTTATTTGCTATCCATGCGGTTCGGCTAGATTTTTTAATCCAAACCCCCCCAGCAAAATAAAACTTCTCGCCTATGGTAATTTCTTTAAAAGTTTTCATGCTGTCATCTCCGGCACCTCTACATCATCTCCCAGCTTGCTTGCAACATAACACCGCATCGCGGCAATCAGGGGTGTGGGGCCTTCTATGTATTCGCCCCCAAATCCAATCCTTGCCGCCCAACCTCGTGGGCACTGGAGTATGGCAATTCCTTCCCGTTCAATGATCGGCCCACCTTGCGCCCAATTTGTTGAATAGTTCGGCACCGGAACGGGTTTGTATTCCCCTGTTGCCATTCCTACCGCCCAATCAAGGGCGGCACCTGTTAATTCATTTGTTTTCATGGTTTATCCCTTAATTAGTAAATGTTTTTGATAAATTTAGTGATTGCGATCTGTGCGGCGCGATAGCTTTTGAACGTCCGGCCTATGAAATGACCCGTGTCGTCCGTGATAGAGCAGGCATCACAATCGCAGCGCCCGTTAATGTAAAAACCTTTGTAATAGTGTGTAAACATGGTCAATCCTTCCATGTCTGAGGGTAATCGGGTTTCGGTGTGAATGGTTTTGTAATAATTCATTTTGTGGGCTCCATCAGGATCTCTTTTAATTCCGGGATTGTGCGGCCGGTCATGGCTGAAAATTCCCGTAGGGTAATGTTTAAATGTCGGTCGTAGTATTCGCGGATCTGGTCGGGTGTCATTGGGCGGCTTTCTGGATTGGGATTACTCGGCGGGCTTTTAAATCGGTAACGCGGGCCTTGGATCCGTGCGCTCTGAATCCGATAATAGATTTGCGGTCGGCCTTTTGGCAAAGCTCGCATATCGCGCATGTCATATACTTTTTAACCTGGGCCGGGCATATCGTGATTGGGCGGCCTTCCGGGGTGGTGGTGTTTTGCGGGGTGTCTTCCGGGACAATGCAAACGACGGGCAGGCCATGCGCGGCCAGGGTGTCGGCGTGTCCGGCATCGTCGGCGCTCAGGTTTACGGTGAACCCCCAGGCGGTGGCTTGTTTGGCCCAATAAATAGCGTCGGCGCTATGTTTGTGGGTGTATGTAAAACCGCGGCGGCCTTGGTTGGCCTTCACGATTTCCCCCAGGGCTGCAGCGTCCACCGATTCCCCTTCGCCTGGTAGGTCTCCGGCGACGTTGTGCCTCCACAATTGGCCCGGCTTTAGTGCTGCAATACTGGCGGCCAGGTCGGGCAATAGCGCGCCCCGTTTCGGGACCTTGTCCCAATTCAAGCGGGTGTAATAGTCTTCTCCGTAACAGTCCTCGCCGTAATGCGCGCAGCTGGGCGGGCAGGTCCGGCGCTCGCTGTAGGTGGTGGGGATCGGTCCAGTTTTGCGGTTGGTGCTGGCTTTTATAAAGTGGTAACGCATTGCTTATGCTCCTACGTGAATAACTTGAAAACGGTCATTGATAAAGCGGGCCAGGCGCTCGCGGGCGGCTTGTTTTTCCTGGCGTCGGGCTTTGGCCTTGGCGCTCTTGGTGGCCAGGCGCTCGCGGCATTTGGCGCGCCATGCTGCAGCGTTGGGGCTGGGGTTTGGCGCTAGGCGGTCCAGCTTGTCCAGGATCCGGGCCGGGCAATCGTAGTAATACGGGTGGCAGGTTTCGTCCATGTCTTTGAAGCAAAATTCAACGGTGTTTTTCCATCCGTTGCGGCGCTCAGTAAGGCAGACTAAGCCGTAGTAGGTTTCCTGGCCTTTGGTGTCGGTGTGTTTCATTAGCGCATACCATTGCGCGCCTACGGTGGCCGAGTCCTCAACGGTCCAGCTGCTGCGGGTGTTGTTGGCGCTATCCTGGGTGAATTCCCGGCGCAGGATCGCGTCGGTTTTGGCCAGGTTGTCGACGGTGTATGAAGTCCATCCCATGATTAAATCTCCTGTTTAAAATTTACGTGTTGCTATCGGCTCGGACCATGTCGATCGCGGCTTTTCTGGAATCGGCGCGGACGTAAACTACGCACGGCTGGCCGTCGACCCATGCCCAAACGCCCCAAACATTGGAAGGCGTGCCCCAATAAGCCCCTCCCTTGTCGTATCCTTCTCCACCACCTTGGCGTCGTGCGTGTAGGCGTTTGGCGTTTTGAAGGTTTGCCGGGTTATCCCCTCGGCGGCCCATTGGCGCGCCGTATCGGCTGGACACTTCGGGAAATGGATTAAATTGTGTGGCCATGATTAAATCTCCTGTTTAAAGTGTTGCGCGGTTGGCGAGGGCTTCGCTGATCTGGTTTGATCTGCACAAGTGGTCAACAAAATTCACAAAAGCGCAGCGCGTGTCGGTGCAATAGTCGCGCTGGGTGTGGTCTTCGCGTGTCCAGTCTCGCTCAGGATATTTTTTGCGGTTGGCGGTTGGGTGTGCTTCCCAAAATGCGGCGCGGATTTGTTTTTGATTGGTGTATGTCATCTCAGGCCCCCTTGCGTGCGGATACGGTCATCCGGGTGTATTCATTGCCGATCGTCGTGTGGGCGGTGATCAGCTGGCGGGATGGCTCGAATTTCTGAGCGATAGCGCGCCAGTCAATAGTGGCCTTTCCGTCGCAGGTGGCAATAGTCACGCGGTATAAATTCCCGTCGATGTGCTTCAAGCCGGCGGCTTCGAGCTCGGCGCGAATAGTTGCCTCTTGTTTTTTCAGGTCGGCTATTTGTGCCTGGATCATTCCCAGGGTGTCAACGGCTGCAGCGAGTAAATTTTCGTGTTTCATGGTTTGTCTTTCGGTTGTTTACTGTTTGAGCAAAAGCGCTCCAATAACCCCGGCTCGCGGGGCTATCAGCGGGCCTTTATTCGGTGGTGTAGCGCTCGGCGATATCGCCCCAGCTGGTCACGCGGTATCGGCCTGCAAGTAAAACCAGGGTCGGCGCGTAGGTGTCTCCGGCGTTTAGATATAGGCAGGTCCCCCGGGTAGTTTGGAAACCCTCCACCCCGTGAAAGTTGCCCAGGGCGTTTAGGCATGTTAGGCGCAGGTCGGCGGTCCCTGGTGAGTTGTAGCATTCCTGAAAGCGGGCATAGCCTTCCGGGGTTTCTAGTAGGTCCTCTCGGCTCATTTTCAAAATTTCTTTTGCCTGGGCGGCTTGGTCTCCGAAAATTTCGCGCAGGGTTTTAATACTTGGTGTTCTCATGGTGTTGTTTCCTTACTGGTTGCGGCCAGCTATCAGGCGGCCGGTGAATCGGTTGTGAATGCGGGCGGATGGGCTGCAGGCTGCAAGCCAGGCCAAGGCTTCGGCCCAGGTCCAGGCGGTGCGGTTGGTCCCGTAGGTGTCGGTTATGCGATACATGTCACGCGCTCCAGGTAAGGGGCCGGGGCCCCGTTGGTTTAGACAATGAATTCGGGATTGTTGGTAATGTTGTGCTCGGCGGCCAGGACCAAAATTTCCAGCTTGGTGGCCTTGCTACGGGTGGCGCGATAAAGTGCCGACAATACGCGGGCCAGGTAATCGGGACCCATGCCGGCAGCTGCGAACTGCAGGGACTTTTCAATTTCGTGGGTTTCGGCTTTAGTCATTTGAGATCCTTTCGGTTGGTTGTTTAAGGCGTGCTATCAGTTAGCACGGGTGTTAATGTAGCAGTTATATTGCATGTGTCAACGGCTGATATAGGTTCTTTACAATTCTTTACATGGCATACAGTAAAACCACTGTATAAACCAGGCCCGAAGGATCGCGGCGCGATTCGAGCGGCTCAGGCGAAGCCGTGCGGCCTGGGTGTGGCCAAGGTGGAATTATTACCAGAGAGGGAGATCCGACCGGGTGGTAACGTTACCAGGGGACCGGCTGCAGGGACCAGAGATAAACCTGGCCAGGCGTGCTAGGTTTTTTTTCTTTTTTTGTTCTGGTAGTCTCGCGGGCATGAAAACGACGACGACCGATAAAAACCCGCGCCCCCTTAGCCGAAGGCAGGCAGCCGAAGCGATGGACCAATTGCCATTGTCTGAAGTCCTAGGTCCCTCAGTCACCAGGGGATTGACACACAAGCAAAAGGAATTCGCTCACCATATCGCCAGGGGTGAAACAGGCGCACAAGCGTATCGGCTCGTTTACTCCAAGGGGGCCAAGCCGATGACAGCTGGAAACAATGCACAGAAGCTCAAGAGGGACACTCGAGTGATAACCGAAGCCGAAGCCTACCGCCTGGCATTAGAGGGGGAAAAACAGCGCACTCCCGCCGCTTTGCGTGCTCTGGTAATAAAAACGCTCGTTGACGTGATGATAAATCCAGAGACGCCCCCAGCCGTGAAGATCAACGCTGCCAAGGTTGCCGGCCAAATAACAGAAGTGAGCGCCTTCACCGAGCGAACCGAAGTGCGAACCATCAGTAGCTCAGAGGATGCCAAGGCCAAGATATTCGAAGAGCTTCGCCGCCTATCCAATGCTCAGGCCGTTGACGTTGACGTGATCCGCTCGGCCGATTCGCTCCTGGATGAGCTCAACGCCGCCGCCATGCCAGAGCCGATCGCCGCCGATCCGGCAGACGAGCCGACCCTACCCACCCCCCACCCCCCTCTTTCGACCGGTGGCACCGGCGCTCGGCCATGAACATTATTCCCCACCCTCTGTCACCTAGTTTGTGGAAACCCACCCCCATGCTTTCCGAACAGCGGACACCCGGGGGGTATACCAAGTGGAACTATTAACACATTGCTTAGTCAATAGTTGCTTAGTCAAGGTGTTAATATTACCAGCATGAAAAAAGTATTGATCAATAGTAAGATGGTTCAGCGTCGTAGGGAGAAGACGTTTGAGGAATGTATGGAGGCTGGTATGACGCCTATGCAGACTGAGGTGTTTTTGATAATAGATGAGTTTTGGAAGAGGTATGGGTATGGGCCGTCTTTACGGAACATTGCGGTCGCCCGTGGGAAGATGGGGTTGGGGAATACAAAGGAGATCATTGACCGGCTTGTTAGGTTAGGTGTGGTTAAGAGGGTAGAGGGAGCTGCTCGGTCGGTGAGGCCTGTGTATATCAACTTTAGGGAGTTGGACGTTGAGTGAGATTGAGAAGCTGATTGCCGCCCTGCCTAAGGAGCAGCAAGAGCCGATATTTCAGTTGGTGGAGGATTACCGGCTGGCGAGTGAGCGGGAGGTGGCGCAGAGTAGTTTCATGTCGTACGTGAAGCTGATGTGGCCGTCTTTTGTTCATGGTAGACACCATGCCCTGATGGCTAAGAAGTTTGAAGAGATTGCGGCTGGGAGATTGAAGAGGCTGATCATTAACATGCCGCCTCGACATACGAAGTCGGAGTTTGCGTCTTTCCTCCTTCCCTCTTGGTTCTTGGGTAAATATCCGAATAAAAAAGTTATCCAGAGCTCTAATACAAGTGACCTGGCTGTTAACTTTGGCCGTAAGGTACGTAACCTTGTTGGGAGTGAGCAATATAGCAGGGTGTTCCCGTCTGTATCTTTGAGGCAGGATAGTAAGAGTGCGGGGCGGTGGGCGACGAGTCAGAACGGCGAGTACTTTGCTATTGGTGTGGGTGGTACTGTTACCGGTAAGGGTGCGGACCTTTTGATCATTGATGACCCGCATTCTGAGCAGGAAGCGGCGATGGCATCGGGGAATCCTGAGGTATTTGACAAGGTGTATGAGTGGTATACGTCGGGTCCTCGGCAGCGGTTGCAGCCTGGTGGGGCGATTGTTGTGGTGATGTGCATGACCGGAGATACGAATGTATTGATGGCGGACGGGACAACACAACAACTTAAAGATATCAAGGTTGGAGATCATGTTGCCACCTTTGATAACGGCAAATTGTCAAAAAGCAAGGTCAATAATTGGCGGTCAAGTGGTATTGATTCCATATACAAGATACAAACACAATCTGGCATAATGCTTCGTGCAAACGAGAGACATCCGTTTCTTGTAATGAACGAAGGGGTGCTGGAATGGACAAGACTGAATCAGTTGCGTGTGGGCGATTTACTTGTATCGTTGAAGGGTGCAGCAGACCCTCAAGGGCAAGAACAAAGCCTGGAAAATGTGCGCCATGCCAAGCCAGTGACAGCTACCACAGAAAAAACCCAGACGCCCCACGTAAACCCATTGGAAGTCATGGGATGTGGGTTGGAAAAAATTGCGAGTGCGGAAAACCAATCAGCGCAAAAGGACTTTGTAGCAATTGCTACAGAAAAAAATACTTGCCGCCAGCAACTCCAGAAAAAAACCGAGCAAGACGTATCAAACACCGATACGGCATTACTGCTAAACAATACGAAGTCATGGTTGCTGAACGCAACAACAAGTGTGATGTGTGCGGTGAGGAACCTTCTTCAAAAAACACAAAAGCGCATTGGAATGCAAAGTTATGCATCGACCATTGCCACGACACGGGAGTCGTCAGAGGATTGCTCTGTAACGACTGCAACCTTACCGTCGGTTATGGAAAGACGCCAAGCGTACTTGAACGAGCTGCATCGTATCTCAGACTTCACAGTAGATCAGATAGTCTCGATAACCCCTGATGGAAAAGAAGAAGTCTTTGATGTTGAGATTGACAAGACTGAAAACTTCATTGCCAACGGGGTTGTAAGCCACAATACTCGCTGGGCTGAGCGGGATTTGACGGGTCGGGTTATTAAAGATGCCTCGATGCGGGACAAGGGTGAGGAGTGGGAGGTCATTGAGTTACCAGCGATCATGCCCAGTGGTAATCCATTGTGGCCGGAGTTTTGGTCGATTGAGGAATTGACTGCTTTGAAGGAAGAGTTGCCGCCGGCTAAGTGGAATGCACAGTACCAGCAGAGTCCGACGGGTGAAGAAGGGGCTTTAGTTAAGAGAGAGTGGTGGAGAAGGTGGGAAGCGGACAGAGCGCCGCCGTGTGAGTTTATTATTCAGTCTTGGGATACGGCGTTTACGAAGAGTGAGCGGAGTGACTTTTCTGCGTGTACGACGTGGGGGGTTTTTTATTTGGATGAAGACCCGAGTGATGTGAATATTATTTTGCTGGATGCGTTTCAAAAACGGATGGAGTTTCCGGAGTTGAAGCAGACGGCGTTTGAGTTTTATAAAGAGTGGGAGCCTGATGCGTTCATTGTTGAGGCGAAGGCTGCTGGCGCGCCGTTGATTTATGAGCTCAGGAGCATGGGGATTTTTGTTGAGGAGTATTCGCCCAGTCGGGGGAATGACAAGTTTGTTCGTATAAACAGCGTGACGGACATGTTTAGATCGGGTAAAGTGTGGGCTCCCGAGACGAGGTGGGCGCAGGAGGTCATTGATCAGATGGCGTCATTTCCTAATGCTGAGCATGATGACTTGGTGGATAGTTCTACGCAGGCGTTGTTGAGATTTAGGCGGGGTGGGTTTATTAGACTGCAGTCGGATGAACCTGAGGAACAACAGTTTTTTAAGCGTAAGACTCACGCTTATTATTGAGGACATACATGGCTACTAACATCGACAAATCGGTTTATCAAGCGCCCCAAGGTTTAGCTGGATTAGAGAGTGAGCCTGTTGAGGTTGAGGTCTTAGGTCCTGAAGAGGACATGGAAGAGGAGCCAGAAGAAGAGGGTGAAGGCTTTAACGGTAACTTGGCTGAAGAACTGGATGAGTCGGTGTTACAGCGAATTGGTTCTGAGCTGGCGGCGAGTGTAGATACGGACCGTCAATCCCGCAAAGAGTGGGAGAAGACTTATGTGATGGGCCTGAAGCTGATGGGCCTGCAGTATGAAGAACGTACTGAGCCTTGGATGGGTGCTTCTGGTGTGTTCCACCCAATGATCACTGAGGCGGTGGTACGGTTCCAGTCGGAAACGATTACAGAGATGTTCCCTGCCCAAGGGCCTGTGCGTACGACGATCTGGGGTAAGGAAACGCCTGAGAAGATGCAGGCGGCTCGGAATGTTGAAGAGGACATGAACTATGAGCTGGTAGAGAAGATGCCAGAGTTCCGCCCTGAGCAAGAGCGGATGCTGTGGAGCTTGCCTGCTACGGGTTCTGCCTTTAAGAAAGTTTACAAAGATCCGACGTTGGGTCGTCAGAAGTCGGTATTTATTCCAGCAGAAGATGTGATTCTGCCTTATGGATGTACGGATATTCGCACCTGTGAGCGCGTGACGCATGAGATGCGGATGACGAAGAATGAAATCCTGAAGCTGATGGCAACGGGGTTTTATCGTGATGTGGAGTTGGGTGACCCCTCACGCACGACGGATGATATTCAAAAAGCCAAGGACCAAGAGACTGGCTTTACGGATAACAGCGATGACCGGTATACGTTGTTTGAATCGTTGGTGGACCTTGATTTGGATGGGTTCAATGATGTTGACGAGGATAACGATGAGACTGGTATTGCCCTGCCCTATGTGATGACGATCATCAAGGGAACGAATCAGGTTTTATCGATACGAAGAAATTGGAAAGAGAATGATCCGCTCAAGCTCAAGAGACAGCATTTTGTACACTACCAGTATGTACCTGGGTTTGGAGCCTACGGTTTCGGGCTATTCCACCTTATCGGCGGATTTGCAAAATCAGCGACATCGATTATGCGCCAGCTTGTTGATGCCGGCACCCTCTCCAACCTCCCAGGCGGTCTCAAGTCACGCGGCCTCCGGATCAAAGGCGACGATACCCCGATTGCTCCAGGCGAGTTCCGCGACGTAGACATTGGTTCTGGCGCGCTGCGGGATAACATCCTGCCCTTGCCTTATAAAGAACCTAGCCAGGTTCTGTATACGCTGCTGAATAATATTGTTGACGAAGGCCGTCGCTTTGCGGCTACTGCAGATATGCAGGTCAGCGATATGTCGAGTCAGGCCCCAGTGGGCACGACTTTGGCTTTGCTTGAGCGCCAATTGAAGGTGATGACGGCGGTGCAGGCACGGGTTCACTATGCCTTTAAGCAAGAGCTGCAATTGTTGGCTGAGATTATTCGTGAGGATAGTCCTGACGAATACGAGTTCGATCCTGAAAAGGGCAGCCGTAAGTCGAAGAAGGCAGACTTCTCGCACGTGGATATTGTTCCAGTTAGCGATCCTAATGCGGCGACAATGTCTCAGCGCGTGGTGCAGTACCAAGCAGTTATTCAGATGGCTCAGATGTCGCCTGATATCTATAACCTGCCTGAGTTGCACCGCCGGATGTTGGAAGTGTTGGGCATTAAGAACCCAGATAAGCTGGTTCCCCTGCCTGATGATCAGACGCCTAAGGACCCGATCTCGGAGAACGTAAATGCGATGAACGGTGTACCGCTCAAGGCGTTCCAGTTCCAAGACCACCAAGCGCACATTCAGGTTCACATGGCGGCCATGCAGGATCCTCAGATTCAGCAGCTGATGGGCCAGAATCCTAAAGCGCCAATGATCATGGCAGCTATGCAAGCTCACTTGGCAGAGCACATTGGATTTGAATATCGTAAGCAAGTGGAAGCTCAGCTGGGCATGTCTTTGCCCCAGCAAGATGAGAAGTTGCCGCCAGAGGCTGAAGTGGCTATGTCTGGCCTAATGGCTCAAGCGGCTCAGCGCGTGTTGCAACAACACCAGCAGCAAGCTCAACAGCAGCAGAACCAGCAGAACCAGCAAGATCCGATCATCCAGTTGCAGCAACAAGAGATGCAGTTGAAACAAGCTGAATTGCAATTGCGTCAACAGGAAGTTCAGATCAAGGCTCAGCAGGCTCAAGCTCAAGCGGCTATTGAGCAAGCGCGTCTGCAGGCCAATACGCAAATGCACGCCCAGAAGCTGGCGCTTGAACAGCAAAAAGTGGGTGGCACATTGCAGGCGCAGACTGCTATTGAGTCGCAGAAGATCAAAGTTAACGCTATGGCCGCAGCGCAGAAAGCGGCATTGGAGAAGCAAAAACTGGATGGCAATTTACAGTTGGGTGCCATGAAAGTCGGGGCGGAGGTTAAACGTAACAAACTCCAACACGACGCAGAAAACCAACGCGAAGGGCTGCGTATTGGTGCGGATATCGCCAAACACAAAGCCGAACAACGGAGTGCAGAGCGAGAGCTTATGCTCAAGACGGCCAATGAGATGATCAAAAATCACATGGCCAATGTGATAGTGGAGAAAGGACCTAAGGAGTCTGAATGATTCAGAAATTCGCAAGCGTATTGCGCGAACAAATACGCAAAGACATGAACAACTATGCCGATGATTTGGCTAGTGGTCATTGCCGTACTTTTGAAGAGTACCAAAAACTCTGTGGGGTGATTCAAGGCCTAGCCCAGGCAGAGCGTTATGTTATCGACCTTGTAGAGAAAGTTGAAAAATCAGATGAGTGATCTTATTCTGCCACCAGGGTTAACCCTGCCTAAGCAAATTCAACCAGTGGATGCTCCGGCTGAAACTGATACGAATGAGCAAAAAGCAACGATGCTGCCAGAACCTTCTGGTTGGAAATTGTTGTGTGTCGTGCCTGATGTCTCTGACAAGATTGCAGGTACTGACCTTGACCTTGTAAAACCGTCTGACCTGGTCCGCCAAGAAGAACATGCCACTACGGTGTTGTTTGTCTTGAAGGTTGGTGTGGATGCGTACAAGGACACCGCCAAGTTCCCTAGTGGTGCTTGGGCCAAGCCTGGTGATTTTGTCGTGACCCGTGCTTATGCCGGCACACGCCTGAAGATCTACGGCAAAGAGTTCCGCCTGATCAATGACGACCAAGTCGAAGCAGTGGTGGACGATCCACGTGGCGTAACACGCGCATAAAGGAGTAATGATGGAAGACGTATTCAAGTTTCCCGATGAGATCGAGGAAACAAAAAAAGAGGTGAAAGATCAAGACGGCTTTGATATTGAAGTCGTTGACGATACACCAGAGCGTGACCGAGGCCGTAAACCTTTGGACCGCGAAGTGGCTGATCCCACTGATGATGAAATCGAAAACTATTCTGAAGGCGTTAAAAAGCGCATTAAAGAACTGACTCATGCCCGCCATGATGAGCGTCGTAAGGCAGAGCAATTGGCACGTGAGCGCCAAGAGCTTGAGCGCCTGGCTCAACAGCTGGTTAATGAGAATAAGACGTTGAAACAATACGTTAACAATGGCAGTCAACAATATGCGACTACGCTGAAGTCGGCTGCTGAGCAAGAGCTGGAAATGGCTCGACTGAATTTTAAGAAGGCTCAAGAGTCTTTTGACACGGATGCTATTATTCGTGCCCAAGAGGCGATGACTGATGCCAAAATGAAAGTTGCTGCGGCAAATAATTTTAGGCCTCAGCCTTTACAAGTGGATGAAAATCCTGTACAACTGCGCCAACAAGCACCTCAGCCTGTTCAACCTGACGAAAAATCCCTGCGCTGGCAGGCAAGAAACCAGTGGTTTGGTTCGCGTGGGTTTGAGGAAGTTACCAGCTATGCACTAGGGCTGCACCAAAAGCTAGTCAACAACGGGGTAAACCCGCAATCTGACGAGTATTTCAATACTATTGACGCTCGCGTAAGGAAAACCTTTCCAGAGATGTTTGGAGAGGAGAAGGCCGCCCAAACTCAAACTAGGACCGCGAATGTAGTAGCTCCGGCTGCAAGATCATCGGGTAGTAAGAAGGTTCAATTAACGCAGACGCAAGTAGCGTTGGCGAAGAAATTGGGTTTAACTAACCAGCAGTATGCTGAACAAGTATTGAAATTGGGGTAATTAAAAATGGCTATCAATCGTAATCCTCGTGAGATTGAATCACGCGAACAAACCGCTCGTTATGTTTACAAACCATCGAGCACTCTGCCAGATCCGAATCCTATTCCGGGTTGGTCCTTCCGCTACATCGCAACTGCGATCATGAGCATTAGTGATCCAACTAACGTGTCCAAAAAGATGCGTGACGGCTGGGAGCCAGTGAAGGCGGAAGACCATCCTGAGTTGATGCTTGGTCCTGATGCCAAAGGTAATGTGGAGATTGGTGGGTTAATGCTTTGCAAGATGCCTACTGAACGACTCAAAGCTATGGAAGAGTATTTTCAGAACCATGCAAAATCGCAGATGGAATCAGTTGACAACAACTTTATGCGTCAGCAGGATCCTCGGATGCCGTTGTTCTCGGAAAAGAGATCATCGACAACACGTGGGTCATCTTTATCTTAATTTTATGGAGTTATAAATGGCTTATCCTATTGTCCCTGCGGCATACGGTTTAAAACCCGTAAGCCTGACCGGCGGTAGAATGTATTCGGGTTCTACCCGTTTCATTCCTATCTCTTCTAGCTATGGCTACAACTTGTTTAATGGCGACGTTGTTGCTATTAGCGGTGGTACTTTGGCTGTTACAGCCCTCGGTGCAGCTTCGTCGGTTTCTTCCGGCGCTGGTGCTATCGGCGTGTTTGTTGGCGCTCAATACGTCAACAGCTCTAGCCAAACCGTGCGTGCTCAGTTCTACCCTGCCAATACTGTTTCTAACAATATCCAGGGTTATGTTGTGGATGATCCACAAGTTGTGTTCCAGTCGGCTGTGCTGACCCAAGGCACTTCGTCTGTGTCCAACACTCCTGGCGCTACTATTGGCTACGTGAACCCCTCGTTCATCGGCTCCAATATGTACTTGGTTACCCAAGGTTCTAACGGTGGCTCTGCTTCCGGTAACACCACTACTGGTGACTCTGCTATGGGCGTGACCGGCGGTGTTATCACCTCTGGTACTCAAGGTAATACACGTATTACATCGAGCGCTCCGTTCCGTGTTGTGGCTGTGGTTCCTGACACTGCTGTTACTGTTACCGCTACCAGCGGCAACGCAACTTCCAGCAGCGCCACTTTGACCATTACTGCTGCTAACACTGCTATTAGCCCCGGTATGCAAGTTATTGCTCCTAGCGTGACCGGCATGGCCCAAGGTAACTATTTGACCGTGACTAACATCAGCGGTACAACTTTGACCTTGTCCACCACCGTGTCGGTGCCTGCTGGCACTGCTTTGTCTTTCGTTGGCTACCCAGAAGTGCAAGTACAGTGGAACTTCGGTTACCACAACTACTTCAACGCTACTGGCGCCTAAGGAGTAATATAAAATGGCTATTTCACGCGCACAACTACTTAAAGAACTGCTCCCCGGCTTGAACGCTTTGTTCGGTTTGGAGTATGCCCGTTACGGCGAAGAGCATAAAGAAATCTACGAAACCGAAACTTCTGAACGTTCGTTTGAAGAAGAAACCAAACTGTCTGGCTTCAACGCCGCTCCGGTGAAGAATGAAGGCAGCGCAATTTCTTATGACAATGCTCAAGAAGCTTGGACTGCTCGCTATAACCACGAAACCATCGCCTTGGGTTTCTCGATCACTGAAGAAGCGATCGAAGATAACTTGTACGACAGCTTGTCTGCTCGTTACACCAAAGGCTTGGCTCGTGCTATGGCTTACACCAAGCAAGTTAAGGCTGCTGCAGTTTTGAACAACGGTTACAACAACGCCTACGTTGGCGGCGATGGCGTGTCCTTGTTCTCTACCGCTCACCCCTTGGTGAACGGCGGTACTAACAGCAACACTTTCACCACTCCTTCTGATTTGAACGAAACTTCTTTGGAAGCTGCCGTTATTCAAATCGCTGCTTGGACTGATGAACGTGGTCTGTTGATCGCTGCTAAACCCCGCAAGTTGGTGGTTCCCCCAGCACTGATGTTCGTTGCTACCCGTCTGCTCGAAACCGAGTTGCGCGTTGGTACTAACAACAACGACATCAACGCCATCAAGAACAATGGTTCGATTCCTGAAGGTTACGCTGTTAACCACTTCTTGACTTCGACCAACACCTGGTTCTTGACCACTGATGTGCCTAACGGCCTGAAGCACTTCGAACGTATCCCCTTGCAAAACAGCATGGACGGCGACTTCGACACTGGCAACGTGCGTTACAAATCACGCGAACGTTATTCGTTCGGCTGGTCTGACCCACTGGGCATCTTCAGCTCATACTAAGCACTCGCTGCTTACAGGGAAAGGGGCTTCGGCCCCTTTTTCTATGGGTGGTAATATTTCCACTAAAAATACTTGACTACTGCTCTAGATAGGTTACTATCGACACATCTGGGAATTCAACCTTGTTGCCACTGGCCCAGCAGACGATGCAACGATTAACAAGGTAACTTTTGCATAAGGACATTTGTCATGGCACGTAGTACATTTGAAGGCCCAATCCTGTCGGGCGACAACCGTTTTGGCGCTTTGCGCGACGTTGGTTACGCTGTTTTGGAACAAGACTGCTATATCGACCTCTCCAATACCACTTTGGGCACTGCCGGTTACTCTGGTGGTTCTGGTCAATTCGTTTGGGGCAACAACATCCCCAACTTGAACGGTACTGTTTACACTCCTTCCAGCACCTATAGCCCCAATGGTCCTACAGTTGCCACTCCCACCGCTGACGTGACTGGTTCTGGCGCTGGCCAAATCTACCGTGGCGCTGTGATGTATTTGCCTGCTAACAGCCAAATCTTAGACATCATTGTTGACTATCCATTGGCAATTACCGGTGAGTCTGGCGCTACTTTGAGCAACACTTCTGTGTTTGTTTCAAACGCCTTGACCGCAGCTGGTGGCACTCCTACTTATGCTACTGCTGTGATCTCTTCTAGCACTGGCGTGGGTACTGCTGGCCGTTTGACCACCACCTACACTGGCACTAACTTGTTGAATTTGTTGTCAACAACTTCTGATATTCAGAACCCTGTGTTGGGCGCTAACCCCTCGTTCTTGTCGCAAGTTGTGTTCACCTTGAGCATCACTGGTTCTGCTAACGTGGCTGTGCCTACCGGCGGTAAACTGAATTTCATTGTTCGTTACGCTCAAAGCGATAACAACATTGGTACTCTGACTCAATACCCATACGGTAACCTTGACTAATTGATCCGGGGGCTTCGGCCCCCTCTTTGTAACTAAGGAGATCAATATGGCTCAAAGCCCCAACGGTATTCCAAGTACCAACAATTCAATCCAGTCGATCACTCGTCAGGCAAAAACTGAACCGTTTGAGTTGCAGGTTGCACGCGGTCAAATTTACGGCCACAGTGTCTTGAACATTTATGGCTACCAAACAGCGGTAGGCACATCGTTTGTGCCAGTGTGGGAAGGTAATAGCTCCTACACATTCCCGTCGTCTGCAATTCAAATGCACATTGTTAGCTCTGTTAACACTGGCGATGATAAAACAGGCACGCTTGTTACCATCAATGGGTTGGACGCCAACTACAACCAACTTTCTGAAACTGTAAAGTTGAACGGTACGACTGCTGTGACTACAGTGAAATCGTACTTCCGAATCAACAGTATGGTAGTGGCCAGCGGCGCACCCACTGGTAATATCACGCTGAAAGATACATCAGACACAACGTTGTACGCAGAAATTTTGGCGGGTAATGGCCGCACTTTGATGGGCATCTACACCGTCCCCGCAGGTTATACGTTCTACTTAAGCCGTATTGATATCAATACCAGCTTGAACGCCAACCCCGCCGGTTTTGCCACATACCAGAACTACCAAACAAGCAGCGCTGGTGTATCCACTGTTACTGTTGTTGCGCCGTTTACAAACAACTACCATACGCAACGGGTTATGCCCCGTGCCGTGGCGGAAAAAACGGACATCCAATTGCAAGCAAAAGTTAGTACCGGTACTGCGGCCTTAACGGTTTCGCAAGAGGGCTACTTAATCGCAAACGGTACTTAATCATGGCCAAGACACCGGCATGGCAGCGGAAAGAGGGAAAGAACCCGAATGGTGGTTTAAACGCCAAGGGGCGAGCTTCCGCCAAAAAGCAAGGGATGAATCTGAAGCCCCCGCAACCAGAAGGCGGGCCGCGCAAAGACTCATTTTGCGCTCGCATGGAAGGCATGAAGAAA
>Ga0208499_1000411_pt1 | contig 16450 bp, 18 predicted proteins | sample CryBogCBE07Jul09_FD_185504 | JGI IMG/M metagenome (GOLD analysis project Ga0208499, IMG submission 185504) | Freshwater microbial communities from Crystal Bog, Wisconsin, USA - CBE07Jul09 (SPAdes) (version 2) | ecosystem: Environmental > Aquatic > Freshwater > Lake | place: Crystal Bog... | reverse complement strand
GTGGTGCGTGACGTTCACTGCAACACATGCCAAAACTGCCGTCCCAATATATGTGCGTATTGGTCCAAGGCACATTACAAAATATCTTCTGATTGGACATGTTAGTCTATGATGCCAAAGTTGGCCCAACGTGCATCACCGAGGCTGACCCATCCCAGTGGTCCTCCCAAATTTGGATTCTCGTTGAATACAATCATACCACGCACTGCATCGTAGTTGGGAGGAGTTGCAGCAGATGTAAAAGTCAAGTTGCCTATCTTGATAGTTTTAACAGTTACACTACCATCAGCTTCAATGGTCAAGTTTTGTTGTTGATTGCTGCTCAATACCAATGTGCCACGTTCGGCGGAGATCTCTGCCGTGTCTTGACGTAGTTTACCAATGTTGATTTCAACTTCTTCGTCCCATACACTGAGTGCAGCATTGGGACTCATGGTGTTTACACCTACACGCTTATTGCTGGCATAGACTGTTTCACTTAAGAGTGTTTCACCTGAGGTTTGTAGATCTTGCAGTATGCCCACTGACTGTAGCTGGCTGTGGAACACATTGAGCAAGCGTTGTCCATCAACAATCACACGTCCGTTGAGACTGATCTTGCCTAGGTCAAGTCCTTCTGTTAGGATACGTTCAAAGATCTTGTCTTGGTGTGCAGTCAGCACGTCATCAGTAATAACTGCTTTGGCTGCACCTGCTGCATCACTGATCAACTGTTGATACGCAGGACCATCTACAATGCGTCCCTGAATGTCTAGGTCGCCATCAATGATTGCACCACCCTTGACTTCAACTCTTGGTGCGTAGAGTGTGTTTTCAAATATTGTACCTTGATCAAGAATAGTAACACGACAATCTGTTGCTTGATCGTCAATACCTGTGCTGCCAAAGTTTTTAATAACTCCGCCTACAACATGGTCGCCTGTAATGACTAAATCTTTGAGATCCAGTGCGGCACTGTCAATGCTGGCGTCAGGAAATGGGTAGTGTGCATTGTTGGGATCTAGTTTTAGATTCACCTGCTCCACAATCATGCCGCCAAGATCATAAGATGCAATACGCTCGTTGACCATTGTTTTTACCAGTCCATTTGCAGTAGCAATCATCTGCTCTGCTGTGTCCCTAGCAACGGTTTCCAAACGCTCATCAAGGTGTGATACATTGGGAGTGAAGTTGTGCAACTGTTGTTCGATGCGTGTATTGACCATTCGGTCAATGTAGTCACCACTGATCAGTTCATCAAGCCTGTTGACAACGGCGGCAGTTACAACGGTACCAATTTGTTCTTGTACCTGTTGTAATACTTCTGCTGTGATGTCTGTTACTAAATTTTCGAATATATCCTTGGACATTAGTTGAAAGTGATTGTGATCACGTGCTCATAGTTTTTTCGAATAAGTCCCTTGTACATAAGGTTCTTGTGAACTACAAAATCTTCTGCTCCTACTGCTGCGCTAAAGTTAGCCAACTGTTTAAAGTACATGGTACGTCGATCAAACGCACCAAAACTCTGCATGGTATTATCTGTTTGGTCAATAGCATAGATCATGCTGGTCCAATTTGCACGGTCTTTTTGGCTCCAAGCGTGGCTTTCCAAAAAGACCGTGCTGGCATCTCCGTCACGTACAATGCTAGGCTGACTGAACTCTCGCTCTTTGTAGTCTTGGTTTTTGTAGTCTCGTAATGTAGTTATCACATAGTCTGTGGCGAGGCTACAAATCTGTGCCACATTTTCTTTTTGTGCTTGGTCGCTGTCGGCGTAGGTAAAGTACTCGTCAACGGCTACAACTACTTCAAATTGCTTGCGATAGTTTAGCAATTCAATTTCGGGAATGTAACGAAACTTAACGCCCTGTGCTCGCAGGTACTGCTGTACTTCTTCACTTACCGCGGTAATGGCGATTTCCTCTGGGAAACGTGCCAATACAAAACTGCTAAATCCCACAAACAGTACATTCGTGGGCGCAAGATTATAGTACTGCGCCAGACTATCTAAGATATCCTGCTTCTTGTTTACCACGTCTTGAGTTCGACTGTTGTTCTTGAGTGCCAACACATTGACATCACCTATAGTTGCAAATCCTGTCATAATTCTTTCTTATTATGCTGTATTTATTTGCTACGGTGTAAATCAAGTGTAACACAATGGAACCCGCCACCTAATGTGCGACTATGGCGTAGTTCCAGTGGAATAACAGTAAAACTAGATTGTTCAAGTTTTTTAATCAATTCAGTTTGATTTTTATCACAGATGACTGTGTGTGGATCAACTACCAACATGTTGAGTGCAATCCATTTACTGGCATAGGGATATTCGTGGAATCCTTGTGCTACTACATCGTCAACGTAGATCTTATCCCATTGATCAAATACTTGGGGACAATTTGTTTCATTTACTCGGGAACCATTTAGCATCACAAGTCCTTCTCGCAAAGGTACAATGGTACTGTCAATATGCACTCCTGCGTAGAAGTTACAAAGTTCAATATTGACTGCGGGAAACTGTCTGCATAACCAATCATATGCCGCACGGTTACCACTTGCTGATTCAAGATATAACATGCTGTCACCAAGTCTGCAAACATTGGCCGCATCAAATACTAGCCCATCTTTACGAGGCATGTGATAAATGTGAGCAGCATCTGGCAAGATATCCATATAACATTGATATTCCATGTCACGGCAAGGATACATCATAGCAGGGTCCACAATGGTATTGCCGTAAACTAGAAAGCGATCGCGTGGGCAATAGTTGTACATGCCATCGTGTACTTGGAAGTTCAATGAATCTGGGCGCACAACTTCTACACCTAGCTTGGCAAGTGTTTCGCATAGTATATGCAAATCTTCATTAGTTTCATCAATGATCCATTGAGGCACTGGACCTGATGGGAGTGGGGTTTCCTTCCACAATGTATTCTCTTCTTCTGCTCGAAAGACTTTATCTAACACTGGCCAATTGGCATGTGTAGCATCTCCTACCACAATTTTTTTAAGTGGGTCCCACTCGTTGTAACTTGAAATCATACATGTCCTGTTATTTGAAGTGTGTAACGCGGTGCAATACCAATATTGGCTGCTGCGTGTGGAGTATCATAACTCCATTCTAATACTGTGCCTGCTGTCCAGTTTACCATACCTACACCATTAATCTCGCTGTAGTGTCCTGGTTGCCAGTCTTCTAAAAATATCACTGCACGACGAATAGTATCTTCACGTCCTTGCAAGTTATGTATTGTAACATATCTTGCATATAAGTCACTATGTGTTGGCAAAACTGTTCCAGTGTCCATGCGGTAATAACTGGTGCCAATATCCTTCCAGCCCAAGTCTTGATAAATTTTTACAAACTGATCATTCCAGCTAGGCTGTTGTGTACGCATGTCGGCCATGTAGCCAGTAAATTGATTGGTGTAGCCCATACTGGTCCAACGTTGGATACTGGCAGAGTCATTGAACTCCTCTTGTGTATAAACCAACTGTCGGTATTCGTCGTCCCAAAATACTGGGATCTTATACCTGGCGTGTATTGCCATAGTGTAAGACCTTTATGCCTGCTGTGTCACGTGGATATGTGCGCCATGGATCAACAATGATACTGCCCGCTTCAAACTCACAATACTGTTGCTGTGCTTGATCCACACCCGCATAACCATAAGTTATTATGCGATTGTGTGCCAATAACACAACACCTTTAATACTTGCAGGAGTTGTTGCTTCTGTTAATGGATCAATGTATGTAGGCTCGTGTCCAAACTCAGTACAGTAGTGTCCAACCAACAAACTGTAGCTGCCTTCCAAATAGTCTACATCTGGTTTATAGGCCTTACCATGTATGTAGATAGGCAGTTCGTACAGCTCGGCTTGTTCCACTAAAGCCAGTGCCATTAGTTTAGCCTGCTTTTCTCTGGCCCGCATGATAGCATCAAACAGATCATAGCCCAGTTCTAACTTCTCTGCCAAGAAGCGTAGAGCAATGTTGTCACGTGGGTGGCACGGGCCTGCATCTCCTAACCCCGCAGTCATATATTTAGGTCCCATGATTCGCATACTTGATTTTGCAAGTGCGTTTGTCACAACATCAACGTTGATGTTTCCCTGCTTTATTGCAACGTCCTGGATCATGTTTACTAAACCGATCTTGGCGCTGATAAAGGTATTATAGAAGACCTTAATGCACTCTGCTTCATCCCATGTGCCAACTTCATAACGTGGATCGTTTTGCATCAAGCCACGATAGAACTCAATCAGTTCTGCTGCATCTCCAGTTACGCTGCCATCTTCTGTGCCAATAATAACCATTTCAGGGTTGACCATGTCCCATTCAACTGAGCCCATGGCAATTAGATAAGGATTGTAAATGAATCGGCCATTTGTAATCAGTGGGCGTAAGCGTTCACGAGTAGTGCCAGGCAATACTGTACTAATCAATACAACCAGCTGATTAGGCCTAACATAGGCATTGACCTGCTTGAGCACATTCTCAACAATGGTATAGTCAAAGTCCACGTTCTCAAGATGTGTAATGGGTTCAGCGCCACCGTACTTGGGATCATGTGGAGTTTGTACAGCGATAAAGATAATGTCTTGCCCAACAACTGCCTCACTCAGTGTATCAGCAATTTTAATTTTATCGCTATCTTTACGATAAATATCATATCCAGTAACAGAGTGCCGGGTAGCCATTACTTCGGCACAGGCCATTCCTAGTTTTCCAATTCCAATAAATCCTACATTCATTTATGTTTTCCTTAGATAAATTTTATCAAATTCTGCATGACAATCTAATATCAAAATATAAAAATAGTCATACCTTTTATTTTACACCATTTGGTACTTACGACGAATACATGTACGTTCAAAACAAACATGACCAACGTCTTCATACAGATATCGGTTCTTTTGCAGGTGCCAGTATCTGTTGTTACTTTCTTGATCAAGAACCCTTATACGATTTTACTCCTATCATAGGCCCTGAGTCTGATTATCATGTTTTTCCAATACACGAAGCAGGGGCAAGGAAATTACGAATAATTGCTAATAGCGAAATTTCCGATTTCAAGCAACAATGCCTCAAAGGTAATCCGTCACCATACGACTGGTACACAGAAACAAATTACGATTGGTATTATTTCTTTCACGGATTTGCTGCACTTGATTGGTATCGAAATTTTCAGTACGTAAGACCTGATTTGTTTGACGGTTTCAATAAAGTATTTATATGTTACAACAACCTTATATCAGAATTACGTAGCTACAGACTGCATCTGGTTAGTAATTTAATAAGTCAAGATCTAGTTAAACATGGACTGGTTAGTTTGCCCTTGCGTGACAAAAACGGCACTTGGCAGGAAACCATTACTTCGGCAGATTGCCCATTGACCACACAGGCCAAGGTAAAAGTTTATCAGGTACTTAGACACCTTGAACATCCATTGATAATTGATACTGACAAACCTCACGGAGCACTCAGTGCCGAAGTTGATCTTGATCAATTGACTAGTGCATTTTGGCACGTTGTAACTGAAACTGTCTATTTCCTTCCCAAGCTGCACCTTACTGAAAAAGTGTTTAAGCCTATTGTAGCACAAAGGCCTTTCATATTAGTAGCTGCTCCGGGCAACCTTGCCTACTTAAAAAGCTATGGGTTCAAGACCTTTGATCGTTGGATTGACGAAAGCTACGATACAGAAGAAGATCATTATGTACGCATAGAAAAGATCACTGCTGAAATAGAAAAGCTGTGTGCCCTAAGCAAAGGTGAACTAGATGACATGTATGCAGAAATGAAAGAAGTATTGGTCTACAACTACAATCACTTTTATGGCAAGTTCAAAGAAATTATTGTTAACGAACTTGTTGACAACTTTGAAGGGGTGCTCATGCAGTTTAACAATGGACGACAGCCAAACAATCACAGCAAATATCATTTTAGATTTGAGCCCGACCACGAGTACCTGCAAGAGGTTAAACAGCGATTACTCAAATAAATACTGTGTCGATAACAATAATAACAGGAGACATCAATGGCCTTATTCGATTCAGTATTAAACTTGGTTAACAAACAAGCCAAGGTACCTAAAGATGCAACTGCCTTTGACATTCAGGCACGTCAAGCAAGCGAAGCAAAGATGAAGGACCGTGCTGGTATGGTCATTTCAGTGTTTGCCTTAATACTAGCAGTTAATAGCTGGTATGGTAACAAGTTAAGTAGCCAAACACTCAATGACACTATTGCAGCCAATGACGTTTGGAGTTTTTATGAAGCCAAGAGTATCAAACAGATGTTGGCTGAACAAAATCTAGAAGCTGCTGTGGCACGTAAAGATACTGAACGTGTGGAAAAACTAGAGGCCAAAATTGCTCGCTATGAAAGCGAACCTGCCACAGGCGAAGGTAAACGAGAATTAATGGCCAAGGCACGTGCTCTTGAAGCAGAACGTGACAAGGCTAAAAAGCAAAGCCCTTGGATTGGTTTTGCTGGTACACTATATCAATTGAGCATTGTTGTACTGTCCGCCAGTATCCTTGCTGTTAGTATGAGCATGTTCTGGGGCAGCTTTTTTGTAGCCGGACTGGGCTTGTTGCTGTCAGCGCAAGGCGTGTTTTTGTTCTTTTAATCAGTATTGCGGATAATAATTTCCGCTTCAGGAATTCGGGTGTGCGTGTTTTTGCTACCAAGTAGCACTAGAATACGGCGCCCGACTTCCGTATCTAACATCATTACCAAACAACCTCCACTGGCTCGTATGTAGCCAGTTTTGCTGACTATAACGTGTTGATTGTATCCAATGATGGGATTGGTGTTGTGAAATACAAACCAGCGTTTCTTTACTCGAACTTTGGCTGTACTGGTATGTGCTGCGGCAGTAATGACGTCATAGTGACTTGCTGCCTGTACTAAATTGATCAGTTCATTTGCTGTGCTGACATTGAATACACTGAGTCCGGTTGCTTCAATAAAGCGTGTATTGGTCATGTGTAGTTCTTGTGCTTTGGCATTCATTGCACGTACACAGCTATCTTTGCCACCGGGGTAGGCATCACATAGTAAGGCAGCACTCTTGTTGTCGCTTTTGACTAGAGCCAATTGTATGTGCTCTTCTCTGGTATAACCGCCTATGCGTTCTTTAAGATCTTGATGTGCATCCATGACAACCATGACAGTCATTAGTTTGCTAATACTGGCAATTGGTTGTACTTGATCTATGTTTTGGCTGTGTAGTACAGTGCCTGCTTCGTCTGCAACTAACCAACTAGTTGCTGTTATGTCACGGGCCGACACTGTGCTTGCTGCAAAGGCAAGCAACAGAATTAATTTGCGTATCATGCTGTTAAGTATTTTAACAGTAGTCGTACTTCGGGTTCAATCAAAGTGGAAAAACAAACACACCAAGCGGCTGCTGCACCAATGTAGAATACCCATTCCAATTTAGATAGTTTTAGTTGTTCTTGTTTCATGTTAGGCCTTTCTTGACGCCCACTGTTTGACCGCTGGATAATAGGTAGCAAACAATTGGTCACGCTTTTTGATTTCGTGCTGTGGTGCTGCACGTCCATTGATAGCTCTAGTAACTGTAGCAGTGTCAGCAAAGTTGCGAACACGCGGCTTGACATTCTTGTTCCAAAACCAAGTGGCAATTTTGGCAGCTTCTTGTGGATCCGCTGCTCTGCTGGGATATTCTACATAGTAACTTTCGTCATTATGTACTCCGGCACCGGCTGCAATATAGTTGTTTTTACCAGTCAGCTGTATGAAGCCACGGCCAGCATACTCAAGAGCATCATTTTGTCCAGCATTGCCTGTGCTGTGTGCGTATTTGTGTGCTAGTTTAGCAGGACGACCTATCTCACCTAGGTGTGCAAAGTTGCCTGTTTCTGCGCTGCATTGTGCCAGGAACTGTGCTAGTTCTGTTGGCTCAGTCATGCCCGACTGTATGGCGTGTGCTGACAAGATACGGCGTGCTGTGTCAGGATCTACTTTAGGAGCCTGTACAACCTGTTGAACTTTTGTGCTGTGTGGATCTACTGCGGGCTTGGCATGTGGGGCTGCTTTGGCCTGTGCCATGCCCGGAGCCACAGCAGCAGCACCTGCTGCACCAAGTGCTCCTAGGAATCCTCTACGTGATAAATCTTCTGTTACTTCTTTAATGAGCATCTAGTATTTAGCTGCGAAGCTGTTGGTTCCGAGCAACTGCTGCTGCCAGAACTGTAGTCTCTACACCTAAAAACCTGCTTAAACTCAGCAATGCTGCTGTATCTTTAGGGAAACAAGCGCCGCCATAGCCCATCTGTCCATCAGGACCGGGTACTGCCCAATGTGTGTTGCCCAGTCTTGGATCAGTTTTTGCGATGGCTGCTACGCTGTCCCAATCAATATTCAACGCACGGCATACTGCATAGTATTCGTTATTGATCACAACCTTCATGGCCAACTGTGTATTGGCCACATACTTGAACATGGCTGCTTCTGCTAGGCTACAGTATTCAATGTTAGGTAACAAAAAGTTGATGCGTTCTGTGTAGACAGCACGTAGTACGCTATCACGTAGTTCGGGCGCACATCCAATAACAATCTTAACAGGATTTAGATAGTCATTGACTGCGTTGGCTGCTGTTAGAAACTCAGGTACGTGTGCCAGTTTGAGATTGGCAAATCGGCGTTCAATTTCTGCATAGGCAGCGGGTGTTGCTGTGCTTTTACAGATGACCACACCCTCATAGTTGCCAAGGTTGAACAGTACAGTGTTCAGTATGCTGGTATCGCACACACCATCGTTGCCCTGTGGTGTGGGTACACAGACAAATACTGCTTCGCACTGTGCTGTTATGTCAGCAATGCTGGCGCTGGGATGTGCAGGATCATTGATCATGATCTCGTCCTCGTGATAGGCTGCTGCTACTGCACGACCCACATAACCATATCCAATAATGCCTATTTTCATATCTCTATTATACACTCTTTAAACTAGGTTGTCACGGAATATTTCCCATGCTTTTTGCCAACTCCAACGTTGGCTTGCTGCTTCTACTGCTGTTCTATCTAGTGCCAAGCACTTTTCAACTGCAACCGCTAGATCCTCTTCCATATATCCGGTAACACCTGGATCTACTACATCTAGTGGGCCCGGTGCAGGGTAGGCTGCTACCGGAGTACCGCAGGCCATGGCTTCAATCATAACAATGCCAAATGTTTCCCATACACTGGGAAATACAAACACATCGGCATTGGCATAATAGGTGGCAAGCTCTGTGCCCGTTTTGAATCCTACAAACTCTACATCAGGGTATCGTTCTTGATATTCTTCACGCATGGGTCCATCGCCTACCATAATCTTACGACTATTAGGTATTTGTAATTCAAAGAACTGTTCAAGGTTCTTTTCTTTGCTGACACGACTGATACAAACCAACTGTCGTACACTATCTGTTCTGTTGCGTAGCGTGGGCTGGAATATGGTACGGTCAACACCACGTGTCCAAGGAATGATCTCACCTTCAAAGCCATTGTCGTACAGTTCTTTGACCATAGTGTCTGTGGTAGTCAACACTTTGCCTGCGTGTCGATGGAACCAGCGCACATAGGTCCAAGTTATAGCTTCGGGCACGCCTAATATCTTTTTTATCCCCTCAGGAAAACGGGTATGATAAGCAGTATTGTACCTCCGAGAATGTAGTGAAAAATACCTTCTAGCGTACAGACCGATAGGACCTTCTGTGGCGATATGGATATGATCCGGATTGATCTCCTCAAGTATCTTGCCCATCTTCCGGGGATAGGCAATCTTGACTTCGTTATACTTAGGGCAATCAATGTAGCCGAACCGCCCGGGATCAACATATACAAAGTGATAGTCGTCCAAAAGCGCACACGCTTCAATGTTTTTGTAGGTGGTAACAACGCCATTGATCTGATCCTGTAAATTATCAGTTACTATTAGTACTGTTTTCATTTTACCTGCTCACATAAGTGTTCGGCAATCATGTTGCCCATCTTGATCTGATTAGATACATAGTCAACTATCAAGTCCGCCATGCTGCTACCACAGTATCGGTCAAAGCCACGGAATCCGGGTGTAGCGTTTACTTCACATACTTTGAATCCGTTCTCAGCAAACAACAAGTCTACTCCGCAGATATCTAATCCTACAATCTTTGCCACAGTCAATGACAGTGTTTCTATTTCAGGAGTTAGTGAATAGGGTTCGCCTATGCCACCTTGACTGATATTGGCACGGAAGTCTCCGTTGACACTTTTGCGTTTCATGACCCCAACTACACGGCCACCTATAACAAATACACGTAGGTCTTCGCCAGGACGTGTATTCACAAACTCCTGTATGATCATGGTACCATGTTTTTGACTGACTTGTTCAAGTTCTTCTTTGCTGTTACAAAGATACACTCCCTTGCCTTGGCTACCACGCAAGACCTTAGCAACTAAGGGATAGGGCATGTCATGATCTAGTGTGGTTAGTTCTCGTGTGCGCGGCGTCGGTAATCCGTTGGCTTCAAATAGTTTACCGGCTTCGTATTTGTTCTTGGCCAGTGCTGCACTCTGCGGTGTGTTGATAACAGGTATGCCCATACTTTGATAGTGTAGTGCCAGTCCTAAATTCTCAGGATTTTTATTACCAAGGTGTCTTGCCACAACCACATGCGGGGTAGCTGTGGGTGTATTGACATCAACTTGATGTCCGCGTTGTTCAAACGCCTTTACTAATTTGCGAGCTTCATGCCCCAGTGTTTTGTTGGTTAATAGCAGTACTATCATTTGTTTGAGTCCAAGTTATAATTTCCCAGGTACCGTCATGATGTTCGACTAGGGCTGTACAAGATTCAACCCAATCTCCATCATTCATATAAACTACTCCGTCAATTTCTTTTATTTCTGCGTGATGTATGTGTCCGCATATCACACCATCAAATCCACGCTTCTTACAGTAGGCAGCAAGATTACGTTCAAAGTGAAACATAAAGTCTATGGCTTTCTTGACTCTATGTTTGAGATACTTGCTCAGGCTCCAATAGCCAAAGCCCAAACGATGCCTAATCCAATTAAAACGACTGTTAAGCCCCAAAATGAAGTCATACGCTTTGTCTCCTAAAAAACTCAACCAAGGTGCTAGTCTAGTAATACCGTCAAACAAGTCTCCGTGTACCACTAGATAGTGTTTGCCATCTGCACCTATGTGTTCTATTTGATTACAGATTTCAACGCTGCCAAAGGTAGCAGCGTAGGGTATCATCGGACGCAGGAATTCGTCATGATTTCCAGCCACGTATATAACCCTAGTGCCACGTTTAGCGTGACCAAGAACCCTACGAACGACATTGGTATGGCTTTGCTTCCACCGCAGTTTGTTTTGTTGGATCTTCCAAGCATCAATAATGTCCCCCACTAGGTATAGTGTTTCACAAGTGTTATGTTTGAGGAAATTATTTAACTGTTCGGCCTTACAGTCCTTGGTTCCAAGGTGTACATCACTAACAAAAATCGTACGATGAGTCTTTTGCATACACGTATTTACTCACAAGTGTAGCAAAAAATTGTGACGGAAATATTACATTGATTTGTTTTCGAGCGCTCGGGGCATACGATAACGTGTGTTATTTCCGGCGTCGAGCACACAGGCCACTCCGCTGCCCATGGTCAGCACAGTATAGGTACCTGTCTGCTGATTTACATAGATCACCAGTGTTGCGCCCTGTTCTATACCGCTCTTACCAACGAAAATGGGTTCTTCTTCAAATTGGTTTCTCAGCTGACTGAGCATTACATCTTTTTTGAAGCAGTGAACATCGTTGGTAACAATCACGTGATCATCAGCAGCCACGGCCAAAAGTGTAAACATGGTTAAGAGCAAAGCAAGGTAGCGCATGGAATGATCCTTTAATGTACTTATGGACTCAATCATCTACCAATATAAATCTTAGGCTTGGCTTCCTCTTTGCGCTGCTTTTCAGTTTTTGGTATCCAACCTGTGCCGTACTGTGGATATTTTTCTATGCGATCTTGCACTACCAGGGCCATGCTGATACCAAATGTTGCTGCACACACAATGGCTGCAATGCCCCAAACTACTTCTGCCCATACTGTATCTATGCGGCGTCTTCTACGATTGGCAGCAATACGTTCTTCACGCATCTGTTGGGCAATCAAGACTTTTTGTTGCTCGCCCATGTCTTTCATCATGGCTTCAACTTCGGTATAGAGTGCGCCCAGTTCTGGTGGGCTTTCGTATATCATGAGTTGTCTGAGTTCTGTGCCCATTTGTTCTAGTTGCTTACGCATCAGCACACGCTGTAGCGCACGTTTGCCCAAGCTGGCATCACCTGTATAGACTTCTTTGCGACTACGCCGTTCTTCTTCTTCAAATACAGCGATGCACTTGTACATGTTGTCGTAGTATGCACCCAAGTGTTCTCCTAGCTGTTGATAAACGTTGGTGTGCTCGCCTTCGTTGCCGCGCTTGTTCAGTTCAACCACACGGTTGCGTTCCTGGGCGTACTGATTACGCTGTTCCAGTGTTGGTGGTTTTTCTGGCGGATGTGCTTTGTGAAACTGATCGTCAAGATCTTTTAGAACTTCTTTGACATCGCCGGCTGCACCCTTTATGTCTTTATAGAGTTTGCAACCGGCTTTGACGGCCGATACAGCACCATTTGCTAGAGCAAAGAGTGTGATCGGATCCATGGCTTACTTTCCTGCAAGTGGATTGTCCATAGCTTTCTGAATTTTTGTATCGACTTCACGGCGTACATCTTTGATTGCTTGATCCACTTCCTTGCTGTTGCGGCGCAGTTCTTGCTGTACATCACGTACTGCTAGATCTGTTTCACGAGCACTTTGTTTTTGACCACGTTCAACGTTTTCAACAACGCCTTCTAGACGACGGATATCACCCTTAAGGTCGTTCTTGATATCACGTGTATAGTCAGCTGTCTTGTTGGCACTGTCTTGAACTGCTGCGGCTGTTTCGTTTTGGTTCTTTTCAATGACACTTAGGCGTTTGTCAAACTCGCTCAAGTCTGGGGCTACATATTCGGCAATCTTTTTCTTCATGCCCATGTAGTCGTTGTAGACTTGGAAACATCCATATAGTCCACCAACAAGTGAGCTGGCCAATGTGAATGCCACCATTAGTTTAGCTGGCGTAAATTCATAGCCACCGATACTGATTACTGTATCGGCGCTGGCATACTTCTTTACTGCTGCTTCTGCTTGATCAATTTTTGCGTTAACGTCTTTAATTTCTTCTGACATTTTAGTTTCCTAGTTTATATTGGCTCTCAACCATTTCATTCCAGAGTATTTCACTGGATCCACTCAATCGGCGTTGTGCGCTGCGATTGTCCACTGTGGGCTTACCATACTGTCTTGCCATTTGTAGTGCATTGACATCTGGTACGATTGAATTTTGATATGTAGTAAATCCTGGTACATATCCCATTGCTGCCACTAGGGCTCCTTGAGCTGCTACCTGTGCCTCCAATGAGGTAGCCTTTTTCATATTCTCTGCGGCTGCTTTGGCTTTGGCCTCTGCAGACTTTTTCTCATCTGCTTTGCTTTCCGGCTTGGTAGATGATGTTGTAGTAGAACCAGTGCTGCTAGTTGTGGTAGATGAACTGGTTGTAGTAGTTTGCGCCAAACTTGTAGCACTTGTTGGGCTACTTGTGCTCGGTGCGTTGACAACACTAGTCACACTGGTTACACTAGTAGGACTGGTTGTAGTTGGAACTGTGGTCGCTGACTGCACAGGTGTTGGTGCGGCAGCTGGTACTGCTGTAGTTGTTGTAGACGCAGGTGCGGCTGTGACTGTAGGAGCCACATAGTTGCTGCAACCTGGTTGTGGATTAATCTTGCATGAATCTGCAAACTGTTTGGCTTGGAATGCCGCAGCGTATCCAGGGCAGTCGCTGGCAAATAGCGCACTAACACGGCACTGTTGATCGTGGTAGGCTGCTTGATATCCCGGGCATTGTGTGCTGTACAGTTGACTGATGTTACACTGCTGAGTCAAGTATGCTGCGGCATAACCTGGGCATGTTGAAGCATACAAAGGATTACTGTTACATTGCTGTGCAAAGTAGGCCTGTTGGTAGCCTGGACAGTCAGTGGCAAACAGAGCATTGATGCTGCATTGTTGAGCATGGTAGGCCACCGTGTAGTTGGGGCATTGTGTGCTGCTCAAAGGATTGTTGTTACAGGTTTGAGCAAACAAGGCCTGTGCATATCCTGGGCAGACAGAACTGTACAATGCACTGATGCTGCATTGTTGGGCAGTATAGGCTGTTTGATATCCAGGACAAGTGGTGGCGTACAAAGGGTTGGCAGTACATTGCTGTGCCAAAAATGCCTGTTGGTAGCCCGGGCAGTCTGTGGCATACAGGGGATTCACACTACATTGTTGGTTGTGGTAAGCCACTGCGTACCCAGGACATTGTGCGCTGTACAACTGATTGGCTGTACATTGTTGATTAAAGTAAGCAGTTTGATATCCAGGGCAACCCGTATCGTACAAGGGGTTAGCGGTACATTGTTGATTATAGTAGGCCGCTTGATATCCCGGACATGCTGTTCCGTACAATGGGTTGATACTGCACTGTTGTTGAACATAGGCAGCTTGGTATCCAGGGCAAGTTGTTGCGTATAGTGGATTGCTACTGCATTGTTGATTGAAGTAAGCAGTTTGATATCCAGCACAACTTGTACTATACAAGGGGTTTGCGTTACATTGTTGTGTTAGGTACGCTTGTGCATAGCCACTGCAACTTGTTGAACTCAATGGATTGCTTGCACAAGGATCGCTGCCGTAGTTCAATCTAACATCAATGTTCTGTACTGCTGGTCCGTAGTAGCCAGCCCAACCTCGATTGTCATGCCCACTAAAGCTGATGCGTAGTCCGCTGACTGCACTGAGTGCATAAGGGTTGGTGAATGTCTGTGTGCCACTCATGGGCGTCCATGCTGCCGCTGTTGCGCCCATTGAGTAGTTATAGCTCTGTAGAGTGGCACCATTGGGTGCTGTTAATGCTATATTACCAGTCAAGGTACCTGCATTGTAGCCATTGTTCCAATAGTTCCAACTGTAGTTGTAGCCGTTGATGGCTACACCACTGCCTTGTAGCGCATTATTGATAGCAATGGTTTGTTGAACTGTAGCTTGGTTGTAACTGAAATAGATTCCGCCGCCGCCCTGCTGATTACCAGTGTCTACATAGGCAGTGTTGCCAGTACAGCAACCCAAGGGATTTCGTGGGTTGGTGTTGATGGCTCCACTCATAGACTGTCCAGTCCAGGCTAATGGATTAACTAGATTGCTGGTAGTAGAAGTCTGCGCTAAACCAAGTGTAACTACCAGCGCTAACATCAGCGCGAATAGTCGCTTCATTTCTTCTCAACTACTGCCCGAGGTTGACGACTTGGATTTTCTTCCCAGACCACTTTGGCTTCAGCACCAATCTTACCGTCAATAGGGCAAGGTGTGCCTGCTGCCATCATAGCGTCCCACACACGACGGTCTTGACACATGACAGCCACAGCCGCTACTTTCATGCCCATGTCAAACATGGTTTTGCTTAACTTTAGACGTTCACAGTTCCAGTCTGTAGTTGTGCCGCCGAAGCTGATGCCCAAGATTTGTGTCTGTGCCGCACCGCCAAAACCTACAGCACAAACGTCACTGTTGATGTTGGTGATTGTTGGGCTAATAGCACTTGGGGGAGGGCTGATTACTTTGGTAGTTGTCTCACCATTTGTGGTGGTGGTACTGGTGCTTTGTGTGACAATGGGGTCACTTTGTGCTATAGCAATGCCACAGGTAAGTGTCAATGCCAATAAAACTTTACTTAAACGCATATCTTCGAGCTCCTATTTATTATTCTTTTTATCCGTAGACAAAGAATATGCTTAAGTATTTACACGAAGTTTGCTTTAGATTACGTAGTGCTTATTTCTTGAAACGGGGCTCTAGGCCGATTTGATTGAAGATTGTCTGCACAGCCTTTGCTTGACTTACACAGTCTTCTAGGGCATTGTGCAGCCCTTCTTTGCCCTTGACACGTGGATCGCCATGCACTTTGAATAGTGTGCGACTGTCGCTAATTTGCCAGTATTGCCAGTTAGCAACCATTCCGTACTGCTTGTACAGGTGTTCAAGGATACCAATGTCAAATACTGTACCTTGTGCCCATACTGTGTTCGCACCAACTAGGAATCGATTCAGCTGTTTCAGCATGTCTTCTACTGGTATGCGCCCTTCGGTGCCCAGTGCTTCTTCACGCACATCTTCGGCTTGTTGACTCCACCAGTCCATGGTGTCTTCACGCACAATACGGCCCTTGACAATTTGATCATCAACATCGGGCTTACAGTAGAGTCCCTCGCCAATGTCGCCTAGTACATAGGGGTTGAACTTGACTGCGCCTACAGTAAGAACGACACAATCTG
>Ga0208499_1000410_pt1 | contig 16514 bp, 19 predicted proteins | sample CryBogCBE07Jul09_FD_185504 | JGI IMG/M metagenome (GOLD analysis project Ga0208499, IMG submission 185504) | Freshwater microbial communities from Crystal Bog, Wisconsin, USA - CBE07Jul09 (SPAdes) (version 2) | ecosystem: Environmental > Aquatic > Freshwater > Lake | place: Crystal Bog... | reverse complement strand
CCTCCGTTAGCGCCCCCTTCAGCAACGTTTGATACTGCATCTCGTATGCCCCCGGCATCTGCGGGTCATTGGATGAAGCGCCAAAGTTACGCTGAAACTGCGATACATAGATCATGCTCGCCTGAATGAGCAAATCAGCCAAATATGTGCTGATAAATGTCGTTCCCGTGTCCGCAGTGCCCGCAACCGCCATAGTGTTGAGCGACGGCAGGCGGATGGTACCATAAACTGATACGGGGTAGTTCTGGTCTGGATAGGGGCCAACCAGGATGTTGTTGTAGGTATTGCCGCCCGTGGCCGAATCGCCGCCTACCATGGCAAAGAATACGGGTTGGGCTAAAACGGCATTAGTGCTATAGACGTTTTGCAAATATTCCTTGCTCACGGGCAGCAGTGGAAAACCATTAACGGAAAGCGTTTGGATCGTCACAAAGTCGTTCACGCTGATCTGCAACTGATTGTTGCCGGTGGAAAGCGTGTAGGAGTTGCTTGTAAGCGACGGAAGCAGGTCAAGATCGCGCTGAATGCGCAGTTCCGCGTAGTTGAGCGCCTGCGACAGCATGGTATTGAACGTCGCATCCACACCCGAGACAATGCCCGACACCTCTTGCGTGGACATAACCGCCATGTTGGCAATCTGTGTCACATAGCCATTGTATGTGAGGGGTATGGTGGCGACTGCTGTCATTTTAGTTAGCCGATCCCTTTATGACCACAAAGTTCAGAACAGGCGCCTCGCCGGAACCAACTGCTGCCGGGGTATAGACGCTCAAGTTGAACGAGCCCGCAGCCGCTTTTGCCGTGCAAAAGTAAATACCAGTCCCGCTGCTTTGCGAAACCTGAATGACATCCGTAGCCGCTACGGTAGAGTTTGTCACGGTAAAAGTGGTCGTTTGCCCCGCCGTAGTTGTGGTCGAAAACAGCGTAATCTGGCCGGTTGCCTTGTTGAGCGTGACGCCCGTGGTGCGGCTAGTGCCTTGCGTCACCGTGCCTCCAGCACCAAGCCCCGTGGCATAGCCCGTAGTCGTGGAGGCCCCCAGTGTGGTGAATGTGCCAGCAGCCGCCGCAGTGCCGCCAATGGCAGGAGGGGATGCAAAAGCCGTGCCAGCCAGAGTGCCGTTAAAGGTTTGCGTGCCAGTCCACGTTTGCGACAAACTAAGCAGCGGAACCGTGCCCGTGGCCGCAGGAAGTGTGATCGTGAAGTTACTGGCCCCCGCGTTGGCGCTTTGCACGGTGGTTGTGCCGGTGGACGACCCATTGATGCCAAGGGTTGTGATACCCTGAATGTAACTTCCTGCAAGGCTAAGGCCCGCTGTGCCCCACGAAATGGGGCCCGTGGCACTTGCCCCCGGCACAAAGGCATAGCCGCCCCAGTTGCCCGTGGCTGCGCTATTGGACATCGAATAGATATAGCCCGCCATACCTTGTGGGACCGTGGCAAGCGTGGTTCCCGCGCTGTCCTGCACAGTTACAGTGCCGCTTGTGTCACTATCAATCACATAGGCGGTGCCAGCCAGCACCGTCGTCTGGTTGGGCAATTTTATAGTCTGGTTGGCCGATCCAGTAACGCGCTGATAGAACGTAGATGTGGCAGTCAGTGTAGTCGTGGTGCCTGCCGAGGTAATCGTATTTATCCCCGGCGCATCATTGCTGTATGACAGCGTGCCACCGACGGCTAGATTGTTGGCGCCCGGATCAGTTGCCGTGCCAATGCCCACGCCGCCCGAAGCCTGCACAATCATCGCATCCGTTGAGCCGCTATTGACGACAAAGTGGATGGGATTGGAAGTTGTCGTCCCCAGCACCAAATCGCCGCTAGTGGACGAGACATAAACCGCATTGGCAAGGTTGAGGCTGCCCGTTCCGGTAAAGCCGGACGAGTTCATGCCGAAGTCGCCGTAGTAGGTTGTAGCAGTACCAAGATTGTTGGACACCACATAATCTACAGATGCCGTTGCCGCCGCACTGGTGTTCCGCAGGATTTCTTGCGCATACCCGGATACGCTACTAGCGTATGAAGTGAATAGGCCCGTATCGCTATAGCCTAGGGTGCCATAGGAGTAGGCACCAGACGCGCGCGAGCCGGAGATGGCCACGGATGCCGTAACTGTCGTGAACGCGCCCGTGGAGGGGGTGGTGGCGCCAATAGGGGTATTGTCCAGCGAGTCTAACGTCAGTGCGACACCGGAGATGGCGCCACCCGTGATCTGTGCATTTGTAGTCGTAACAGTCGTGAACGCGCCTGTGGAGGGCGTGGTGGCACCAATGGGGGTATTGTCCAGCGAGTCTAACGTCAGTGCGACACCGGAGATGGCGCCACCCGTGATCTGTGCATTTGTAGTAGAGACTGTGCCAGCAGTAGCAATGCCCGCCACAACCAGATTGGTACCGTCAAATGTAAAGTTGGGTGATGCGCCCAACAGGCCCATGTTATTATACTGAACCTGCCCATTAGAGCCCGCCGCAGCCTCAGATAAATAAGCGCCGATCTGCGACACGGTGGCTCGGCTGGACGTCCCGCCCTGCACCACCTCAAACTGCTCCGCGCCGCTAAGCGCGATAACCGGGGGCAGGTTGGGGATTGCGATATTTGCCACTGGCTATTCTCCGGTCTGGGGCAGTTGCGCGTAATTATACGGCAGGCCCGCAAGAAGCGTCCATACAGTAGTTCCGGTCGTCATAACAGACCCCGCTGGCATAACCGTATTCGTCGTGTAGGTAAATGCGGTTGCCGTAGTCACGGTAACACTGAAGGCACCATCAGCTTGCTTCACTGTGGCACCTTGCACTGATATCTGCCCATTGGTCGCTAGATTGTGTGGTGCGCTACAGGTCACGGAAACAGTGTAATTACCATCGCTCATCATGGACATCACGGCAATCGTCGGCCCATAATGTGCCTTGTTGAACTGCGGTTGCGTAGCATCCTGCTGGAGATGTGCAGGCTTGCCAACGGGAACAGTCGTCTTATTTACGCCATCAGTCGTCACAAGCTGGACGCCCTGCGGGATAGGGATGCCAGTCTTGGGGTCAATGATTGGCGCCGCAGCCGTCACGCGGTAGTCGGTTTCGTCGGAGGAAAATTGCTCGGTGCTTGGGCGATATACGGGTATCGGATCCGCTGGCAATGTTATCGCGCGTAATTGTTCTTGCGGGGTGTCCAGACAATCTCTGCATACAAGTATCTGAATATTAGCCAGAGATGTCCCTCGCCAATCATATTGAAACTGGAGGGTGTTGCGCTGATACCAGAAGCCACACCTCTGGCATACGCCAAACGCTGATGGCGAAGTGGACGAAGTCTTTGCGCGACCGGAGCGAGAGGCATACGCCATTAGGTTGCGTCCTCATAGGAAAAGAGAAGACCACCTACGCTTTTCCTATTTTTTTGCCCAAGACAAAGTTCAATAAGCGCACTCCTTGCTACGCCGTAGTAGCGGGCTGCGGCAGACGCACTATCAAATATCCTACCGTCAGAAACACAGACAACCGACCGGGCCAAGGCTCTTGGCCCCATATGTGAATATTGCGCAAAAATATGCTTATTTGCATACCCAAATTCACGAAGTTGTTCTATGAATTCGCTTCTTGATCTTTTGGCCTTTTTCTCCTTAACGACCCTCTGTTTTTTTTCGGGCTTTGGTTTTTTAGGCTTTGAAGCGAAGTGGGCCCTAAGAGCCAATAGCCTATTATTTTTGGCCTCTTCAGATGCAGGCTTTCTGGGCGCATCCTTTATGGCCCTCACTTGGCTTGCCCTAAAGTCTGGATCAGCCCACTTTTTTTTCATTATTTCCGATATAGCCTTCCTGTATTCAGGATTTTGCCCCCTGATCGCTGCTGATGCAGATTGTTTTAGTTTCGTCTGCTCAGTACGTTTTAGGCCGGATGCCCCATCACCCCCATCAGTGATGTTGGCAAGTCCAGAACCCACGGATCGCCAATATGCGATACGGATTTTTTCTAGCCGAAAAGCGGTGTCCTCTCTGAGGCCACTGAGAAAAATGCGAATTTCGGGATCAACACCCAACCCCCGAAGTTTCGCCAAAATTCTACAATGGACAGGATTATCAGGGCGCTTGATTGTCGTTGCCCTGCGGCGCGTCCCCTTACCCACGTAAAAACACTCGCCCTTGTCTGGGCGCCAGTGCTCATAAACGCAGTAGTCGTCCCTCACTTCTAAACCCTCCAATAGCCAGACAACATAGGAGACACAAAAATGCTTGAATTTTCAACATTTTGCTCGCAAGCCACATTGTAACTTTCATCGGCAAGCGGCTTGATCTGCCCCACCTTCTCTGGCGCCCAAATTTGGGCAAGGCGCCACGCAAGACCAAAGCAAAATGCCTCCAAGAAATATACCGGCAAATCGAGTTGCAGGCCATTTGTCAGCGCGGCATCCTCAATCTGCTGCACTGCATAGTAGCGCAGGTATGCCTCATTCCCATCTGGGACAGGCCAAAGGGTAACGGTTGGATTGAGAAGCCTGTCTGCCCAGTATACCGTCGGGAAACCTTGCTGACTTTTTTCTGGATACGTCGCGTATTCGCTGCGACTGATAGGCAAAATGATGCGATCTGTAAATGTCCCATCTCCATTAGCAATAGAGATATAGGCGTCTAGCATAACGATGACGCTGCCATCGTAGGAATACGATGAAGTTCCTTGCACTAGCGGAGTGGAAACTAACTCAACTTTCCAAAGATTTAAGCCATCTGCCGACCAGCGGCCCTGCATGAGATTTGCGGCCATGCGCGCGGACTGCATATGCTCTTGGGTGATTTCAGACGGGCGAATGCCGCAAAGATTGAACGCCTGGAGGACGCACTCACCGAAAGTTGGCGAAAAGGCGTAGGAGTTCGACAAAGTCATAGCGTGGCGTCCCGTTGCGGCAAAGCATCTTTAACACAAGATGCCAACTTTTCAAATCTCGCTCTTGCGCGTATAAGGCTCTACGGGGAGAACTACCATGCTTCGACGCCTGAAAGCCAAGATCAAGCGATTCAACGAGAGCGTGGCCGTGTTTGTGACCAACATGGTGGGGACCATGTGGTGCGCCTATCTCTTCTCCGCAATCGCCATGTTTAGCCTACAAGACGCCATTCGCGGAGGCACCTCTACCTTCGTGTCGTGGTTCTCGCAGACGTTCTGCCAATTCACTCTACTGTCCATCATCATTGTCGGGCAAAAGTTGGAGGGTAAGTCATCCGAAAAGCGGGCCAAGCAAGACCATGAGGCTCTTCTGAAGATCGTGCGAGAGGTGACGCAAGTCCATGAGGATATTCATGGCAGCAGGCCGCATGACTGCTCGATTGCAGAGCATCTCGATATGCTTCATCGTGAAGCCAAGAAGGATCGCGCGTCATCCGTGATACGCCCTAAAAAAGACGCCCCACCCCCGAAGGGATGAGGCGCTTGAGTTTAGTCTACTGAATGACACGACAGTAGACTGGGGAGTTCAGTCAGGGATAGGCATGGCCTCAAAGGACTTGCTAATCTTGGAGCCAACGCGGGCGCGCTGACCTTCGCCAATCGCATGGTCATCCTCGTAGCCGCTGATTTCGCGCTCCTTGCCGCTAACCTGCTCACGAGCATCACGCGCTAGACGGCGACGAGCCTCATCTGAAATTTCCTTGGGGCGCTCCATCAGGACGAGACCATCGCGGATGATAACCGGCTCGGTGGTGCCAGCAGCCATCATCTCGGGATGGCGATGGGTGGGCACTTCTTCCCAGCCCGCGCGCTTGTAGGCCATCATCTGGGAAAGCTGCTCTTGGTTGGCCACAAACTTGGCCTTCCACTCGTAGTCCCAACCATCTGGGATTACACTGGGATCGATGTAGAACTTATCAGTTCCATCAAAGCCCTCTTCGCGATTGTCACGCAGTTCGGCAGCGCGACGGGCAGCACGTTCACGGGGACTTTCAGCGCGGGGGGCGGGGCGTGTGGCGACAAGTGCGGGATCAGCCTGCGCAACGGCACGCTCGATGCCCCCAAAGCCCTCTCCATCAGTAGCGGGTTCTTCCATTGCCTCCGCACGGGCGTCTGGACGATGTGGGGTAGTCTGCGCTGCCAACTTTGCAGCACGTTCAGCATTGCTGGGTCGGCCAGCGCGGCGAATAGGCTTGTTCATGTGTTTACTCCTAACTTTACGAGTTCAGTCGGCCAGACTTTTGCAGGGCAACCTTGTGCCGTGCATATTCCTCAGGGGTCTGCCCCAAAATCTCGGCCATTTCAACCTCCTCAGAGGTCAAGCGCACGCGATTCGGACTAGATGATCCCGGAGTGCCGCCCTGTCGTGACGAAGGGGCTGTCGGGGGCGGCGCTTGACGACGTTCTGGTGCAGCGCGGGGCGTTTCCTGCTGCTGATTAAGGCCAAGCACGCTTTCTACAGCCTGAAAATAAGCATCCGTGTCCGCTTCATGGCCACGGGCAACCGCCAACTGATGCGCGGCGATCATTTCCTGATTTTTACGGGGATCACGCGCATATTCAGGATGAGAACGCACCCAATCTGCCGACCGAGGGCTCAACTGGCTTGCGAAGGCATCTACCGGATCAGCATACCGCTGTGGCTGCTGCTGGGGGACTTCGCGCTGACGGGGCGCGGTTTCTAGAGCGGCCTTGCCCTGCTCAATCTGGAGCAGTTCTGCCTCATTGCGGGCCAATTTGCGCTGGATTTGCGCGGCAGCGCGAGTATCACCGGCTTGCAACGCGGCTTCATACTGCGATTCGAGATAATCTGCCGCCTGCTGCCGCTGGGCAATCGAATTATTCAGCAGCGAAAGATCGCTGTCCTGCGCCCGATTGCTCGCTTCAAGCGCCTGCTGGCGGGCCATAGCCTCACGCTGCTGGGCCTCGGAAGCACGCCTGTCACTATCAGCCTTGGCGCGCTTCTCGTCCTCAAGCTGCTTCTTTAGCGCCTCAAGGCCATCCTCAATATCGCTTTTCGCAGGGGCTTCAGCAACCTGCTCAATAACGATATCTTCGTTGCCATTGCTTGCCTGCGAGCCATCCTCACCAATATCGACATCAAGTGGCTCCTTGAGTTCGTCATCACCCATGTTCATCTCTGTCATCCTCAGAATACCATGTCTGGATTTTGCACCACGGCCTCAATGGACGTATCCGCGAGGCGGCGGCACTTCACGCTTTCTGTTTTGCCCTTACCCATCAGGCCGATATTCCAGCCGTCAGACGGGCGGAACACTACCCAATCACCAATCTTGATGTCGCCCCACTGCCAAGAGCCGCTTGGGTCTTTGAATGCATTGGGGCCAAGAGCAATGACAATCCCGCATTTTGATTGATACGCATCCTCTGCACGGTGCTGATCCGGCAAAATAATACCGCTCTTGGTCTTTTCCGGGCGCATATAGACCGCAACGATCACATGGTTGTGTAGCACTTCAAATTCGGAAATATCCCCAAGGCGCTCAAGCAGGTCTGCCTTTGGGTCGAGTTCATGACTCATCTGGATATGCGGCAAGGGTATTCTCCGTATTTTTAATGATTCAATGTGGCCCGACGCGCCTCATCAATGAATGATGATAGTGCGGCAAAGCCAGCCAATTTACCTGTTCGATACTTGTAGTCAGGGTAGTCGAACGCGGCTGCGTTGCCAAGCGCATTCTTCTCTCGTTCAATTTCTTCTACAACAATCTTCTGAAGTTCATGCTCGAATTTGTCAAGTAGAGACATATTTACTCCTATTCAGCGCCCCTCCGCCCATACCAGCGGAGTTTCTCAAGCCTACCCTTACCGCCGCCTGCGCCATCGTCAAGCTTATATTCAGCGCGCCCACCAGACTTACGCGGCATAGGCGCACCCTGCGGAGGCATTGGCATAGGCATAGGCATGGGAGCAGCGGGAGGGGGCGCCCCACCACCCATCGGCACGGGAATAGGCATTGCACCGCCCGCGCCGGGCCCAGCCAATCCATTCGGCCCCATAGGCACCGCACCAATGGGTGGCTGCATACCGGGAGTCTTTGGCTGGGCATCAATCACGATGTTGATGTTGGTTTTACCCTTGGCGCGGCCACCACTAGCACGTGCGGTGCGGCCACCCTTAGGCCGAGTCCCCTGCATGGCGCCATCAAGAGAGCCGCCGCGCTTATACCCCTTCCCGACATGGCCGCCGATGATGTCACTTAGCAGTGCCCCCGGGACGAAAGCATCCTCTAGGGCTCCACCTACACTTTTCCCGACCTTGCCACCCTCACGCTTGCCGGTCAGTGATTCCTTGCGAACCATCTTTTTGACCAGCGCGCGATCTTCTTTTTCATCGGAGTGCTTAGGAGCGCCACCCCGCTTAAACCCACCAACATGCTTCACGCCTTCGCGCTTTTCATTGGCCTCCCGCACATCGCGGTTGATAAGGCTGTCCGCAGTCAACGCACTACCGCCAGATTTACGCGGCTTGCGGCCCATGTGGTGCTTGGCATCAGCGCCATCAACCCTGGTTTCTACGCGGCCACCCTTACGGAACTGACGACGCGAAAGAGGCCGTGCGCCCGTAGCCACATCAGCATTCAAATCAGGATAGGCATCAAAGTCTGAAGCGTCCACCTTCCCGCTCTCGGCAGTCGTCAGGCGCTTGGCCTTTTCGTGCATCTTGCGGCGGGCTTCTTTGGCAGCTTCAGACATGGGCAAACCTCACGCAGGAGTAGTAAATCCGCTTGTAGCCACTTTCACACGAAAATGCAACCTATGCGTTGCTATCGGGCGCGAGGTTCGTAACCTATGCGTTACGTCCCGCTATCCGGCTTCATTCTAGCAGCACGCAGGGCCTCGCGTTCAACTTCCTTGTTGCCCTCATGGATCACCATTTCCTTGAGGATATCCATTTGCTCAATCCGCTCTTTACTGGCGCGATCAAGGGCTTGCTGCTCAACCTTGCTATCGGCCATTTTCCCCTTCAGAACAACTTCGGCTTGCTTGGTCCGGGCATCCAGCAGATCGGCCTGCGCCATAATCGCATCATTCTCATCATTCATGGCGCCTTCGCCACCACCGCCTGCCCCAGCTTCGTGCGTCTGATTGCGGGTGTAGTAGCCCTGCTGGGCCTTCAGATCAACTTCCTTGGCCTTGGTCTGGGCATCCATCATGCGAGCCTGCGCCTCAGTCTGCGCCGTCTCAGCCTGCATCATATCCTTCATCACCTCAGGCGGCGGAGTCGCACTGGCCGAAGGCGGAGCAAAGAACTGCTGCGGGTTACTCCAGCCCATCGCCTGCATTGCAGCCGTCGCAATGGCCTTGGGATCAAACATGCCGGGGTCTTGCTGGGCAAGCTGTATAAGGCCCATGATCTTCATCATCCGCTGCCCGTGCGACGCGGTGTTCGGATCGGCCTGCGGACACAGGTCAAAGTCCTCCAGCGCCTTCAGGAACGTTGCCTCATCCCACGGCGTAGACTGCTTGAAGTTCCGCTGCCAGAAACTCTCGGGATGCTCTTGGAAAATGCCGCACAGCAGCCGAAACTCTTCAGCCTGCCCGGCGTGCAACCGCTTATGCACGGAGTTCAGCACCTTGGTCGCTTGGTCAATCATCGCCAACGTGGTGCCCACAGGCGCATCAGGCCTGCCCTCGCCCACTTGCATCTCGCTGGTTCCGCCAACACGCTGTCCAGTGCCTTCCATGGCCTGCGTCAACTGCATCAACGGTGCCATGCCCTGCGCATTATACGGCAGCGGCATCACCGCCTGCTGGATGGGCATTCCATTGGTTTCAATCTGTGCGCCGCCCCCCGGAGGCACACGGAAAATATTGGTATTCTGCCTTGCGGCGCTTTTGGCCACCAAGAATCCGGGGAAGTTGGCATACATCCCATTATCCAGCATTTCCCGCCAAGCAGCGGTCAAGGCATTGGTCGTATTGCCCAGAATATGCAGTAGGCCAATGTCGTAAAAACCAAAGCCCGGCACAAACTGATACTTGACGAACCACTTGCGCGCAACCGGGAGTTCTTTCGTGTCCTCGTTGTAGTTCCTGACAATAGACAGCACTTCTTTGCTGGATGCGTCAATCGTTACGCGATACGGAACCTCTAGCCCACTGACCTTGCCCTTATATTTATGCTCAAATCCCGTAATATCCAGTTCGCAGTAGCACTCGTAAATCTCGCGGTCACGGTCATCAGGGTGCCCCGCATCATCACGCACACCCTCCTGATCCCGCTTTTCCCGCTGGGCAGCATCCAGATCAGGCGCTAATGGCGTGCCCAACTCAATGTCCCGATACACGCCCAGAATCTGCATCCGGCGCATTACTGAGGGCCGCATCATAATCCGGTGCGTCACCCGCTTGGCATTGGCCAGATCAGTCGCCTCATTATTGACGATCAAATCCCCGGCATCCACCGACTCAGACACGGGTCTTTGCCGCAGCGGGCAGTAATACACTTTCTTGAACGCAGTCCCGCCAAAGCCCAGCATCAACAGCATCCGGTCGGTATCGGGGTAATACTCTGACGCAGTGCTGGTCAAATAATGGTTCAGGTCGCGCTCCAGCGCGTTCGCCAGCGCATCCTCTTCTGCTGTAGCATTGTTATCATCATTCCTGATCTTCACCGGCCCGTCAGTCGGCAGCAATTCCGCGCGCGCATTGGCCTGAAACCGCAGCACAGCCTCCAGCAGCAATGGATGCCGCACCTTGGACATTCCCTCAATCGGCGCACCATCCACCTCGCCCTGCGTCCCCGGCACCTCCAGCTTCAGCCCCAGCAGGCGGATACCCTGCGCACGACTTTCCACCCATTCTCGGCGGCTTTCGGTATCATCCTCAATCCCGCGCACCAGTTCATATGCGATCCGGCTCAATTCGCTATCGGGAATCCGCTCCGCCAGATTGTCAAACCACCCTGCGGGCTCCTTGTCGGAGGCATTCTCCAGCGGTTGCCCATTGAGGGACACCTCGATAGACCCGTCCGCATATTCGATGGACAGCAAATTGCCCTTTTCGTCATAGTTCCCGCGATCTTCCGGCTCGCCATCATCAATAATGACCTCAACCGGCCCTGCTGCGCCTAGACCTGCGGGAGTGTTCATGTAAATCAGCCCTCTTGTCTACGCGGCCCCAGCGCCTCGACCTCATCATCGAACAACACTCGCGCCTGCGTGGCCGCATCCTTAGCAGAAGTCGCCTTCAGTGTATATATCCGGCGATAGTCCAGCGGCTCGTCACCAATCACAGTCACTTCGTACTGCATACCGCCTAAATCATCAATCCACACCTCTGAAGTATATTCCACGTTTATTTTCTCACTTGTTGGTTAAACCGGATATAGCGGGGCATCAGCCTTACGCCCCCTGAAGTGCATACTTTCCTCAATCTCGTTAGCGCGCTCGGGGCTGCGGGTCAACATACCCATATCGCGCAACTTACGGATTGCCTGGGATACCGTGTCACAATTATGCACCAGTATGCCATTTGCATAATAACAGTGGGCTCCATCAACCGTCATGTTGTAGACCATTTTTGTGTTTGAGGTATATGTCCGTGACTTTTCTGGTTTTTCCTGTTTCGTATCTTGATGCTCGGTTCGCACACGGGGCACTACAAAACTTTTTTCTACTGTTTTTGTGCGTAAAATCCCCCCCACACCATACGCATACTCCGCCCTCACGGGGCTGCATAGCCAATCTCGCAGCCCTTGCGGCAGCGAGATGCTTGGCTGTATTTTCCCTGTGCCATTTCCTACCCTCTTCTGACTTATGCCATTGAGAAGCGAGAGGGCGAATGCCTTCAAGGTGGGCCAAAACCTTTTCTCTATCAACATCCTTAGGCATTGAGCGATGCACGCGCATCGGTAAGCACTCAAGGTTGTCAGGATCACAATTAAACGTATCGCCATCCTTGTGATGGACTTCATACCCTTTAGGGGCTTGGGCGCCGTTCGCATCTTCCCAAATCGCAACGTGGAGGCCTTTAGCCCCTCGCCTGTCATTGGTTCGTCGGTATGTCGCGAGGTAGTATTTTCTTTTCCCGCCCATTCTTCTGAATGTGATCCCATTAAAGACCACACGTTCTGGCGGATTATTTGGATCGAGTCGCATACAGTGCTCCTTACAACCTTGGTCGATGTGGATACTGTATCAAGGGGAACCCACCCCCTGTCAAGGGAAAACACAGGATGCTCCGGCGTGCCCTCTAGGCCAAGAGTCCTTACTGTAGCGGCTTCCCCGGTGGGGCCACATGCGATAATTTCTCTAAACCCCATTGGGGTTAACGCCATATCACCCTCGCGTATTTCCTCTATTGGCACATTCCCTCGTGCGGTAGCGATCATGGTTCCTCCCACAAAGCACAAATCATCGTTCTTACCACGTGGGAACTGACTGACCTGATTAATCACCTTCTCGGCCCACTCCTTGTCAGGCGCATGGATAATACCATCTGCAAACAAGTGCTGCACTGAATACAACCGCGCCACCTTATCAAGCGCCCCCGGATTAGATAGCCGCACAGCGAATGGCTCATGCGAATACACACGCCGCATTTCCTGCGCCACACTAATGCCACTCGCTTTATTCTCAATCAGCAGAGTATCCACCTTAAACTTTCGCGAGGTCAGCGCAATCTTCTCTACAAGTTCATGGAAATCCAACCGCTCCGCCCATGCATACATCAGCATTACATGCGGGACAATCACATTCGTTCCCGTCGGAATATTCACCACCCCGTTAATAATCCCCATCTCGGGCGACCACTTAACTTGGTGCTGGTAAATCCCCCAAACCGTCATGGCGGAATAATCGCTAGTCTGCCTCTCTCCATAAGCCGTATCACAGCTGCCAATCACATAATCAAACTCAGGATAGGCATCCCCCTCCCACAAGTTCCACCACTCGCGCTTGATAATGCCGCCCCCTTGCGGCTCTGGTCTCTGCTGATACTGTCCAGAAGTCGTAAACGGACCCCACTCCGCCTCCTGCGCCTTCGCCTCGGGCTCCCCCACAACCTCTGGCCACAGTAGATCGCCTTCCTTCGTCCTCGGGTCTTCCCATCCGATACTCGTCACACACTTGCGATCCCCCTCAAACCGCATAGGGATCATCAGGTGCTCCCATCCTTCCGCATTCTTGTCGAGCAAATACCCCGTCAAGTCATTCTCAGCTACCCGCTGCTGAATGATGATATACGCGCCATTTTTCTTGTTGTTCAAACGGCTAGTCATCGTGCCAGACCACCATTCCGTCACCGCAATACGAGAAGCCTCGGAGTTGGCGTCACTGGCGTCGTTCGGGTCGTCAATAATTATGACGTCCCCGCCCTCGCCAGTCGCTCCCGCAGTAACCGACCTAATCAGCCTCTCACCACCCTGCTCGTTGCCATAGCGGCTTTTCGCATCGCTATCCTTACGCAGCGTTACCCGATCACCAAAAAGGTTCTGATACCACTCCGTCTTGAGCAAATCACGACACTTGCCACTGTCACGCTCGGCTAATTGCAACGAATGCGATGCGCACAAGAACTTCACCCCCGGCCCACTGGTGAAATTTTTGTGCGACTGCGCCCATACCCACGCCGGATATGCCACCGACACAAGGTTCGATTTACAGCAGCGCGGAGGGATGTTTATCAGGAGCCGCTTAATCTCCCCATCCGTCACCGCCTCCAAATGCTCCGCAATGGCCTCAATATGCCATCCACCCGTAAACGGCGCCGGATCGAAATGCGGCCAAGCCATTTGCAAGAAGTTATACAGGCTTTGCTCAGCCTCATACCGCTCAATCGCCTTCATCTGCTCCCGCAGATCAATGTTAACACCACCAATGTTAATGAAGGGAGAGGTGTTGGACATCAATTCAACTCAGCAGCTTCCAAATATGGAATGCGCTCAATGCCTATGTTAATTACATACCTGTGGGAGCCCAGCAGCAGTTCCCAATCGCCCACCTTGACCAACTCATCAATGGTATCCTCGCAGGCACCCATGCTGGTCAGCGTGTCCCCCAGCGCGAACAACACGCATTGCATCTCATCACGCTCAGACAAAGCATCGTCAGCGGGAATGCTTGCGATCCGGCTGCCCATCTTCTGTTTCTTTCCCACCAAATAATTCCTCCATCAGCGCATCGTCATACCCACTCCACTCAAAACGGCATGGCCGTGGCTCTGGCGGAGGACTAGGCTTGCCACGCCGCTGCGTCAAGCCCTGCAATATGCGGGATAGTTTGGTCATACCAACCCCATTTTAATCAGGTGAATGCGCCTCTGGATTTGCTCAGCCTTGGTCCGGCGCAGATCGGTAGGAACCTTATTGACGGCGGGCCTATACAGATCGCGGATGTGAACATTAGGTAGCGCATTGATGTCCTGAAGCGCAGTAATGAACATTTTTAGGCCGTTCACAGACTTTTTATGCCCGTCCTTTCGGATGCGCTTTTTTGCGACACGAATTTGCGTTGTCTTAGCCATGGTCGTGCAGCGTAATGGGTGATGTAGTGGGTGTCAAGTTATCTCACGCCACTCCATCTTACCGGCTTTCCGCTGCAATCCCCGCATGGCCCGACTTATTCTGCCCCTGGCTATACCAGTAATTTTAGATGCCTCGCCTATAGAATTGAATTCCTGCCCCGTTGTCGCACACAGCACGCGCTTAGATGGCGTTCCCTCTTCCGGTAAATTCGGAGCGTAACCCCTATAGAAAATATATCCCCGTGTGGATTTTTGCACACCACGGAGCACTCGAACTATTTCCTTGTTGTCTATGCCGTAATGCTTGGCCGCGTCTAACGGTTTGTAAAAAACCATTCCGTCGTTGAAGCACGTAAATTTTTTAGCCTCCCTTTTGGCTTGCGCCTCATTGCGCTTTCGTTCCGCATTTTCTTTCCTTTCCTTGCCTATATCACACCCAAGTGGCCTCCCTAACTTTTTACGCCAATGGTTTCTATTGGCGTCTCTAAGATGCTCCTTTGTTTCTTCCGTTACCACTCTGCCCCATTGCCCTTCCCCGCCAAAAGTAAAGTTTGCCAAATCTCTTTTTTCGTGCGTTGCGATTAAAGCCCTTTCAAGCGAAAAAGCACACGCCTCACTCATGTCACTTTTGACTATTTCAACTTCTACCGCACATCCCAATGATTTTACTTTGCGTTGTATTTTTTTGTGACGGTCGTTTCGGTCATACATGTTCCATGCGCGCTTTTCGGCCCCCTTACCTATGTAAAACACTTTCCCCGTATCTGTACGGCGGTGCCGATAGACGTAGAAGATCTTGCTAGGCGAGTTTCTGGTGGTTTTTCCTATGCACCCCATTTAGCAAATTATCCGCACGTAGTCAACAAAAAGAGGGTGTGGGGGCTCTTTTCTAGGGCGGATTTTTCTGAAAAAAAATTTTTTGGTGGGTGTTTGTTTGCGCCTTGCCTACATACATTAACCCATCCCCATCATCTGAGGAAAGGGGGCGCGGCCCCCTTCGTTTCTGACGAAACGGGGGCGCGGCCTGTGGGGATGGGGGAGGGGGAGGCGCGATGGCCTCCCCTACGCGTTACCAGTTGCGCCCGATAGGCACGGTAACTTTGCCGTATTGGTCAAGAGCATCGCGCCGGAGATCGCGCAATCTTTTGTAGCGTCCCGATACGGACACGCCAGACGTCCCATTAACCAGGTAGGCTTCAAAACCTTCGCGGTTATTCCCCCAAGCCTCCAGCTTGTGACAGCCATCGCGAAGCAAGGCTGCGATCCGCTGGAGTCTCCCGCCAGTGTAAGTGTTTTCGTGCATTGCCATGATTCGTTTCCTTTCGTTCTATGCACTAACGATAGCGCCTAGGGCGGCATGGTCAAGCGATTCGTTTAGACTATCCATGCAACATTGCGATGAGTCTTGGACTTGACGCACAAGCTGGCGAGTCCCTCTTCGCGCCATAGGATCGTTGCCGAATCGTCCGCGCGATGGATTACGGCGGAACCATGACAAGCTGCATAATGCTTTGCAGCTTGCAAGTAGCCGCATCGCCACGCCATGGCCTTTGCATAGGCGCGCCATTCGGGGAGCGTCTTGACGTCTGGCGCGTTGACCTTGATTGCAAACATGATTCGTTTCCTTCCGTTCTATGCACTAACGCTAGGCGCGATTCGCCAGACTGGCAAGCGATTCTTTTCGCCTTGCCGATAAAATTAGCGCTTGCTCCGTAATCTGATTGCGGCTAGTAATGATGCATCGAAAGCGAATCGGAGGATTTATGACTCGCTATCTACTCGCCCTAGTGGCAATTTTCGCCCCCCTGTTTTTGCTGCAATCGTGCCAGCACAGGGACAACGTAGAATCTTGTGGCGGTAACGCGGATTGCGTGACTCGCCTTGATGACGCAACACGATAGCACCTAACCTTTCCATACCAGCGCCGCTCACACGGTGGCGCTGGCTTGGTAAGCTTAGGAAAGGACTCATCATGCAGTTTATCGAACACATCGGCGCGGATATTCCGGCGCGTTTCTACATTGACGGCAAGCGCGTCTCGCGCCGCGATTACGACGCGGCCAAGGACTCTTGCGCCCGGCTGGATTGCTTTGCCAC
>Ga0208499_1000405_pt1 | contig 16616 bp, 11 predicted proteins | sample CryBogCBE07Jul09_FD_185504 | JGI IMG/M metagenome (GOLD analysis project Ga0208499, IMG submission 185504) | Freshwater microbial communities from Crystal Bog, Wisconsin, USA - CBE07Jul09 (SPAdes) (version 2) | ecosystem: Environmental > Aquatic > Freshwater > Lake | place: Crystal Bog... | reverse complement strand
GACTACCGCCTGCTGACATTTGTGACCAACTAAAGAAATTAGCTGTTTTATTATCACCTAGTTGACCGTATGTGTTATCGCCCCATAGGTACATGTTGTGAGATTTACTATATTGGGAAGAATTTCCTAATAATAGTAATAAGTGAAGCCCTAGGCTCATTATACTTCTCCGGGTTTAACTGGATAAACTGCTGCGTTTTCGTTGATGAATGTTAAATCATTTTCATAAGTTGCAGGTAAATCACGTAGTTCTTGTCTGTATGTTACAAACTCTGCTGTTAAATCAGCACCATTTTTTTCTACAACATCTGCCACTTGTGTATAATCAGAAGCTGCTAATAAAGTATCTCTTTTGTTTCTTAAAGCTATCATTGCGATTCTATGGTCTCTTACTGTTGGATCTTCAAGATCACTTGCTTGTATTACTTGCGGAGGATCATTAAGATTAATAGTATTTATGTCAACGATTGAGATGACTTCTGTGACTACATCTGAACTAGGGTCATATTGATATGTTGGCACAGATAGTTGTTGAGTAGAAGGATCATATGTAGGTATAAATGCTTTTTCTATTTTTCTCCAACCTAAGTTGTATAGAAAAGCATTGTCTGCATCAAAGTCTAATGCAGAAAAATTACTTATGTTTCTCCAATTGTCCGGTAACAAATCATATACACCTGTTACTGTACCATTTTCGACATGTGCCAATACTGTCATTATAAATTTTGTCCTGCTATAAATGCCTGCCAACTTATTCCACCATCAACTGTAAAGAAAAGAAAAATATCTTTTTTAGTTGCAGTTGAAGTGATTGTTGGTGCAGTGCCTGATGGCCATTTAAAGTTAGATGGCCATACTACTGTTTGAGATGCGCCACTCCCCGTAAATACCATTATGAATGAAGTTGAAAATCCACTAGCTTGTACATTTGATAGTTGCAAGACTGTGATATTTGAATTCAATGTAACATTGAATATTGATGCGGCTGCAAGATTAAGTGTGATTGAATTATTTACAATACTCACAGTAGAAGAAACTTCACTGATATTGTTTGCAAATGCTGTACCATTGACTGTTAGATTTCCAGTAAAACCCAATGCGTTGTTAACTGGAATATATGCCAAGTTAGGGCTAACATACTCAGTACTGGTATAGCCTGCAGTTGCTCCCTGCATGGCTATATAGTAAGCCGTAGTATCGTTTACTAACGGTAGAATCGGTAGCTGAGGGTTGTTTAATGACATAAACGCCTCTTAAGCTTGAGCTTCTGTCCAGGACATACGACCAAAGATAGTCGATGAAGTTCCCCCAATATTTTGCGCCATAACTGTAATCACGTCTGGTCCGTCTGGATATATACCAACATTTGGTGCAGTTGTACCACCTGACAATATACTTGTACCCAAGTCACGAACCAATGACAAGTCTTGCTGAGTAACAGAACCAGAAACACCACCTGATTGTTGCAAGAAGAATCCGAAAACTGTTTCGCCACCTGTAATTGTTGTACCTGCATTATGGAACACATACTGTGTCAAACTTGAACCACCAACGTTTGACCATGAAGGTGTTGAACTTGAAGTTACTCCATTAAGTACTAGTGTGATCAAATACTGCCCTGTTGTGAAAACGTCCATCTGACGTAAAACCAACTGCATGCGGTTAGCAATTTCACGTGCACCTAATGTGGCTCCTGCAATACCATTACTCACTGAAGGTGCAATACGGAAACTCATCACCGCATTATTAACACCTGATGCAATAGTAACCGCACTATTCATACCTCTTGTGAACACGTATGATTTATCGTCATCGAATCTACCGTCCATAATAACTGAAGTACCCCAGTGATCAATCTCAGCCGAATATTGCGGTGCATGTAATTCAACAGCAGTTGGAGCAGTTAAACTATATGTAAATGTTTGTGCAGTTAGTGCCATTGGAACTAAAATAATTGAAACGTTAGTACCACTAGCAGTAGCACCAATACTCATTGATATACTAGTATTAGTAACATATGCAACAACAGTTGCTCCAGGTGCAATACCAGTACCAATGATCTCTTGTCCAATTTGTATACCACTGGTTGAACTTACTAATAATAAAGGACTACTATATGTAACTGTAGTAGCAGTAACTGTACCGCCGGCTTGTCCTCTAGTCACACCAGTCAAAATATTACCATTGATACCTGTATAATTCATGTATTCATATGCAGTTGCATTTCTTACTAGAATTGTACCAGATGTTGGCCATGGTGTACTAAAATAAGTTAAACTACTACATGTAATAGTTGTATCGCCAGAAGCAACACTTGCCGCTAATGTTGTAGTGAAACTAAATGTATTTGTTTCATAACGTGCTGGTAAGTTACCAGAGCGCATATAAGCCAAATAGTTAATGTTATTATTTGCTAATTTGTGTCCATAAATAACATCACCCGTTGTACCTCTGAATCCATAACGAATAAAACCAGCACCGTACCAAGAGTAATCAATATAGAACATCTGCATTCTTGTTAAGTTAATATTGAATCCAGAAGGACCAGTACCATCCATACGATCAATATTCCATGAACTTTGTGGAATCTTTGTCTCTACAGTTTTACTGATAACGTTTTGTGTTAGATTGCTTGCACCACGATAACCAGGAATGATTGTCATTGATGTATCACTAGTAATTGTATCTACACGATAACTCATGCCACGAATAACAACGTAATCACCTGGAATCAATTGTTTACTAAACAACGTAGTAACACCATTTACATTAACACCACTAACTGTGCTTGATCCTGCATTTACGCTTACCCACCCAGCTAATTGATATGTTGAACTTCTACGAACTGCATACAATGTTTGTCCATCATATTCAAAAAACACACCGTTTTGTTGATCAAATAATCCAACTTTAGTTGAACCACCATACCAGTTAGTAATTGATAGTACAGGCAATCCACTAGCAGGGCTTGCAGAAGGTGTACTCAATGCAATATAAGTAAATTGATAAGAATTTAATACTGCATTTACGACAAATGAACCATTGTATGCAGACTCGTTACATCCTGTAATTGTTACTGTTGCACCAAAGTTAATATTATGTTGAATTTTTGTAGTGACTGTTATAGTTGTACCTATCGCTGCAATTTGATCAATATTGATATTTGGTTTCAAAATTGTACCAGTACTCAATTGAATACCTTTACCAGATTGATAACGGAAATATCTACGTGTTTGTCTAAATGCGATTTGATTGTGACTACTTGCGTTTGCTGAGAATTGCACACCACCATCGAATGCACGATGATTGAAACTTGATTGTGGTCTGCAATATAGTGTTGCACTACCGAAACCAATAGAACCAGTTGGAGCACCAATACTATATGGATAGAAAGTGAATACAGTTGGGCTTGTTACGCTTGCAACATACCAGCTACCGTTCGGTGCATTAGTTGTAGCAGTTGTACCAATTAAGGCAAATTCATTACCCAACATTAGGCCATGATTAACTGTAGTTGTTACCGTTACTGCAACACCTGCATATGTGATACTAGAGATTGGTATTGCTGCACCGCTGAATACATAACCTTGATATGCAGTTGTAGTACCTGCTGCGTAGATAGACCCAGTTGTACCAGTAAAATATGTTCTAGCAGTATATGTAATACTAGTACTTAATGGAACTGAATCAATAACAAACAAACCATCAGCACCAGACCATGTGCTATCCTGAATATATACTGGTGTACCTGCTGATAGTCCATGTGGAGATGATGTTGACAATGTAACTGTTCTTGAACCATTTACAACTTGAATATCTGCTACTACAATAATCAAATATGTATTGTAGTAAGCAAATGGGCGATTGTTCATTAGAGCTAAGTTTTCCCACTTAGTTGGCTGTGTTGAGTATTCAAAGTCAGTATCGATTAATGACTGAGGCATACTAACACGCATCTTATTAACCGGGTCAAATAGAATTTCAGTTGGTTTGAATGTTTCTTCATATTCATCAACTGTAATACTTAACTTATCAGTACTAGACAATGATGTTGTATTATAATTTAATACAATTGTAGTTGTAGTATTGTTATTGGTGTCAGTGGCAATGACATATGAAGTTGATTTTAAACTAGCATCGGAGAAATTATACAACACTTGATTTGTTGTAACGTCTGTAATTAACACCAATCTTTCTCTAGGAACTGCGTGAGGGATTATAACAGTTCTTGTTGAGGGTACGAACGTATAATACGTATCTAATATCGTTTTTCTTGCCATTTTAACTCCAATGATTTATATAGTATTTATCTTGATTTATCCGTTTGATATCAAATAATACCCGCGGATTTAGTAACTACTAGTATTTATCTTTGTTTTAAAATCCTAATATGATATCGGCTGGAGAAAATGGATAAGTTTTTGTTGCCGGTGTAGTATAAACCGGTAATGCTTCGATGATAACTTGACTGCCTTTTTGTAAACAATCTGCAAATTTAAGATTTCCAAAACTGTCGATAGTATAGCCTCTGAATGCAGGTAAAAAATAACTACCCCAAACAACACTATAATAATTTACAAAAGCTTGTTGTTGCACGCCGTTTAAAACAACAAACAAATTGAAGGGATTCGTTATTGATACAGTTGCCCCACTAAATGTTAATTGGAACGAGTTAGTGCTTCCGTCAATACCATATGATATATCATCTAGGTAGTATGACGGAGTATTAAGTCCTGAAGTTTGTATCGTTGTTAGTGCCATAATATTATTTATCTATTTTAAGTATTGAATGTACCCGAGCTAGTAAATGTGTGAACCCAATATAATAGATTGTTTGACGGATTTGTATAGCTAGTTACAAACCCCCCGGTTGCTTTTTGTGTAAGAGCTGCGTAACTAATTATAACAACTCCGCTTCCTCCTGTCGCTCCAGTACCGTTAGTACCACCGCCACCACCACCTCCGCCCGTATTCACACCACCTATACCGCCGGCACCAGTCGTCATATTAGTACTACCACCAGCATTCAAAGAAGAGCCTCCACCTATACCTTGCGTTCTACCTAAACTGTTATTTAAATAAGCTCCGCCGGCACCGCCTCCGCCAATTCCACCATTACCAGCAGTTAACGCGCCATATGTTGTGTCTGCACCGCCGGCTCCTCCACCTCCACCTGAAAAATACAAGCTTGATCCTGTAATAGTAGTGAGTTTACCAGGTCCACCTGCGCCACCGTTACCATAACTACCACAAGCAACAGAACCATTAATTCCTGTACCACCTGCTCCACCGCCACCACCAGCACCATATGTGTGAGATGAAGAAGTACCTGTACCACCGGGGTATCCTTGACAAGATGTTGCACTTCCTGCAGATGTATTTGTAAAGTAATTTCCGCCCCCGCCTGATCCTCCATTACCAGTTATGGTTGAACTACTTCCTCCATTACCGCCACCTATTGCAGTAACTATAGCGAATCCAGTACCAGACATACTTGAACTTGTACCATTGTTTGTGGCAGTGCCGCCGGCTCCTACACTTACTGTATACGTAGTTCCTGAGGTTAATCTAGTTAACGGACCAGATATAAGTCCGCCCCCACCCCCGCCACCACCTATAACACTTGAACCGCCCCCACCACCACCTGCAACTATTAAATAATTTACAACGACACTTGTACCTGGCCAATTATTGACATACATATTTGTTACTACATCAGTATGATTCCAAATACCCGAAGCAATTAATGAATTAGGTAATACTGTATTAGCAGTAATTAATCCACCTTTATATTTTCTTTTAATAGTCATTTGCTAATCCTTAAACTATTATATAGAGTAACGTATAGTTACACTTCCAAAAATATTTTGATTTGGAGTACCATATGTTATTGTAGATGTAGCATATGAGCTTCCACCTCCTCCAGCACCTGATGACAATCCACCTGATGCTCCAGCACCACCACCATAATATCCGCCACCACCGCCACCACCGCCATGTAAACTATTGTTATTTACAGCCGTACTATTTCCACCTGTTAATGCAGAACCTGATCCAGCATTACCTGTGTCAGTAGAAGTACCACCACTTCCACCACTACTTGTTGTTGCACCATTACCGTTATTTTGTCCACCTAAATAGCCACCATTAGCACCATTTGTCCCTGCACCACCTGATGAATTTCCACCATTACCGCCTGATCCATAATATTCTGCACCACCTCCACCACCTGCAACTACGAGTGCATTTGCTATACTAGGATTACCAGTGAATACTCCACTGTATCCTCCACCAGAACCACCGTATGTACCTACTAAAGGACCTCCACCAGAACCACCTCCACCGTAACTTGCTGCAGCACCACCTACAACACCATTATTAGCATTCCCTACTACAATAAAAAGAACGGTACCGGCTGTAACGGTAACAGTAGCAGTTACATTTGCACCCGTTCCACCTAAACTACCACTAGAATCAGAGCCACCTGCTGAACCCAAAGCTGTAACAGTAACCGTTCCGCCTAATAGATTTGTGGGTATATTTAAAATTTGAAGAGAGCCTGTGTAAGAAAATGTTTGTGTAACTACTATTCCAGGCCAATTTTGTGCTAACATATTAGTAGCAACATCTTCGTGATTCCAATAACCGCTGGCTTGTGCGAGAGAAACAGACGGTGATGTGCTAGACATTAATCCGCCTTTAAAGCGTTTAGTCATTTTAACTCAAGTCTTCATAACTACATGTTACAATTAATACGTTTGCAATGTTTGCAGTAGCATTTAAACTAGTATTTTCTTGCAAATAGTATTGAGAACTTTTGTCGATGATGTTTAATGTACTTTGAGCAGGTACAATAATATTAGCTGCAATAGGGAATGCAGTTCCTCCACCAGATGCTGCGTTATTCCAACTCAATGTAATTGTAGCTGCGCTAGATGTGTTTCCATTTGATACATTTAATGTATTGATTTTATATGCATGATTTGAGCTAGCTGGATTACTTAGTACTACAGTAGAACTAGTTGTTGTTAAATTTGCTCCCACAGTATTTCCATTAACTGTGTTCAATGCTATCATATTTGGTGCTGTCATGTTATCCTCCGAAAATTAATGAATATCCTAATGCGAGGCCAGCGCTTGCGCCACCTCCGCCAGATGCAACAGTCCCAAAAGTTAAATTACCGGTGCCGTCTGTAATTAATGCTTGTCCATTTGTTCCACCTGTAATTTTTACATTACCAACCGGGCCCAATGTAGTGACTCCTGTAATATTAGCATTTCCAGTAAGTGCAAAATTACTAGACGTTACTGTTAAGTTACCAGTAATTGTTGTGTTACCAGAAATTGTTGTATTACCAGATACTGCTAAATTTGCTAAAGTACCTACACTAGTTATATTTGATTGTGAGCTTGCGCTTACATATCCGGCAAGTGATACTGCCCCTACAACATTACCTGCAGGTACAGAAATAACAGTACTAGCAACAGATACGTAACCAGTTATGTTAGCACCTTGAATATTACTTAAATTACCACCGTCACCTGCAAATGCAGTAGCACTTACTACATTGGTGCTTGAATTAAATGTAAATGTTGAAACTGCATTCAATGAACCATTGTTATTGAATTGTATTTGGGTGTTTCCACCTGCTGCTAAACTTGTTGGACCAACTGCCCAACTTAAATTACCAGTACCGTCTGTGGTTAATACATAACCACTTGTTCCACCTGTAATTTTTATCCCTGTAATTGCACCCAAATTAGCACTATTGGTTACTACAAGTGAACTAGAAGTAAGCACATTGCTTACTGTAACAGTATTTGTAGTTGTAGTATTAGATACAATCAAATTTGATAATGTAGTTGTTCCTGTTGTAGCAGTTAAATTACCGGCAATTCTACCTGTGATTGTAATATTGCCAATATTAGCCGCTATAGCTGAAATATTGTCACTATATAAAGTATTTGATGTATTGGTAAATGTCAAGTTTGAACTTGAACCCATTATTCCTGCATTATTATATTGTATTTGTGTATTTGAACCTGATGCAAATCCAGTTGTAACTGCAGGACCAAACACACTAATTTCAATATATGGGTATAATGTTAGTGAGGCAGATGATGCATTTAGTGTACCAACTGGTGTTGCTGCGGCAGTATATGTAAATTGTGTTGGATTTATTACATTTAAAATTTGAAATGTTCCATTAGGTGCACCGGAACCTGAAGATGTAATACCACTGATTGTCATTTGCCCATTAACAACTGCACCATGTGGACTAGTTGTAGTTACTGTTATCAATTGACCTACATAAGTAACTGAACTTAATACTGGATTAATGATTGCAGGAGCAGTATCAAATATCAGAGATGCACCACTCACTGCGTATGAACTCTTTGGTTGACCAACACCATTAACATATAATAAAACATAGTTTACACTAGTTGGGATTGTAGATAACGAATAAGTTGTTGTCGATCCGTCACCAATAAAATAATTATATGTAATTCCTGTTACTACACCTACTTTTGTAGCATTAAATGTTCTAATTTCAATTACTGTTCCTGCAGCAGGAGTTCCAGTAAATGTAATTTGATTTCCATTTATTGTATATGCAGATTCTTGTTGTAATACACCGCCAATATTAATAAAAATTACATCTGAACTTGTAGGTGTTACACTGGTAGTATATGTTACTGTATTACCATCAGCCGTATATGTGTCTACAACTACATTAAAAACACCTAAATTTTGTCCAGCTTGTTGTCTTGTCCAAGACGTAGTGGATGCGGCATACGTATAAGTTATGCCATTAACTGTTGTAATTGAGCCGTCTGCGGGTGATGTTGGAAAAGCCATACTGTATTTATGTTAGTTATTGTGTAAACGCACCAATTGTTGGTGGAGTAAATGCTGTTGTATATCTTGCTATACCTTTAGTAATTCTAAGATCGTCTAAATATCCATTAAAATAATTAGCAAAAGTACTAATTGTTTGTGCATCAAACGTTGAACTACCAGAATTATATAACGCACCAATTGACAATGGTGTAGCAACCGTATATATAGAACTGGTTGTAGTCGTTGTTGTACCTGCAGTTCCATTTAAATACCCGGTAATAGAATTTCCATTTCTTACTAAAGCTACATGATACCAAGAACCTGTTGTGAATGTTCCAATCGTAGCCGCATTAGCTATATTCCAGCTAGTACCGACACTACTTAAATAGTAACTTACTGTATTTGTTGCACTAACTGAAATACCCCAATTAAAGTACGTAGCATTAAATTGACCTATAATTTGTTGATTTGCACTAGTAGAATTAAAATATGCCCAAAATTCAATTGTAAAATTACCATTGTTTAAATTGTAATACGGATTATAAGGTGCAAGAGTATAGCTTGATACACCATTAAAATAGATAGAACTCGATCCAAATTTGTATACACTAGTTGATGTTGATGTGTTGTATGTAATTAAGTTAACATTACCACCCAAATCACTAACTCCAATCGCATTTCCGGTTAATAACAACAATGTACCACTAGTAGTACCTGTGAACGGTTGAGTAGGTGGACTAAAAGGTGTTGTATACAAAGCATAACTGTTTATTCTTATATTAGATAAGTATCCATTGAACAATGTTGCAGTAGATTTTGTACTTGTTTCAATACCAATACTAGCATTATAATTGGTATAGCCAAGTGAAACTCCTGTCAACGATAATGTGGTAATATCAGGCACACCATTGATATAAACAGTAAGAACATTATTGTATCTAACAAACGCAACGTGATTCCATGAATTTGTAGTTATTGTTTTTGCAGTTGTCATGGTGTTTAAACCAGTTAAACTCGTTGCATAAATGAATTGAAATTGTCCAGTACTGTATAATGTAATAGTCCATTGATTATTTGTGTTACCAAATAAATAACTACCGTTTGCTAAGGGCCAAAAATCTACAATTGAATAATTGGTACCGGTTGAAGGTAATACAGTTGAATAAAGCCAAAACTCAACTGTAAAGTTAGTAGTACCAAAGTAATTATTAATACTAGGAGGAATAGTCAAATAATCAGTAACACCGTTTAAGTAAATACTACTACCAATTAAATTAGCACTATATTGAATAGGTTGTGTCAATGTACTATTGAATGGATTATATTGTGAAACAAATATATTGTTAACACCTGTAATTGTTAATGTATTATTTGAAGGAGATAAGTCACTTATACTTGAATTATATATGAATGCCAATAATGTACAACCAATATCCGCAGTGAAATAAGTTGAAGGAGCACTATATATGTTACGTGCTATATTACTGATACGTAAATTACTGATGTATCCTGTGATGCTGGGAGAGCTTTGCCAATCACCACATATAATTAGTGGACTGTTTTGCGGTGATCCTGTTATCCCTGATGTACCTGATGTACTGCTGTTGATATAAAATGTTGCTGAGTTTTGACCAACTACCACCGCTGCATATGCCCATTGATTTAAGGGAACTGTTCCTGTACTTGTAATAATTGTTGATCCGATACCAAATGACAAATAACCTGAACTATTTACAAAGAAACTAGTACGACCTATATTACCACTAGTACCTTGCGATACAATAACAGGATTACTGGTATATGTAGAAATATTAATCCAACATTCAATTGTATATGGATATGAAGCAGGTATGATCTGACTTGCAGTAGTTGTTATATAAGTTGATGTACCACCGGGGAAATAAGTGCTATATGTTACTGGGATATTGATATTATCAATAAAAGGTGTAAAGGCTTGTACTTGCACAAGACCAAATGGAATTAATGGTATATTAGATATACTAACATCATTGAATCTATTTGTTTGAGCAAATAAAAATACTGTATTAATAATAGGTGTTAATGGAGTAACACTAGGTGTAAATGTTGTTGTATATATCTGTGAACCTTTGACAATTCTTAGATTTGAAATATATCCATTTAAATATGTAGTTCCACCTGCATCTCTACCAATGAATATATACCCAGAACTGTTTGGATTAAATACAACACCTGCACCATTTGGGGCGCCGTTTGTATATAATACACATGTAGTACCATTACTTGATACTGCTATATGATTCCATGAATTTGTTGTAATTGCAATTGAGCCTACATTTGTTGTTGATCCATTACCAATGAATGGATACCCAGCACTATTGATACCAAAAGTCAATCCTGACGTAGCATTAAGGCTATTGGATAGGTTAACTACATATTGATTAGCAGATAAAATTGGTATATAAACCCATGCCTCAATAGTAAAAGAACCACTAGATAGATTTAGTGTACTAGCAACAGAAGGGGTACCTGTAAAATATCCCGAAAATCCATCAAAATAAACTGCCCATCCAGTCTGACTATATGGACTAAATGTACCTTGTGACGCATTTCCAGATCGTGTAATGATGTTATTGAAGGGGCCTGTATCAATAAATCCATTATTTGTAATAGCACCATTGTATTGCAATGTTAACAATTGAGTATTCAATGCATTGGTTAACGGAGTTGTTGCCAAAGTATATGGCAGATAATATATGCCTGTACCTTTAATTAATCTAAAGTTACTTATATAGCCCGAGAAATAGTAAGTAGGTGTAGCATTTAGCAATGCACCAATTGACAATGGCGCAGATCCTGCTGCATTCAATGCACTGCCAGTTACTACGAACTGTCCAGCAGAAACACCGTTTAACCAAAAATATGCGGTTGCTAATAATTTACTTACTGATATTCCGTACCACTGATTAATATACAGAATAATTGTATTTGATTGATATTCCAGTACTGTTGTACCATTAATGCTCAATTGCAAATCTAATTTATATGAACCTGAGTTGTTATATATAGAAAATTGATATTCTAAATTTGATGTTGAACTAGCACCTTTACTGCAAATTATGTAATAGTTACCCGCAGTAGGTAGTGCGTTTAAGTACACAAAGCATTCAATAGTAAAATCACTACCTATCATTTGCAAATTGGTAGTATTAGGTATAGTTATGTAATCAGTTGATCCATTGAAATATCCACTACCATATGTTGAATATATAGAAGATGCAACATAAGGAATATAAACTGAAACTTTAACAGAACCTGCTGGGTAAACAATGTTAGAACCACTGTTCAATCCATTATCCGAAAATGTACTATTTTGACATAACAATAATGCAGTATAGTTTGTATAATTTTGTATTGGATATGTCAAAGAAACTGTAAAACTTGAAGTATAAACTGCAATATTTTTAACAAATCTTAAACTACTTACGTAGCCTTTAAGCAATCCAGTAGTACCGTACATTGAACCAACCATCCAAATACCTGTATTAACTGTGTTGTATGTAGTTGCATCAGTCCATGTACCAACTTGAGTTCCATTATAGTATATTGTACCCACATTAGTTGTTCCATTATAAACAATAGCTAAATAAAACCATGCATATAAAGGTAATGTTTGTGTAATGGTTACGTATGTATATGTTAAACCATTGTTTGTACCAATTGCAATTTGGTTAAGTGTATAAAATCCCCATGCATGATATGCACTCGTAGCCGTAGTACTTGCACATGTGTTCATAATTCCAAGTGATGTACCAATCGTACCACCTGGTGTTTGGTTCAAGTTAAAGAATCCCTCAAGAGTATAAGATCCGGGACCTTCTGTATAAGCACTGGTATTTACACCACCGTATATGTAATCTGTTGTTCCATTAAATTGTAGTGAGTAATATCCATTACCGTAAAAAGGATTAAAAATATCAGAACGTTGTAGACCATATGGAACAACTTGATAGTTATTAGTACTAGAATCAAGTACATATGAAGGTAGCAATGTTTCACCATTAATTAATAATGATTGACTAAAGTATGGATCAATTTGTACACTTATAGCAAGTGTAAATGTTTGACTGGTTGTTTGATTTTCTGAATCAATTGCACTCAATGTAAAATTATACACAGTTGAGCTACTTAAATTAGTAATAACACCAGATAATAAACCTGCTGATGATAATGCTAAACCAGTAGGTAGTGCACTACCTGATGCAACACTATATGTAACGCTATCACCAAATCCAATAGTACTTGCTAAATTAATAGATATTTGTACACCGTTGTAACCGGTTAGTCCAGGACTTGTTACCCATATAGGAGTAACTGCGTACGTAACCCCATTGATTCTAATAGCTACACTTCCAGTATTTGTTACCAACACAAGCATATAACTACCTGCAGTTAAGTTAGGCATTTTTACATTTAATTGTGTTGAACTTACATATGTGACGCTTGATGCTGGTATCAATGCACCATAATCAACATATACATTTGTACCAACAGTAAAGTTAGTACCTGTAATCTTAATATATCCACCAGTTACTGTACTTAATGCTGTTGCAGTCAACGCATTGTAATTACTGTCTGTAACTTGCACATTGGTAATGGTTGGCCCTGTAATGGCAGATAAAGCAATAGATGAAAAATCTCGTGTGTTTAGTAATGTTGCCATAGTTATGCAAAAGTTATTTGTTTAATTCCCAAAGTACCGTAACTGTTTACAACATATAATAGTGCGTTACCTGCCGCACTAGCTTGTAACGATACATTTAATTGACTAGAGCTAATAAAAGCAATTGAAGTTGCTAGCAATGCTTGTGTAGATACTGATGTTCCAATTAATTTAGTAAAAACTTGTGTATTAGTTGTAAAATTACTACCGTTTATTATTATATATCCCGGTGTATTTGCAGATATTGTTGAAAAACCAGTAGGATTATTGAATACAAAATTAGTTGGTGTGATATTTGTTATTTGTGGTTTAATAGCACTGGTAAAAGCACTTTGATTTAAATCATTAATAGTTAGTAGTGTTGCCATTATCGTGGTAACTCCCTAATCTGTATACTCATTCCCGATAATGGAGCAGGAATAAATGTAATCGTACTTCCACTAATCGTGTAATCGGTTGTTGGCATTTGACATAAGCCGTCTAAGAACACCAATACACTGAATACATTTGTTCCAGAGCTTACTGTAAAGTTAGTTGTTGTACCATCACCTGTATAACTTCTACCAACATATCCAGTACTTACATTACCTGCACTTAATGTGGGCGACTGAGTGTCAACCCAGTAATATGTAACACCATCTGTCAAATATTCGTACAATACATTCGTACTTGTATTATACCATTGATCTCCTACGTTTACACCTGATGCGGGAGGTGCACTGGCTGCAGTATATGTTACTTTGCCTCCGCCTCCTCCGCCTCCTCCGCCACTGGTTCCACCAGCAGTAATAGAACTTTGTGATAACCAAATAAGATTACCAGTACCATCTGTACTTAATAAATATCCTGATCCACCGCCACCAATTTTAACAGTAGCATTACTTGTAAATTGTGCAGTTCCGCTGACAGTTAAACCAGTTAATGTACCAACACTGGTGATGTTGGGTTGTGCAGCAGCTGCAACAGTAAATGTTCCTGTGAATAAGTTAGCAGAGAAGATACCATTGCCTGCATCATATCCTAAATACGTATGTGTTTCAAACGCACTTGAACCTGAAGTACCATTTGCAAATACAGGATAGAATGTGCTACCTGTTGTTACATTAGAAACAGTAAATGTTGTGGGAACTGGACTTGCAAGTCCAGTTAAATATGCACCATTACCTAAAATATAATTAGCTGAAATATTACCATACTGACTAGATAAATTCCCTACTGTTACATTACCAGTAACTGTTAAACTAGATAGTGTACCAATCGCAGTAATTTGTGTCTGACTTTGCGTAGATATAGTACCAGCTAAGAATTGTCCTTGAATTGTACCTGTGTTTGCATAGATGTTACCACCAACTAAGTTACCATTAGCTTTAAAATCATTTGCTATGTTTGCATAATTAGCAGTAATTAAATTACCTAAGTTAGCATTACCTGATGTTAAGTTTCCAGTAAAGTTTGCGCCTACACCACTGTGATAGTTAGCAGTTACAAAATTACCTAAGTTTGCATTACCCGCAGTTAGATTTGCACCAACAACTACATTGCCTGTAACGTTGGCATATCCTGATATATTTGCACCAGTACCAGTTATTACCAATATATTTGCATTACCAACTGCCGAAAGATTTATGTTACCATTTGCAGCAGGGATACTTATATTACTATTACCGTTACTGTGAATTCCTGTGAAATAATTAGCTAATACTAAATTACCTAAGTTAGCATTACCTGCAGTTATGTTTCCAGTTATGTTAGCATTACCAGTAATGTTTGCACTATTAGCCAATGATAGATAATTGGCTGCAACTAAATTACCCAAGTTAGCATTACCACTAGTAATGTTACTTGCAATTGTCGCAAAGTTTGCTACTATTAAATTACCTAAATTAGCATTACCAGCACGAATATTTGCTAATTGATTGACCGTTACTACGTTAGTGTTTATAGATACATTACTTGCAAATTCAAAATCTGCATTGGCATTTTTCCAACCCATGAACGCTTGAGTTGTTGCACCACCTGTATAATATACTAAAACTTCACCACGATCATATCCATCATTACTAGCTAATGCAGTATTATTTGCACCACCACCTTGATAGAATAACGGGTCTGTAATAGCTGCAACATTACTATTGATAAATGTTGTATTACCTGTTACAGTAAGATTACCACTAATTACTGCATTACCACTAATCGTCAATGTAGATAATGTACCAAGACTAGTGATTTGTGGTTGACTTGCTGTTAATAACGTACCAGTTAAATTAGTTGCTGAAACATTTCCTGCAGTTACATTTCCTGCAATGTTTGCGTTTCCAGTAAAATTAGCATAGCCAGCAACATTAATACCTGTGCCAGTGATTACTGCTACATTTGAATTTCCTGATACAGAAAGATTGATATTTCCGTTTGCGGTTGGAATACTTACATTACTGTTGCCGTTACTTACATATCCTGCGCCACCGATTCCTGTTAAGAATGCTCCGTTACCAATGATATAATTAGCACTTACTGCATTACCTAAATTAGCATTACCGGAAGAAAGATTACCGGTTACTGTTAGTACATTGGATACTGTGATGTTATTTGACGTGGTATTACCAGTAACATTTGCGTTCCCAAATGTAAAGCTTGAGGTTGAATTTAGTGTAAAACCAGGTAAAGTTGTTAATGCCATACTGTATTTATCTCTTCTATTTTATTATTTTATTGGTATTTGTATTTAAGAATAACGATGCCGGAACCACCATGTCCGCCGGTGCCATCAGCACCGGCGCCACCATTACCTCTATTTGCTGCACCGGCGGCACCGGTAGCATTTTGACCAGCACTTCCACCTACTGCAACTGTAATGTTTGGTGTTACAATAGTAACTACAACACCGGATCCTGCTGCACCGCCGGTGCCCCCAGCACTTCCCGCGCCTCCGCCACCACCACCGGAATAATTTGTTGCAGATGTTCCACTACCCCCGTTATGTCCTTGGGATCCATATATAGCTAGGCCACCGCCATGTCCAGTGTATCCGGAGCCACCTCCTCCACCACTGGCGCCATTACCGGCTGTACCACC
>Ga0208499_1000403_pt1 | contig 16767 bp, 14 predicted proteins | sample CryBogCBE07Jul09_FD_185504 | JGI IMG/M metagenome (GOLD analysis project Ga0208499, IMG submission 185504) | Freshwater microbial communities from Crystal Bog, Wisconsin, USA - CBE07Jul09 (SPAdes) (version 2) | ecosystem: Environmental > Aquatic > Freshwater > Lake | place: Crystal Bog... | reverse complement strand
TTGACCATAAACTGGAATGCCTTTATAGACTTGCTGAAAGCGAAATCTTTTCTGACCTATGTCGTCCGTTTGAGTTGCGGACAATAACATTTCAGAGTTAGGGTCTATCAAACCTAAAGCATTTCTGTTGTGGTGCAGGAAATTTCTGGCCTTTTTTTGATGATCAGAAGCCCCTGTATCGCTCGGGTGAGACAAGTCTGCGCCCACTATTGACATCGGAGTGCCATGCTTACTTTTCTTAATTTTTAATCCATCTGAATTTTGAATATTCAGAGTATTTGCCGCTAATTGTTGTTTGTCTGCATTCGCTACAGCATCTTCAATTTCCTGAGTTGTTATAGAACTTGGGCTTGTATTTTTATTTATATTATCTAATACTAATAAATGTCCAAAAGGATCAGTTACTCTTGTTAGTGAATCTTGCAAATTTGTATCAGCCAATGCATTTTGACTACTTAAGATATTTTTTGTTATGAAAGATAAATCAATATTTTGGGCTAATACTTTGCTAGAAATTAAACATGAAAAAATAGTGAATAAAACTATTGCAAGATTTTTCCCTTGAAAATAATAAAACATACGAAAACTACCTTAGATTTTATTCAGATTCATAGTACTCTTGATTTGCTACCAAATCAATCCTTTTTCATTTTTATATTTTTATTGATTTCAACACATAAGTGCTAACAAATGTCATATTAAGTGAAGTAGTTTTTAATTCGGCTAATTTTGAAGTATCTAATAAAAGTCTTCATGTCTATATTTTTTGTGAATTTATTTCTTCCCCGTTTTTTTATCAATTCATACCCAAACACTGGTCCCTCCACTTATCCAATTTAAATAAGAGCTTTATTAGTAAGTATTTTCCAATTGACTTTAGCAATCAAGACGTCCAGTTGAGTAGCATTGAGCAGCCTTCCAACGATCCTGCTGCTGTTGTCGGTAAACCTGATAAGCGTCAGCTTCATCTCTATCTGCTTTCTGTAAGCATTGAGCATAAGCATCAGTTCCTCTGGTAAAACCATACCCATCGCACTTTACTTGCAATCGTGCTAAGTAATTCTTTTGGTTTTGATCATACTGTCTTCTGCTTTCCTCGGGACTTACGCAACCATTTATTAGAGACAAAAAACAGAGAATTGAGGTAACTAGCAAAACAGAGCTTTCAATTTTTTGGTGCATTATTTTTGATCCTATATAAAATCTAATTTTTAAATATCACTAAAATGGTATCATATCCCGTGGTTTCATTTCCATCAAAATTAGATGATTGGGAATGGCTAAACCATCTCCTTCCCACTCTGGCGATCCAATACTTATTGCCCTAGGACGTGCAATCAAAGAAATACGTATTCTTAAGGGTTACTCCCAGGAGTCCTTAGCTCTTCAGGCGGGGATAGATAGGTCGTATATGGGCGGGATTGAGCGGGGTGAGCACAATGTAGCTTTAGCTAATATCCAAAAGATCGCAGATTCCTTGGATATGCGAATTTGGGAATTACTAAAAAAAGCAAATATTTAGAAAAATTTGGCTATTTAAAAATCTCTTTAGCAAGAGTTCGTTTATGCTGATAAGTATTTCAAAGATTAATGATGATCAAAATATTAAATGTCCAATACATTGATATTACCTTGTATTTACGGCATTTTCCTTAATGACGGCAAGAGCTACGTTGGCTCTACCACACAACCTTTTTAAAAAGGGTTCGCTGAGCATCGTCAAAGACTAACGAGAGGTAATCATCCCAATCTTCATCTTATTTGCGCGTGTAGAAAATATGGCGAGTAAAATTTTCTTTTTCCACTTATAAACAGCAACAACGTTACAGCCATTAATCATGTCCCAATCGAGTAAACTTTTTAAATTAAGATAAATAAAGGTAAATTAGTTCCGGCCAGTACTCATATCCCAATCGAGTAAACTCTACATTTGTATGAGCCTGGATACTTGACGGTTCCGGCCAGTACTCATATCCCAATCGAGTAAACTATTTTCTTATGTATTAATACATATTGTAAAGTTCCGGCCAGTACTCATATCCCAATCGAGTAAACTACAAAGAGAATTCGCCCGCAAAGTAGCACTGTTCCGGCCAGTACTCATATCCCAATCGAGTAAACTGTTTCCGAACACATCGAAGTATGCCTGTACGTTCCGGCCAGTACTCATATCCCAATCGAGTAAACTAATCAAGGAAACTAATCCACTTGGAAGCCTGTTCCGGCCAGTACTCATATCCCAATCGAGTAAACTCCATGATTGTTCATTTCGTTAAGAATGTTTGTTCCGGCCAGTACTCATATCCCAATCGAGTAAACTGTCGATAGCCTGAAATCATTTTTAACAAAGGTTCCGGCCAGTACTCATATCCCAATCGAGTAAACTCTCGGCTTCTTCTTGGGTAATTAAAAGACTGTTCCGGCCAGTACTCATATCCCAATCGAGTAAACTCAGAGAAAAAATCAAAGAGACAAATCCTTGTTCCGGCCAGTACTCATATCCCAATCGAGTAAACTATTGTTAGGAATGATGGAATAACTGAAATTGTTCCGGCCAGTACTCATATCCCAATCGAGTAAACTCACGCACAAGGTCGTTACATTGTCCCTTATGTTCCGGCCAGTACTCATATCCCAATCGAGTAAACTATGCCTGATGTACAGGTGTTGCTTGCACCGGTTCCGGCCAGTACTCATATCCCAATCGAGTAAACTATGTATGAAGCACAGATGTTAAACAAGTAAGTTCCGGCCAGTACTCATATCCCAATCGAGTAAACTATTTGGCATTTGGATACGATCAAGACTAGGGTTCCGGCCAGTACTCATATCCCAATCGAGTAAACTATTACTTCAAAATGGTTTAATAACCGTCCCGTTCCGGCCAGTACTCATATCCCAATCGAGTAAACTCTGTTTGCAGACTCGGACAACCAAGACCAAGTTCCGGCCAGTACTCATATCCCAATCGAGTAAACTTAAAACAAATGAACACATACCAGAAATTGAGTTCCGGCCAGTACTCATATCCCAATCGAGTAAACTACGGGGGAGGTACCCTGTTACGTCAACGTAGTTCCGGCCAGTACTCATATCCCAATCGAGTAAACTTTTCGCAGGCGCTGGTGGAGGAATACTTGGGTTCCGGCCAGTACTCATATCCCAATCGAGTAAACTCCAACAGCAATAACCCTCTGATTTTCTTAGGGTTTTTTGCTTTGTAGAATAGAAAAAAATCAGTAATTTTCAAAATAATTCATATTGTTCAGGGGATTTTTTTGATGCCAATTTGCGTTTTCCTGCATAAGATATGATTTTTTCATATTGTTTGTCAGTGAACTGCAAGATGTTTACATTACCTCCTTTGGGTAAGCTTAACTCTACTTTTCTGCAAAATGTAGAGACTTGTGCGGTACTAGTACAAAATCGCATGTATACGCTGAATTGACTCATTTGGAAACCAAGGTCCAATAAATTATTCCGAAATTCAGTAGCAGCCCTTCGCTCGGTCTTTAAAGTCACGGGTAAATCGAACATAACTAAGACCCACATTAGTCTGTATCCTGAAAGCATTGTATATGGTCACTCCTGTTCGCTGCTAGATTGCTTAATCATTGGAATAGAAGGGATAGGGAGGTTGATATTTTCACGCTCTTTTAAAAACACCATGGCCAAAGAAGTAGCCAAGTTTTGAATAGCTACGGTAACTGGCACACTTCCCGAATGAGTATTGAGGTCGTGATATAAACTTAACGCTAACTCCCGCTTTGATTGAGGAGTAACGTTTTCAATTCCAGCATTATTCAATTTCCAAACTACTAAATCAATAATTGGTCGAAATGGCTCCATTAAATCATCAACAAGCCTCATTGCATTATTGTCGTTACTATGATGTAAACCAAGACTAGGATGAAGTCCTGAGGCTATTACTGCTCTGGCGGTACATGCTCGAAGAATTGTGTATCCGTAATTTAGCAAAGAGTTAACACCTTCAACTCCTCTATCTCTTTTAAATTGTTCTCCAAAAAGAAACTTCCAATAAATTCGAGCGCCCTGTGCTTCAAGATTTTGCGGATCGCCACTTTTTACATTTGCTGCAAGTCGTAGAAGCGGAGCTGTTGGTTTACCGATTTCTTCTAAAACGTAGGCTTGCTGTTCTAGCTTTGATCTAACTAAATCCCCCCAAATTTTCTTTTTTTGCGGAAGCTTTGCAATAATTTGAGCATCCATTCGGTGGGCTTGCTCGAAATTTCCTTCAATAGGTAAAAGCATGCCAACTGCATTATGACTTGAAGAGCAAAGTACAAAAGGAGCACCTTGCTCTGCTAGTGCAACCAACAAATTATTGGTGTAACTTAATCCGTGAGCATTTGCAATAACAGCGGAAATATCTTCTAATGGAACGCGCCCTAACTCTTGTCGATCACCCTCAGTATTATGAACGATCATAAACCCGCGGTATTTTGACAAATGACGTTTATCATCTGCAATTTCAATGATTCGGGCAATCATAGTGATTAGGCATCATATCTAGAATTTTTAAGTTCTCCAATTGGAGATATGGTTATTTTGCGTGCAAAGGATTTTTGAAGAGAACCTGCTGTCTTGAAGATATATGAGAGTTCTTTAAGTCTTACCCTTGCATCTACATTGCTTTCATTAAGTTCTGAAAATGACAGTGTGCCAGTCCCACTCAACTTACAGAGCCTTAATGTTCTGGTAACACCCTCATGAGTCAGTCTAATAAAATCATTTCGAAATAACCTCATTTTGAGTGCCTTACCACTTATTGACAAGCTTGGATGACCAAGTCTTTTTAAACCATGCTCTCTAACCACCTGGTACGCTTCAAAAGTAGATATCACCTCTCCTTCCCATTCGCCTTTTTCGTTTATTATTATCTCTATACAATAGTTGCTATCTCCTTTGTATCCTTTGTAGGGTTTTGGCTCACCGTTTGGTAGTGTTCCGTGCCTGTTCGTAGCTTTAGGGTAAGTAATTGGAATAACTTTTAATGCGGATTCAAAGAAAGTCCGAACACCATCTACCATCTTATGAACTCCGACTTTACCATCGCTAAGTAAGCTATAGGCAGTATCGTTGTGCATAGCACCTTCGTATCCATGATCTGGCTTGTGGCTTACCCAGATATTATTTACTGCTCTTGAAACACTTTCTCTATAAGTGTCCCATGGCAAAGGCATGACTTCAACAAGCCTATTTAATTGTCGCTCACGAGTACTTTCACTAGCTTTAGCAAAACGCTGAAGCATTCCTTGATCAGTTACTGCGATAACACAAGCATCTACTGCGTGATGCCTATGATCGTTTCTATTCTTCTCGCCATTAAGACCTAAAATATCATTTAGTCCGAATTTAGCCCTTAACATCGCGGTCATTTGCCCAGGTATCGTTCTTGTATTTTGGGGGCAAATTAGACTTAGATACTCTTTGGCAACACGGCTTAAATGCCTTGTGTCATTCAATGCTCTCGCTAAAAATGACTTGTCTTCCTTTAGCCATTTTGAGTACCCATCTGGACCAAAGCGATAACGCTTATTTCTGGGCATTAACTCAGCCCTATTGAGCATCCCTTCAACGGGCCAACCCTGTGCATTGAAATCAGCAACAGCTTCCCAGGGAGTGCGATTACCTTTAATCCGATTTGCTTGACGGGTTGCGACGGTTTTATTATTAAGACTGTCGTCTAACGTTCTTGAGAAAGGAAGAATGTGCTCAATCTCTACTTGATCCGATAAGAGCATACTAATGCTAATCTGCTTTCCACTGTAGGGGCATAAACGCATTGAAACATCATTGCTTAGTTCCTCCCAGAGAATTACTTTTTGAGTGTCAGCGATTCTCACTTGCTCTTCATCTATTTGTAATACATCTGATATTGTTGTACGTATTCGGTCGTTCCTTTTTTTATTTTCTGCCTGCCTTTGATTCTCCTCCTTCTTCTGATCTTGACTTTGCTTCAAATCTCTCGCTAGTTCCACTATGACTTCACTTGGATGTCCATAGCGTTTAATTAAAGCATTAACGACAGTTCTAACCTGATTCAGACCAATGTGTACAGTCGGATTAGCAATTTTTCCAAATCGTTTTTCAGGAACATCATCCGGATTTCCAGTACCAAATCCAACATGGCGCTGAAGATATTCTCCATAGTAGGGGAGTTCCGGTAGTATTTCACCTGTAGATGCATGGCTGATATTACTGTGGTGATCAAATCCAGCAGCAATCACGGCTTTGTCATAGGTGATGACTTCTTTCTGAAGTACCGGCAATATTCGGTCTAAAGCCCTAAGGCATAAATTACCATAGCCCTCGGGAAGTCCTTGGTTTGCAATATATTCTGCAGTATTTTCGTTAACTTTGGTTTCTTTTACCAACCAGCTGATTAGTTTTGCCTCATTTTCCTCCGAAACGAGTTGAGACACAATTTGATCTTGTTTGTCTTGATTAAATTCGAACCACCGATCGCCAAAGGACTCCTTTTTTGAGAGTATGGCACTAGTGGTATTACCTTTAAGTTCGGTTCTTTTTACATCCTCTAAATTAAATTTAGATGCACCAGAAAGAGTTAACAATTTTCTAATCTGAGTGAAAGTGCGTTTGGAATTAGTTTCCAGAGCATCGGCTAAAGTATTTCTTTGCTCTATAGATAGAGGTATGTCCTCTAAATCTTTACCAATAATTCTTAAATTATTTACTTCTTGGAATATCCTAAAACGTTGCTGACTGGGTAATGCAAGCGGTGCTCGTTCTTCTTCGGGCATTAAAGTACATCTACCTGGCTTTACAGGGCGTAGCGGTCTTTGGTGTAGGAGACAATCTTTAAGTTCTTTTCTTGCAGTTTCGTTAAAAAGCGAAGGGTTGAACCCGGATTGGGCCTCCCAGAGGGTATCAAACTCTGTTTCAATCATCCCTCGATCTACATAAAGATCATAACTTTTGAAAATTTTACTTTTCCCATCGTCTTTTTCAACTTTGGTTTGACGGTATCTTGCTCGTACAGTTAAGCCTTGAGTGTTTCGTTTGTGTAACCACTCACCAACTGTTTTGCAGTTTTCGTCAAAAATAGCTTTTTTAAGGATGCTTATAGCAGTTTTGAGTGCGCCGTCATCTGATGCGTTTTTATCAGTTTTTCGATTGCTCTTGAATCCACGCCTTTGATTGATATGAAAAAGTGCTCGACCAAACTCTTCCGGTTTTAATGGCTCAGTTAATCCCCTTGCCCTTAATTGATACGGGTCTAAAGTTTCAAACACTTTTCTTTTCAAAGGATCATCTGGAAAGAACCCATGATGAACCAAAGTTTTCATCATCCTTGCTTTTCGCTTTAAAAGACGGTCTCTGCGCCTTCTCATTGCACGGGCCTCCCTTCTAGAAACTGCAAGTGATGCCCCGTCTTTAGGGTTTCTTCCGTCACTAAAAATTCTTACTCCTGCCTTAATAACCGCACATGGCTCTGAGTTTTTTAGCCTAACCATTGCCCAACCTAGGGAAGTTGAACCCAAATCTAGGGCTAGTCGATAATTCATTTTATTCATGCTAAAATAGTTTCACTTATTCGATTGGGATATGAGCACTGGACGCTAACAAGCAGAAAGATGCACCAAATGAGAGAGCCGCTATATGCGGCTTTCTGCTTTTAATGATAACCTAAAATTAAATTGCAACAAAAGCTCATGAAACGAGCTTTTGATAGAAACTCGTGACTCTTCTGAACGATAAATGTCAATTAGGCAATTAATCAAAGTCCTCGGTTGAACCGAACAAAACTTGGGCTAGGCAAACAAATCAGAATTCATCTTCAAATTTTTTGCTAACTATGAATTCAACAGCCAAATTATTTGTCTCAGTAAAAAAAGAGCCTGAAAATGAAACTGTCTTTAAAGATTTCGGTTGTTGTAAGTGCTTGTTCACTTCTCCCTGCATGTGCAACGCCCGAACAAAGAGCGGCTTATGAACGTCAGCAGCAATATCAGGCTGAACAGGCAAGAATTCAGGCACAACAAGCCCGACAGCAATACCTTTCTCAACTCGGCTCGAAATGCGCTCAATACGGTTTCAAAACTGGTACGGATGCATACGCTCAGTGTGTTCAAAACGCAGAGCAACAAGATGAAGCTCGTAACCAAAGTGCGTATTAGTTTCAACAGATTCAATAAAGCCAGAAAGACATGCAAGAAGACAGCAGTCGACGCGCTGGGTGCTATCCTTATGGTGTGAATTTGTGCAATTAAACATTCATTTATCAAATAAAAATTAATTTAAAAAATTACACTATTAAAAGAATAGTTCACAAATTAGCTTTTATGCTTCTAAGTACACTTGTAACCGCGTGCGGAAGCACTCCATTTGAACAATGCCGTTCTGCAAAAGTCCTTGGACATTTAGGATGTGCAATGAGTTGCTTAAGTAATCCAAATTCATTATCTTGTAACGATCAGTGCAGCTATCAGTACGATCCATCAAGTTGCCGCCTATAGCTGCTAGTTGAACTTCCATTACTCTCCACCGCTGAGAGCGCAATTTCCTTGTGACCAACTTCCGAAATAGATCTATTATGATAATGTCTAACCTCATTCGCAAGCTAGCTACTTTTACAAACACCCCATGTTACTTGTGTGGGCACACTGTGGTTGGAATGGAATAATAAATCGTGTTTAATAAGATGCCCATCCCCCGTTAATGGTGGAGAGCCTAACTTTAGGAGATAAACTAAACGCAAATTTTTTGGATAGGTTTTTGGGTATGTAATAAAAAAAATACCCTTGAAAGCCTCATATTTACTAGCTATCTGGCGGAAACGAAGTCTGCCATTTAATTGTCTAACTTAATATCACCACACTCCAAAAAACAATAAAAATACATATAAATCAACGGTTTAATTAAAAACAACTATCACGTGATATCATACCATCTCATTATTTTGGATATGTAGGTGGGTATGCCAATAATAGCAAGACAAATTACTGATAAAGAAATCAAACGGTTTGATAAACCGGGTTGGTATGCGGTTGGAGGAGTATCAGGTCTGTTGATACAACTTCATTCAACTGGAAATCCAAAACAACCTTTCACAAGATCTTGGATTGTTAGAGTTCGGTTTGGCGGTAAAAGGCAAGTATTTGGTATTGGATCGTATCCTCAAGTCAGCCTGTCTGAAGCTCGTAATAAAGCAAGAGAGCTAGTAAATAGGATCAAGGATGGGGTAGACATTAAACACGAGAAAAAACAAGCTAAAAGTGCCTTTTTAGACGCCCAATCAACGCAAAAGACATTTAAGGAATGTGCAGAGGCTTATCTTGAAGCTCACAGTAAAGACTACTCGAATGAGAAACATAGAGATCAATGGAGATCGACTTTGGAATCTTATGCCTACCCAATAATTGGCAATATGTTGGTAAACGACTTATCAATGAGAAATATTCTTGATGTACTACTCCAAAAAACAGAGAAAAAGGATCAAAAAGGTCAATTTTGGTACATCAAGACTGAAACTGCTAAAAGATTATTAGGAAGGGTTAAATCTATTTTAGATTTTGCAATTGCTAATGAATATCGCTCAGGTACCAACCCTGCACAATGGTCTGGCTATCTTGAGACTCAATTACCCTCCCCCAAAAAGATCTCAAAGGTAGAACATTTCCCATCTTTACCCTATCAACAAATTGGGGATTTCATGCCTTTGTTAAAGGAAAATGGGTCGATCAGTGCATTAGCATTAGAGTTCTTAATTCTTACAGCAGTCAGATCAGGCTCTGTCAGAAACGCAGAATGGTCGGAAATAGATTTTGATAGAAAGATTTGGACCATTCCCGCTGAACACGCAAAGGCAAGAAAAGAACATAGAGTTCCTCTCTCACCAGAAGCAATGAAAGTTTTAAATATTGTCCCGCAAATTGAAGGATGTTCAATTATCTTTCCTAGCCCAAGAGGAAAGGCCTTATCAGATATGGCTTTATCTTCTCTAATGAAAGGCATGCAAGAGAGAGGGATTCTAAATTCTGAAGCAGTTCCTCACGGGTTTAGATCAACCTTTCGGATGTGGGCTGCTGAGCTTACAAACTACCCAGAGGATTTAAGGAAAATTGCCTCAATGCACACAGTGAGTGACTCAGTTTTAAAAGCATATGAAAGAACAGACTTAATAGAAAAGCGTCGTAATATGATGAATGAGTGGGCGAAATTTATATACAAACCAAGTATTAAAGCGACTAGTAATATTAGATCTTTTCGGAGTGCAAAATGAAAAGAGTTTCAGATCAAAAAAAATATTTTCTAAATTTAGCAAAATACCTTAGAAGTAATGAACCTATTTCCGTTGAGATCAGAGAATACCTTGCGAAATCTTTTGAAGGACTAGGAAAAGGGGTTGATCCAGAAATAGTTTTTGGATTAAAAAGAAATCCAGGTGACACTTTAGAAAATGAAAGGGCAAGAAAAGATATCAGTTTCTTATTACAAATAGTTGCCCAACTCATTGAGCCAATAGATAAATGTGGCAAAGGACTTACCAAAAAGAGAGCCTTTGAGGAAGCAGCAAAAATAGCAAACGAAAACCTTAAAAAAGGTAGGTCAGAATATGCTTACGATGCTGAATATATCAAAAAACTATGGTACAAAAATAAACATCTTCAAAGTCCGTTTCGTACCTTTTCTGAACCGGACTCACCAGATTACACCGATATTGTTACCCCAAATAACCCTATTTGAGGTCATTTTAAAGTTTCTCACATTTATCTACAGTCTCTTCATTATATGTAACGAGGAGCATTTAAATGGAGCGACATACCAACACAGATCAAATTGACAGGTATGTTAGACAAAGTCAACTTATTGGAAAAGTACTTCCTTTTTCCTCTGCCACATTATGGAGAAAAGTTAAAGAGGGGTCTTTTCCTAAACCTATCAAACTTGGCCCATCGATAACAGCTTGGAAGTCCAAAGATATAAGTTCATGGCTTGAGTCTCAGGCAAGAGCATCGGAGGATAAATGACAAGTCTTCCTGTTTACTTACTAGAAATATGCCCTGATCCATCGTTATTTTTGACAATTACTTTTGTTCAGTCGTCCAAAAGATATAAAACGCTTATAAATGAAGCTGTTGCTGAAAAAGCCTTGCAGTGGTTTATTTGCCGTCTAAACAAAGCGATCTTCGGTCATGGGGTTAAGAGAAAAGGGTTTAAATGTGGAGTGGTTACTTTTTTAGAAAATCGCACATCAAATATTCATGCTCACTTAGCACTTCAGTTGCCATCAAACTCAGAAATAGGATTAATTAAATCAACTATTCAAGATTTAATTCGCAAGGGTAATTGGTTTGACAAGAAATACGACATTCAATCATGCTATTTCAAAGAAGGGTTGATGGAATATATTGCAAAAGAGGGGCAAGACTCGATGATCGTATCTTGCACACACAAAGCATTACCTTAAATGGTTCCACTCCATCAGGCTTGTAGGGTCGTTGGAATAGCTTTGTAACCAAGGTTCAAAACACCTTGATTGTGCCTCCCTACCCCAAAGAATTGTGTAACTTAATGAAACAAAGGAGAAGAAATGGAAATATCAACTGTTAAAGTAAATGAAATCAACAGATTACATTTTATTGCTCAAAGCTCTGCTCGAGATGCTATTGAGTGTGCTCAACAAATTGGTACTATGCTGATTGAAGAGAAAAGGCGAATTAAGCATGGAAAATTCCTTCTCTGGATGAGGGATAACCTTAAATTCAATATAAGGACAGGCCAACGCTATATGGCTGTCGCTGGGGGTAGGAAATTTAATATGTTGCAACTGGCCAGCAAAAACGACACTGTGTCGCATTTGGGTGAAGTTATTGCATCTGAGGGTGAGTGGAAAAACGGAGTTTGGCTCCCTGAGCATGGGGGAAGTTACATTTTTAATGATGAAACTGGTAGTTACTTCGTAAACAGCAACGAAGACCGCACTAAATTTCATATTTCTAAACTTTACGATGGAGAAAGACAATCTTCAAAAGGAGCTTATTGGAGATACACAATATTTGCAGAAGTTACAGATCCAGATTTTGAATGCAAAAACTATATTGGAACTAGATTTCCTTTAGCAAGTAGGAGAGGTGTTGAAGGAGTATTGAGGTCATATGGTCTGAAAGACCTAAAAAGTTCCCTTGTTTTAGGGACAGTTACAAAAAATTACGGATTGAGCAGACCCTATGGAGAGCCAGAAAATGAGAATTGGTACTGGGACGCAGAAAAACCTGAGGACGAATTATTTAAGCAATTAACTACCCAAGGTTTTATTAACCAAAAAGGGGCTTGTACTTATTTAGTCTAATCAACACGATTTGATAAAACATTAATATGAACACCTCATCAGTTTCGACTGCCCTAAAGTTGAAGGAGCAATCCTTAAGGAAGTTAAGTTACGCGTCAAAATCCGATGAAATTAGACGTGATTTTGATATAGGAGAGGCAAAACTCCTTAAGGATGAATCTCTTGCATTGCTAAGGCCTTCAAAACCTCTTAAAACAGGGCTTGGAGGCGAGATCATCCCACCAATAGAGCTTGGGCACCACGGACTTGAAGATACGCTCAAAGAGCCTGATTTACTAGATTGCGATGTGACGATCAAAAGGACTAGGCTTGCGGATGACGCTGGGGTGTTTGAGATGGCTATTGAAACGGCTGAGAGTACAAAAGCCAAAGGGTCTGTGCAGAAGATGATCAGTCATCAACTCGCCGCGGCTCACCACCACGCCATGAGGTTACTTGGGGAGGCTGATCGACAAAAAGACCCCATGCTTAAGTGCAAGTTAATGAACACAAGCACAAGGTTAATGGAAGCCTTCAGCAAAGGTGCACTAACGCTTCAAAAGCTTCAGACGGGGGCTAACCAAATCGTGACTGTTCAGCATGTCTCGGTAAATGGCGGTCAGGCGATTATTGGGATGGGGAGAAGATGATAAATAAACCAAACCCCATGCATGAAGCTCGTAAAGCCCTAGCAAACCATCCAAAGTGCGGTGCATATGCCCGAACTACTGGACTACCCTGTAAGAATGCCTCAATGGAAAATGGGAGGTGCAGGATGCACGGGGGCAAATCTACAGGTAGACCAATTATTCATGGACAGAGAAGTATCAAAGCAAAGCTTGACAGAAAAATAGTAAAACAATTGCTTTCAAAACTTAGTTAGGGACTCAATATTTGTGCACAGGCTCTAAGTACTTAAAAAGCATTAAATCGTCAATATCACTAGAAAATTGATGCATGAATTTCAATGCATGTTAACCCAAAACCCTGTGCTTGGGCCTAGCAAATAATTAGTTGTAATGAAATCTTCATATCCTTGGGTACTTATATAACTCTGCAAGTTGCCACTACCATCCAGGATGGGTGAGTAGAAAAGCCAAGCTGAGTTAACGGAGTCCCAGGCCCAAAGACTTGTTAAATTGTTCGCTATTACGCCGGCAACGGGGGGAGTGGAACTTAATGAATTGTTAAAAGCTAGAGGCGTCCCCCCGTCCCCAATCGAGATCAAACTCCAGCCATGATTAAGAGCATTTGCCCCATTGGTAGAGAAGGTACTTGATAAAACCCTAGATCCACCAGGCATGGATACAGAAAGTGTATTGGCTGCGTTAACCCAAAAACCATCACCTCCATTAATAGTGGTTAATGCTTGATACCCTTGTGCGCTTGAATACGAGGCCCCTCCATCGCTAAATGAGGGGGAGTAAAAAGCCCATGTAGATGAACTAGCGACCCACTTCCAAACACTGGTAATTAGGCTAGAGTCACCAAAAAGATTTGAAACATTAAAACTATTTGCGTATCCATTACCAATCAAATTCCATCCTTTTATTAAACTAACCGGTTGATTTGGAGCTGTAGTGGTCGTTGTAGAGGCTGTAGTTGTTGTGGTGGTAGGAGCAGTGGTTGTGGTAGTTGTACTTAATATGGGTGCTTGGGTCGTAGTCGTTGTGCTTGTTGTAGTTGTAGTTGTTGACGTTGTGCTAGAAGAAGTTGATGTGGTTGTAGTAGTTGTAATAACTTGCGGCGGAGTAGCGGCACCCGTAAGGTTGATGGTTGTTGGTCCAGAATTTGCATCACTTCCGATGGACAGACTTCCAGCTCTGGTTCCGGCATTTCCAACTGGCTGAAAGGACATAGAGATGGTTGCAGTAGAGTTTCTTGGCACAATTGGGGGTATATTCAATACGCCAAACTCGGAACTACTCAAACTGTAACTGGTTAAATAAACATCAACATTGCCGGTATTGGTTAAAGTTAGATTTTTAGTCCCTTGAGAATTCAAAGTAACTGATCCGAAATCTAAATTAGTAGTTGATGGCGTAAAGCTAGTGGTCAATTGTCTGTTAGCTAACATAAGCAATTTTGGAAAAGTTAACCCTGTGTTGGATGATAACTGTGCTGGAGATGTAGAAGCTGACCATGTTGTGTTGCTTTTTGCAAGGTTCACATATGAAATGTAATAATCTAAATTACTGCCGTAAGCTGAGTGAAACCATAATTGTGAATCAGTCGCATTGAACATTGGCTGACCCACAACATTTCTTCTCAAATTACTCAAATCAGGATTAACAATAAGTGAGATTTGATTTGTGTTGAGGTTAGAAATATAAACTCCTGTTTCTCCTGTTAACGAATTTAGATAATCAAATGCAATAATGAAACTATTATTGGTTGCAAAAACAGGATCTCCTAAATTTACATAATAAGGTATGTCGGATGAAGTAGTAGTGGATGTAATTTTATTTGTTAATAAATTAGCGAAACCAATTGAATATCTTTTAACAGTAGAGCCATCTATGCTAGATACAGGGGATGAATAATCAAATATTATATTTTCTCCCTTGTAGTCGAAAGATAGAGTTGTGGGGGTGGCATTTAGACTCTGTGTTCCCCCATCTTGCGTTTGAACGGTAAGCGGTAATGAATAAATCACCCCGTTAAGGCTATACCAAAGTTTAGAGTCGCTAGGGTAGTTAAACCAAGCCGCTTTTGTACCATCCTGACTTATAGCAACCACCATATACGACCCAGTTTTAACAATTTGGTCAGCCCAAGTGGTGGTAGATATTGCATGGAAACTACCGTTGTAGTCTATATAAGTAACGTAACCAACACCGGTGGTGCTATTGTAATAAGTTGAAGGTCTACTTGGTAACGCAGTAGTAGTATTTATAGGACCAATAAGTGTTTGTCCTTGAACAAATATCTGTCCCGCGTGGGTAACACTTACTAAAAAAGATGTCTGACTAACAGGGTCAGCAGCTGTAAGTGTTATGCCGTTTGATGTAGAAATTGCAGTAGTTGAAGTTGGTTCAAAAACGCCTACCGCATCCCATGCTAGTCCAACAGCTACCTTTGCGGCATTTCCAAAAAGAGTATTCGCCGCGCTTTCTAAAGCATCTCTAGCTTGAACAAAACCATCAGATTTATGTAACAGTTGAGTAAGGGCATAATAATAGATCAATTCAGTATTTGTTCTTCCCAAGCTTGTTCCTAGTCCCTCTATCGTCAAGCCTTCTGCAATTAAATAAGCAGCTCTGTTGGGAATTCCTGAATTACAGTGAACATCACCTCCTAGAACATATTCACTCATACTAGCCGGTTGCGCATAAGGAAATGATGCACCACACTCAGATAGTCCTAAATGAGGATTTGACATGTTTCTCAGGTATCCAGGCTGCACTTTGACAACTGTGCCTCCTATTGTCCAATCTGAAACATCAATCATTTTAGAAAATGTGTCTGATATCGACTCATTTAGCGCACCGCTTTGATCAGAGTATATTAAACCGGCGGTTGAATTAGTTATGCCATGAGTCATTTCATGCGCAGTAACGTCCAAGCCTCCCGCCAAATTGCCAAATAAGCTACCATCACCAGGACCGAATACCATTGAGTTGATAGCCGGATTCCAATATGCGTTATTTATAGCAATCGTAGAGTTTACTACACCAGTTATTCTTCCCCCGACTCCATCTATACCCAATCTACCGTTAGTATTTTTATAATAATCAATAACTTTTTCTAAGTTAGTCATAGCGCTAACTGATGCCGCATCCCATCCACCTAATAAACTATTTGAAGATGCAACATTACATGGTAATGAATTTGAATTGTTACAGTTAGTAATCCAAATATCACTTGTTTCATTTGAATTTGTTGCAGGATTGTTAGAAGAAATATTATTTACTGGTCTCGTTACATCGATCATATAAAAACTGGAACCGCTTTGCCACGCTTGAAAATTTGCACTTACGCCAGCTAAATTTGTGCCAGTTGCACTCACTGCATCACTATGAACGGCCGAATATTTTTTTAATATGTTACCGTTATGAGCATCCACAAAATAGTGCCAACCTTCAACAGGGTTTAAATAAAATTCAAAATGCCATGCTAGGTCTATATTCTCCGAATCCACGTTTGGCAAAATTACTAAATCTTGTTTTTTAAAAATTAATGCGGATTTAAACAATGACCCAACTATTTTTTCGGCTTGAGCTAGGCTTAAGCTAGGAATAGTGTCGACATTTTTAGGAGTTGTACGATAACTACCTCTCATTTGAGTTATCGCACCATTAGTCGCTACATAAACAGATGCTTCTTGACCATAAACTGGAATGCCTTTATAGACTTGCTGAAAGCGAAATCTTTTCTGACCTATGTCGTCCGTTTGAGTTGCGGACAATAACATTTCAGAGTTAGGGTCTATCAAACCTAAAGCATTTCTG
>Ga0208499_1000401_pt1 | contig 16776 bp, 11 predicted proteins | sample CryBogCBE07Jul09_FD_185504 | JGI IMG/M metagenome (GOLD analysis project Ga0208499, IMG submission 185504) | Freshwater microbial communities from Crystal Bog, Wisconsin, USA - CBE07Jul09 (SPAdes) (version 2) | ecosystem: Environmental > Aquatic > Freshwater > Lake | place: Crystal Bog... | reverse complement strand
CTCATGGGTAAGGTCGGTGGCTTGGGCCGGGTGCTCGGACCTCGTGGTCTGATGCCGAACCCCAAGACCGGCACCGTCACCATGGACGTCGCCAAGGCTGTTGGTGAGTTCAAGGGCGGCCGCGTTGAGTACCGCACCGACAAGATCGGTAACGTCCAGCTCCGTGTCGGCAAGGTCAGCTTCTCGAAGGAAGACCTCGCCCGCAACGTCCACGCCGTCATTGACGAAGTGGTCCGCGTGAAGCCCGCGAGCGCCAAGGGTCGTTACCTGCTCAGCATCACCGTGTCGTCCACGATGGGCCCCGGCGTCAAGATTGACCCGCAGCACACCCGTGACCTCGACGAAGTGTTGGTCTCGGCCTAACGTTTTGACGCGGCGCGTTGGCGTCGCTACGATGTACCCCACGCACATTTGTGCAGACAGTTTTTCAAGAATGCCGAAGACATCCGGTGTGAGGAAACTCACCTAAGTGGTCGAAAGACCAGCCTGACGAGGAATTCGAGTTTCCGTGTGGAACTCGTTCTGGGATGTCCGAGGCCCGTACCGGGCGGCATCCGGTGAAGGAGTCCACATGAAGATCAATACCGCGAAAGTCGCGACGATTGATGAAGTCAAGGCCAAGGTTGCCTCGACGACCACCGCCGTCGTGACCGAGTACCGCGGCTTGACCGTGGCCGAAATCTCGACCATCCGTCGCCAGCTGCGCACCCTGGGTGCCGACTACAAGGTGTTCAAGAACACGCTCGTTCGTCGCGCCGTTGAGGGTACCGACGCCGAGCCAATGACCGCCTTCCTTGAGGGCCCCACGGCTATTGCCTTCGTCGAGGGTGACGTCTCCGCTGTCGCCAAGGCGCTGCGCGACCTGGCCAAGACCAGCCCCAAGCTGCTCTTGAAGGGTGGCGTTATGGACGGCAAGGCGCTGTCCGCCAAGGACCTGATCGCACTGGCCGACCTGCCGTCGCGCGACGTTCTCCTGGCCCAGTTCGCTGGCGCCCTCGCCTCACCACTTCGCACCATGGCCAGCCTGCTCAAGGCTGTCCCGCAAAACTTCGCCTACGGCCTCTCGGCCCTGCTCGACTCGAAGGGCGGCCCTGTGGCCTCCGCTTCGGCCGAGGAGACCGAGCCGGCCGCCGAGACTCCGGCCGGGGTCGAGGAAGCTGCTTCGGCAGCGAGCGACGACGCCGCGGCAGATGTCGCGGAGGTCGCAGAGGAAGCACCTGCCGATGAGGTAGTTGCCGAGACTGAAACCACCGAGGCGTCCGAGGACGTCGCGAGCGAACCGGCCGAATAACCCAACCCACGCAGTACAAAACGAAACAACAGAAAGGAAGCACCATGGCTGGATCCCTGACCAAGGAGCAGATTCTCGACGGCATTGCTGAGCTGTCGGTTATCGAGTTGAGCGAACTCCTCAAGGAGTTCGAAGAGAAGTTCGGCGTTACCGCCGCTGCCCCCGTTGCTGTGGCTGCTGCCCCGGCTGCCGGTGGCGGTGCTGGCGACGCTGGCGCAGCTGAAGAGAAGAGCGACTACGACGTCATTCTCGTCGACGGTGGTGACAAGAAGATCGGCGTGATCAAGGAAGTTCGCACGCTGACCAACCTGGGCCTCAAGGAGGCCAAGGACCTCGTCGACGGCGCTCCGAAGCCCGTTCTCGAGAAGGTGTCGAAGGCTGACGCCGACAAGGCCAAGGCTGCCCTCGAGGCCGCCGGCGCCACTGTCGAGCTGAAGTAGTTTTCGCAGCGACCCCTCCCCGGTGGCCTTCGGGTCACGGGGGAGGGGTTCTCTGTTTTTTCGGCGAGGGTACTTGACCCGCCGTGTTTTCAGATTTAGGGTGAGGCCAGCCGTTTCACGGCCGCGCCGATTGCTGGCGCCACTTGCGCCTGCACGCCTTTTAGTAGTAGCCTCGAAAGACCGTGTCCCTGCACCTCACTTCGTCATCCCTTGACGCCGTTTTGCGCATTGATGCGGTACATGCCTGTAGTAGCCACCCACTCACACGGAGGATAGACCGTTGACGTCTCGGTCCACTAGCCCCGATCGCTTCAATTTCTCGGCACTGGGTGAAGCTCACCCCCTGCCAGACTTGCTCGACATTCAGCGCAAGAGCTTCGATTGGTTCATGAAGGAGGGCCTCAAGGAGGCTCTCGAATCCGTTTCCCCAATCAAGAACTTCCAGGGCAACCTGTGGCTCGAGTTGGAATTCGACGAGGAACTCCTCGCCGTAAGTCCGCCGAAGTTCACCGAGGAAGAGTGCCGCCAGCGCGCCACCACCTACTCGCGCCCGATCATCATCAAGGCGACGTTCAAGAACGCCGACACCGGTGAAATCAAGGAAATGATCCCGTTCCTGGGTGACTTCCCAATCATGACCGACCGCGGTACCTTCATCATCAACGGCACCGAGCGTGTCGTGGTGAGCCAGTTGGTCCGTTCGCCCGGTGTCCTCTTCACGCCCGGTAAGGACGAGAAGACCGTCTTTGAGGCCACGATTCACCCGAGCCGCGGTGAGTGGTTGCAGGTCGACATCGAAGAGCGCAAGGGCAAGACCCCAACCGCCGGTGCTCGCATCGCCCGTAAGCGTCGCATCTCTATCTTCACCCTGCTGCGCGCCCTCGGCGTGACGCTGGACGAGTCGTTCCTGGGTGCGTTCTTTAATCAGTTCGCCTTCCTCGAGGACCAGTTCCACAACGAGGAGAAGAAGTTCCACGTCGACCTGACCAAGCACATGGACAAGTACGGCTACGAGGACTCTCCCGAGCAGAACGCTCGTGCCGCCCAGGAGACCGCCTGGCTCGAGATCTACCGCCGCGCCCGTCCGGGTGAGCAGCAGACCATCGAAGCTGCGCGCCAGTACTTCGAAACGGCCTTCTTCTCGTACAAGCGCTACGACCTGACTCGCGTCGGCCGTTACAAGCTCGACAAGAAGCTCGGCGAAGAAATCATCAACAACCGCAACATCTTCGGTGCTGACTTGCTGCCGACCTTGCGTGACCCCGACCAGCCCGAAACGGCCGAGGTGCTCAACAAGGAAGACGTGCTCGCCACGATCACGTACATGCTGAACCTGTACATGAACCGTACGCAGCAGAAGTCGAAGTACCAGATTGACGACCAGGACCACTTCGCCAACCGTCGCGTGCGCAACGTTGGTGAGCTGATCCAGAACGCCCTGCGTACCGGTCTGACCCGTATGGAGCGTGTCGTGCGTGAGCGCATGAACACCCAGGACGTCGAGTCGATCACCCCGCAGACGCTGATCAACATCCGTCCCGTGATGTCGGCGCTGAAGGAGTTCTTCGCGACCTCCCAGCTCTCACAGTTCATGGACCAGAACAACCCGCTGTCGGGTCTGACGCACAAGCGTCGTCTTTCGGCACTGGGACCTGGCGGTCTGTCGCGTGAGCGTGCCGGCCTCGAAGTGCGAGACGTTCACTCGTCCCACTACGGCCGTATGTGCCCCATCGAGACCCCCGAAGGCCCGAACGTCGGTCTGATCGGTTACCTCTCGAACTACGCCAAGATCAACGAGTTCGGCTTCATCGAGACGCCCTACCGCGTGGTCGACGAAGTGCGCGTCAAGAAGCTCATGAACCGCGAAACCGAAGTGGAGATTGACGGCAAGAAGTCGGTCGTCGAGCTCAAGCCCGGCGCCTACGAGGCCGCCGTCTACTTCGAGCAGGGCGTGCCGTTCGTGTACCTGCCGGCTGACGAAGAAGAACTCTTCGTTATCGCCCAGGCCAACACCGAAGTCGACGCCAAGGGCAAGATCCTCGGTGACCGCGTGCTCGTTCGCCGTGGTCCGACCGGTACCGGTCTGCGCGTCGGTGCCGCCAACAAGTCATCGTCGACCACCTCGGAAATTGACTACGTCAAGCCCGAGGAAGTCGACCTCATGGACGTCTCAACCAAGCAGGTCATCTCGGTGGCCACCGCGTTGATTCCGTTCGTTGAGCACGACGACGCCCAGCGCGCCCTGATGGGTGCCAACATGCAGAAGCAGGCTGTGCCGCTGCTGATGCCCGAAGCACCGTTCGTCGGTACGGGCATGGAAGAGCGCGCCGCCAAGGACTCCGGTGACGTGTTGCTCGCTGAGGGCAATGGTGTTGTGACCAAGGTCTCCGGTGACTTGATTGTGGTGACCTACGACAAGGACTCGAAGGACGCCGTGATCGGCGCCGACAAGGGTGGCGTCAAGTCATACAAGCTCAACAAGTTCCGTCGTTCGAACCAGGACACCTCGATCAACCAGAAGCCATTGGTCTTCGGTGGTGAGCGCGTGTCCAAGGGCGACCTGTTGGCCGACGGTACGTCGACCCACAACGGTGAGCTGGCTCTCGGTAAGAACCTCCTCGTGGCCTACATGCCGTGGGAAGGCTACAACTACGAAGACGCCATCATCTTGAACGAGCGCCTCGTTCGCGACGACGTCTTGACCTCCATCCACGTCAAGGAGTACGAGATTGACGCGCGCGACACCAAGCTTGGTGCCGAAGAAATCACGCGTGACATCCCGAACCTCCCCGACGACATCCTCGCCGACCTCGACGACATGGGTATCGTGCGCATTGGTGCCGAAGTCAACCCTGGCGACATCCTCGTCGGTAAGGTGACCCCGAAGGGTGAGACCGAGCAGTCACCCGAAGAGCGCCTCCTGCGCGCCATCTTCGGTGAGAAGGCTCGCGAAGTCCGCGACACCTCACTCAAGGTGCCCCACGGTGAGTCCGGCAAGGTCATCGACGTCAAGGTCTACAGCCGCGACGAAGACCACGAGATGCAGCCCGGTGTGAACCAGCTGGTCAAGGTCTACGTGGCCCAGAAGCGCAAGATCTCCGAAGGTGACAAGCTCGCTGGTCGCCACGGTAACAAGGGTGTTATCTCCAAGATTCTGCCCGAGGAAGACATGCCGTACTTGGCCGACGGTACCCCGGTTGACATCATCTTGTCGCCGCTGGGTGTGCCGAGCCGTATGAACGTCGGTCAGGTCCTCGAGTCGCACTTGGGCTACGCCGCACGCTTCGGTTGGGACGGCGTTGAAGCCGACGAACTCGCCGGTACCGCCGGTCACGAGGACCAGGCGGCGGGCGCGTACCGCAAGACCCGTCCACGCACCGTGCCGGCCGTCTACGTGGCCACCCCGTCATTCGACGGCGCCCACTGGGACGAGGCCGAGCGCGCCAAGGACAAGCCCACGATCCAGAAGACGTTCGCCACGTTGAACGCTGACGGTGCCAACGGCGCCAAGCTGCTCAACCCCACCAACGGTAAGGTCACGTTGTTCAACGGCCGCACCGGTGAGGCCTACGACAACCAGATCTCGGTCGGCTACGCCTACATCTTGAAGCTCGCCCACATGGTCGACGACAAGATCCACGCCCGTTCGACTGGACCGTACTCGATGATCACGGCCCAGCCACTGGGTGGTAAGGCTCAGTTCGGTGGCCAGCGCTTTGGTGAGATGGAAGTGTGGGCCCTCGAGGCCTACGGTGCCGCCTACGCCTTGCAGGAGCTGCTCACCGTCAAGTCCGACGACATGAAGGGCCGCGAGCGCGCCTACGAAGCCATCGTCAAGGGTCAGAACCTGCCGGAGCCGGGTATCCCCGAGTCCTTCAAGGTTCTCATCAAGGAAATGCAGTCACTCTGCCTCAACGTTGAGGTCCGTGACAAGAACAAGCAGCACGTTGATCTTGCTGACACCGAAGAAGACTTCTTCTCCGTGACCCGTGAACTCGGCATCGACATCAGTCGTCCCGAGCGCGGTTCCGACGAAGAGGACGCCCGCCGTGCCGCCGAAAGGAAGTTGTCATGAGTCCACTTGACGTAAACCAGTTTGACGAGATCTCCATTGGCCTCGCGACCGCTGCGAACATCCGCAGCTGGTCGTCAGGTGAAGTGAAGAAGCCCGAGACCATCAACTACCGCACGCTCAAGCCTGAAAAGGACGGCCTCTTCTGCGAGAAGATCTTCGGACCGCAGAAGGCCTGGGAGTGTGCCTGTGGCAAGTACAAGCGTGTCCGTTTTAAGGGCATCGTTTGTGAGCGCTGTGGCGTTGAAGTCACCAGTGACAAGGTCCGTCGTGACCGTATGGGCCACATCGCCCTGTCGGCACCGGTCGTGCACATCTGGTACCTCCGTGGTACCCGTTCGTGGCTGGCCTACCTCCTTATGGGCACCGCCCCCAAGGAAGAGCTCAAGGCCAAGCAGCTGGAGAAGGTCATCTACTTCGCCGCGCACATGATCACCTTCGTGGACGTCGACAAGCGCCACGAAGACCTGAGCGAGCTGCGTGCTGCCCTGAGCGAGGAGCTCCTGGAGATCTCCGAGCGTGAGGCCAAGTCCCTCGACGCCAAGTTGAAGGACATTGAGGCTCGCGCCGCCAAGCTCGAGGCCGAAGGGGCCAAGGAGTCAGAGCTCCGCGCCCTGCAGCGCAACTCGGAGAAGGAACTCGACACGGTCCGTGGCCGTTACGCCGAAGAGCGTGACCTGGCCGCCCGTGCGTTCGACACCTTCGAGAGCCTGCACAGCCGTCAGATCATCGAAGACGAAGTGCTCTACCGCGAGATGGACTTCCGCTACGGCGAGTACTTCAAGGGTGGCATGGGTGCCGACGCCATTCTGCAGCTGATCGACCACATGGACCTCGACGAGGAAGAGCGCGTCATGCGCGAGATGATTGACGCCAAGGACGGCCGCAAGCCGTTGTCGGCGCAGCGTCACGCCAAGTTCCTCAAGCGTCTGGCCATCGTGCAGTCCTTCAACCGTCGTGACGAACACGGTCACCGTTTGAACGACCCGCGCGCCATGATTCTCGAGGCCGTGCCGGTTATTCCTCCAGACCTTCGTCCGATGGTCCAGCTCGACGGTGGCCGCTTCGCGACCTCCGACTTGAACGACCTCTACCGTCGCGTCATCAACCGCAACAACCGACTCAAGCGTCTGCTCGACCTCGGTGCGCCGGACATCATCGTCAACAACGAAAAGCGCATGCTGCAGGAAGCCGTTGACGCCCTGTTCGACAACGGCCGTCGTGGCCGTCCGGTCGCTGGCCAGAGTGGTCGTCCACTCAAGTCGCTCTCGGACATGCTCAAGGGTAAGCAGGGACGTTTCCGTCAGAACTTGCTCGGTAAGCGCGTGGACTACTCCGGTCGTTCCGTCATCGTCGTGGGACCGACCCTCAAGCTGCACCAGTGTGGTCTGCCCAAGATGATGGCCCTGGAACTCTTCAAGCCCTTCGTGATGAAGCGTCTGATCGAGACCCAGGTCGCCCAGAACATCAAGAGCGCCAAGCGCATGGTGGAGCGTCGCAAGAACGTGGTGTGGGACGTCCTCGAAGAGGTCATCCGCGAGCACCCCGTGCTGCTGAACCGCGCCCCGACGCTGCACCGTCTCGGTATCCAGGCCTTCGAGCCCGTACTGGTTGACGGCAAGGCCATCCAGATTCACCCGCTCGTCTGCAAGGCGTTCAACGCTGACTTCGACGGTGACCAGATGGCCGTGCACGTGCCGCTCTCGGCAGAGGCACAGGCCGAAGCACGCATCTTGATGCTCTCGACCAACAACATCTTCACCCCCGCCACCGGTCGCCCGATTACGGAGCCGGCCCAGGACATGGTCTTCGGTGCGTACTACCTGACCAACCTGGACGAGGGGCAGAGCGACACGACGTTGGCCGACACCACGTCGGCTCGCGTCTTCCGTCACGTGTTCGAGATTGAGAACGCGCTGGCTGACGGCACGATCACGCTGCACTCGGCCATCGAGATTCGTCCGGCCGCTGGCTCGACGCTCGACGCCCGTTTGGCCGCTGCTGGTATTGAGGCCACCGGTTCGAACCGTCGCCTGATCACCACGCCGGGTCGTGTCTTCTTCAACGAAGCGCTGCCCACCCGCGTGGCCGCTGACGGCACCATCGAGGCGTTCGCCTTCGTGAACGTGCTGGTGGGCAAGAACGCCAAGCCCATCGGTGAGATTGTCTCGGCCATCTCGGAGGGCTACGGCCGCCAGATGGTTGCCGAGTCGCTCGACGCCATCAAGAACCTCGGCTTCAAGTACGCCACCAAGTCCGGTCTGACCATCTCCATTGACGACGTCGTGACGACGCCGGAGAAGACGGCCATCTTGGAGAAGTACGAAGAGCAGGCCGCCAAGGTTGAGCTCAACTACCGCCGTGGTGTGATCGTCGACGACGAGCGCCGCCAGCAGGAGATTGAGATCTGGACCAACGCGAACAAGGAAGTCGGTGACGCCACCGACAAGGCCATGAACGCGTCCTACGACAACCCGATCCGCATGATGGTGGACTCGGGTGCTCGTGGTAACAGCCAGCAGATTCGTCAGATCGCCGCCATGAAGGGCCTCGTGTCCAACCCGCGTGGTGAGATGATTCCTCGTCCGATCAAGTCGTCCTTCCGTGAAGGCCTCTCGGTCCTCGAGTACTTCATCTCGACGCACGGTACCCGTAAGGGTCTCGGTGACACCGCTCTGCGTACCGCTGACTCGGGCTACCTGACGCGCCGTCTCGTTGACGTCGCCCAGGAGCTCATCGTCAAGGAACTCGACTGTGGCACGACCCGCGGTATGTGGATCGAGCACGTTGCGCCCGACACCCGTGGCCAGCGCTCGTACCTCGAGACCAAGCTCTGGGGCCGTGTGGTCGCTGAGCCCGTCACCCTGTCGGACGGTTTCACCTACGAAGCCGGCTACATGTTGATGATGGACGACGTGGTGCGCCTGCGCGACGACGCTGCGGTGACGCGCGTTCGTGTCCGTACGACGCTGACCTGTGACGCCCTCCAGGGTGTCTGCGCCTACTGCTACGGCCTCTCACTGGCCACCCACCAGATGGTGGAGCTCGGTGAAGCCGTCGGTGTTATCGCCGCGCAGTCCATCGGTGAGCCTGGTACCCAGCTGACCATGCGTACCTTCCACTCCGGTGGTGTGTCGGACTCCGACATCACCCACGGTCTGCCCCGCGTGGTTGAGCTCTTCGAAGCTCGTACCCCGAAGGGTGCCGCGAAGGTCGCCGAATTCTCAGGCCGCGTGACGGTCGAGTTGATCGGTCGCGAGCGCAAGGTCACCATCGTCTCGGACGAGGGTGAAGTTCAGGAAGAGTCAATCCCAATCGCTCGTCACCTGCTCGTCGAAGACGGCCAGGAAGTCGAAGTGGGTACGCCACTGCACGACGGTCCGCTCGACCCCAAGAAGATGATGAGTCTCAAGGGAACGCGCGACACCCAGCAGTACCTCACGGAAGAAGTCCAGAACGTCTACCGTGACCAGGGTGTGTCGATCCACGACAAGCACATCGAACTCATCGTTCGTCAGATGACCCGCCGCGTGCAGGTCGTCGACGCCGGTGACTCGGTCTGGCTGCCTGGTGCGATGATCGACGTCAAGACGTTCAACGACGTCAACGACGAACTCGAAGCCAACAGCAAGGAAGTTGCCGAAGGTCGTGCCCAGTTGATGGGTATTACCAAGGCCTCGCTGGCCACCGACTCGTGGCTGTCGGCCGCCTCGTTCCAGGAGACCACTCGTGTCCTGACCGAAGCCGCCATCGAGGGCAAGCGCGACAACCTCGTCGGCCTCAAGGAAAACATCATCATCGGTAAGTTGATCCCCGCCGGTTCCGGTCTCGAGTACTACAACGAGAAGGACCTCAAGCGCGGTATGGCCTTGCCCGACGCGCAGCTGCTCCCCGAATGGGCGCAGTACAGCGACGATGACCTCGACCTGGCCAGCCTGTTGGGCGAAACCAGCGAGACCGACACCTTCAGCGAAGACCTCAAGGCGTTCCAGAACATCGGCGCCAGCTACGACGAATCCATCGTAATCGTCGATGAAGCCGAGGGTAGGGGAGCTGATTTCGGCGAGGCGGCGGACCTTTAATTTTCGCTGGTCTCTGAGTCGAGCCAACTAAGACTCAGAGACCAGCTGCAATTCAAAAGTCGGATCTCCACCAATTGTCACCGCTCCAACCGCCAACCTGCTGTCGAATCAGGTTCCGGTACTGAAGACTCATTTCAGCAAGCTGACGCAATCCAGCATCGATTGGGACTAGTCCAAAATAATTGAAGCAGTACTGCTGGCAAAGTCTTGCCGACCCACTCATCGGAAGAAAGTCGTCGTCAAAGGATTCGAGCATTGCAATTGGAGGAAACGAAAAGTTTCCCTCAATCACCCAAGGCCTAGTCCCAACCACGAACAGTCCGGCTCGGATGTAGTCACGATTCTCGATAATCGTAAGTTCGTGTTTGTTTTCGAGCGGTCGGTTGAGAACCTTCGAAATCATAGAGAAGCTCACAAGGTGTTTTGAGGGCGGAGCTGTAACGAATGCTGACTCAATCAGTAAGGCTTCAATTTTGTCGCATTCTTCAACTGTGGGAACGGCTACTAGACCAGCTTCGGAATAAAAATCGAGATTGTCACGCAGGAATTCGTCCCTTTGTGACTCGTCCTTCGAATTGTAAGGAGTGCCCGCGTCCCTCCGGAAGATGATTCCAAAGTCGTATTCAGCTTTCCTAATCGGATCGCTGAGTACCTCGTAGGCAAGGTTGATTTGAATCATCACCCCACTGTGAAAGCGACGACTCTCTTCGTTATCCATAGGGTTGACGTCGAAGTGGTGAATTTTTGCCAGCCTTCTCCAGGCCTTCTTGATATCCTCCGGCTTAGCGCTCTCTTCGACATCGAGGGTCTGATAGTGAGGCTTCCGATTGTCCCGTGCTGAGAGCTGTTGGTCAAATTGAGCCCTCTTGACTGGATCCAACAAAGTGGCGCAAGCAAATTCCAGTTCTCGAAGACGCGCCGAGCGAGTCGAATCTTCGAGAGCCGCGTTCGTTATCAGAGCTAGCTTGGAGTTGTAAGCCTCTGAGATTTGGAGGGGGGTGGCAAATCGAGATAAATCCAATACTTGATAAAAATTTTGAAATTTTAGAGAATCCGCCACGGTTCTCTAATCTATATGATGACAATTTGATGTAAATCCAACTGTTGAAACGGAAGAGGATTTGATTCCACTTGAAACTGTTTGTGGCTCAAAAGGTCCTAAACATGAGGGTAACTAATTCGAAAACTTGTGCAGTTGTGGCGACCTGGTCAACTGGAAGTACGGAGTTGCCCCATCGGGTCCCGTTGGCCTAAGATAACAATTCCGCGCTCCAGCATCGCTGAAGCGTGTAAAGAACGAAGTAACAACCAGAAGAGGTTCTGCGTGCCCACAATTGCACAGTTGGTCCGAAAGGGCCGACAGGACAAAGTATCCAAGACCAAGACGCCGGCACTCAAGGGTGCCCCACAGCGTCGCGGCGTTTGCACCCGCGTGCACACCGTCACGCCGAAGAAGCCGAACTCGGCTCTTCGTAAGGTGGCCCGTGTCCGTTTGACCTCTGGCGTGGAAATCACCGCCTACATCCCCGGTGTTGGTCACAACTTGCAGGAGCACTCCATCGTGCTCGTGCGTGGTGGCCGTGTAAAGGACCTCCCTGGTGTCCGTTACAAGATCATTCGCGGCGCGCTCGACACCTCTGGTGTTCGTGACCGTAAGCAGGCTCGTAGTCGCTACGGTGCCAAGAAGGAGAAGAAGTAATGCCTCGTAAAGGCCCCGCAGTCCGTCGTGAGGTACCGGTCGACCCGATTTACAAGTCGATCATCGTTACCCAGATCACGAACAAGATCCTCGAGCGCGGCAAGCGCACCATCGCTGAGCGCATTGTCTACACCGCGCTCGCTTCGGTTGAAGAGAAGACTGGTTCCGACCCCGTCGCCACGCTCAAGCGCGCCCTCGAGAACGTTCGCCCGGAGCTGGAAGTGCGTAGCCGCCGCGTCGGTGGTACGACCTATCAGGTGCCGGTCGAGGTTCGCCCTCGCCGTGCGACCACCCTCGCCATTCGTTGGTTGACGGACTTTGCCAAGAAGCGCCGTGAGAAGACCATGGCCGAGCGTCTCGCTGCCGAGATCATTGACGCCTCCAACGGCGTTGGCGCCGCTGTGAAGCGTCGCGAAGACATGGCCAAGATGGCCGAATCCAACAAGGCGTTCGCGCACTACCGCTGGTAATAAGAAGAGTTTCCTGACATGACGACCCCTCGCGAAGTATCACTGGACAAGGTCCGCAACATCGGCATCATGGCCCACATCGACGCCGGTAAGACGACGACGACTGAGCGCATCCTGTACTACACCGGTAAGAACTACAAGATCGGTGAAGTACACGAAGGCGCCGCCACCATGGACTGGATGGTGCAGGAGCAGGAGCGTGGTATCACCATCACCTCCGCTGCGACCACCTGTCAGTGGAACGGCCACCGCATCAACATCATCGACACCCCCGGCCACGTGGACTTCACCGTGGAAGTGGAGCGCTCACTGCGCGTGCTCGACGGCGCTGTCGCCGTGTTCGACGCCGTTGCCGGTGTGGAGCCCCAGACCGAGACCGTGTGGCGCCAGGCCAACAAGTACAACGTCCCACGTATTTGCTACGTGAACAAGATGGACCGTACTGGTGCTGACTTCTTCCGCTGTGTCGACATGATCCGCGACCGCCTTAACTGCGTGCCCGCCGTTATCCAGCTGCCTATCGGCGCCGAGGGTGACTACAAGGGCATCATCGACATCTGCTCGATGACCGCCACGATCTACCACGACGACAAGGGCGAGAAGCTCGAAGTTGTCGAGATCCCCGCGGAGTACAAGGAGCAGGCCGAGCAGTACCACACCGACCTCCTCGACATCTTGACGACCTTCGACGACGAGTTGATGGAAAAGATGATGAACGACGAAGTGCCCACCGTGGCCGAGATTCGTGCATCGCTGCGTCGCGGAACCCTCGCCGGTCACTGCGTGCCAATCCTTAACGGTTCGGCCTTCAAGAACAAGGGTGTCCAGCCCATGCTCGACGCCGTCGTTGACTTCCTGCCATCGCCGCTCGACCTGCCACCCACCGAAGGCACCAAGCCCGACACCGACGTGCCATTGACGCGTCTGGCGGACGACTCGGAGCAGTTCTCGGCCCTGGCGTTCAAGATCATGACCGACCCCTACGTCGGTAAGTTGACCTACCTGCGCGTGTACTCGGGCACCTTGGAAAAGGGTGACACGGTCATCAACACGACCAAGGGCTCGAAGAAGGAGCGTCTCGGACGCCTCCTCCTGATGCACGCCAACAACCGTGAAGACCTCGACACCATCCGCACCGGTGACATCGTCGCCGCTGTGGGTCTCAAGCAGGTCACCACTGGTGACACCTTGAGCTCGATGGACGCCCCCATTCAGCTGGAAAACCTCGTCTTCCCCGAGCCCGTTATTCACGTGGCCGTGGAGCCCAAGACCAAGGCCGACCAGGAGAAGTTGGGCAAGGCCCTCTACTCGCTGTCCGAAGAAGACCCCACCTTCCGTGTCCGCACGGACGAGGAGACCGGCCAGACCGTTATCTCCGGTATGGGTGAGCTCCACTTGGAAGTGCTCGTTGACCGTATGCTCCGCGAGTTCGCGGTGGACGCCAACGTCGGTAAGCCACAGGTGGCCTACCGTGAGACCGTTCGCAAGAAGGTCGAAAAGGTCGAAGAGAAGTACGTTCGCCAAACCGGTGGTAAGGGTCAGTACGGCCACGTGGTGATCACCCTGGAGCCCACGGGCCCCGGCGGTGGCTACGAGTTCGTTGACGAAATCACTGGTGGTGTCATCCCCAAGGAGTACATCGGACCGGTCAACGCCGGTATCACCGAAGCACTGACCTCGGGTGTCTTGGCCGGTTACCCCGTCGTGGACGTTCGCGTCCGCTTGACGTTCGGTAGCTACCACGACGTTGACTCGTCAGAAATGGCGTTCAAGATTGCAGGTTCGATTGCGGTAAAGAAGGCGGCTCGCTTGGCGAACCCCGTGCTCCTGGAGCCCGTAATGGCTGTCGAAGTCGTTACGCCCGAGGACTACATGGGTGACGTTATTGGTGACCTCTCCTCTCGCCGTGGTCGAATTGAAGGCATGGAACAACAGGGAAATGGCCAGACGATTAAGGCCCTAGTACCGCTGGCTGACATGTTCGGCTACGCTACAGACCTGCGTTCGCGTACCCAAGGTCGCGCAACGTACAGTATGCAGTTCCATTCGTACGCGGAAGTGCCCGAGTCGATCGCTAAGGAGATCGTGGCGAAGGCCACTGGCGCGTAACAAAGATCTGGGAAACCAGTGAACCAAAGGTCCAAACCGTCGTCGGGGAGGGCCGAAAACCAAACCGGTACACCCAAGGTGGGTGTGCCCCAAGACAGAAAGTAAGTCCCCGACAATGGCAAAAGCTAAGTTTGAGCGCACGAAGCCGCACGTAAACATCGGAACCATGGGTCACATTGACCACGGTAAGACGACGTTGACCGCCGCTATCACCAAGGTCCTCTCCGACCGCATCCCTGGTTCGGCTTTCACGCCGTTCGACCAGATCGACAAGGCCCCGGAAGAGCGCCAGCGCGGTATCACCATCTCCATTGCGCACGTTGAGTACGAGACGGAAAACCGTCACTACGCCCACGTCGACATGCCTGGTCACGCTGACTACGTCAAGAACATGATCACCGGTGCCGCCCAGGTTGACGGCGCCATCCTCGTGGTCTCGGCCACTGACGGTCCTATGCCCCAGACGCGTGAGCACGTGCTGCTCGCCCGCCAGGTGGGTGTTCCCTACATCGTCGTTGCCCTGAACAAGGCTGACGTTGTTGAGGACGAGGAGCTCCTCGAGCTCGTCGAAATGGAAATCCGTGAGCTCCTCTCGAGCTACGACTTCCCAGGCGACGACATCCCAATCGTCCGCGTCTCGGCCCTCCAGGCCCTGAACGGCGACGCTGCATGGGGTGACAAGATCATGGAGCTCATGGCTGCCGTTGACGCCTACATCCCCGAGCCCGAGCGTTCGACCGACAAGCCGTTCCTCATGTCAATTGAGGACGTCATGTCGATCACCGGTCGTGGCACCGTGGTGACCGGCAAGGTTGAGCAGGGTGTGATCAAGGTTGGTGACGAAGTCGAAATCGTCGGTCTCCGCGACACGACCAAGACGACCGTTACCGGCATCGAAATGTTCCGCAAGCTCCTCGACCAGGGCCAGGCCGGTGACAACCTCGGCGCCCTGCTCCGTGGTACGAAGAAGGAAGAAGTCGAGCGCGGTCAGGTTCTCTGCAAGCCAGGTTCCATCACCCCTCACACCGTCTTCGAGGCTTCGGTCTACGTGTTGACCAAGGAAGAAGGCGGCCGTCACAAGCCGTTCTTCGCGAACTACCGTCCGCAGTTCTACTTCCGTACGACGGACGTCACCGGTACCATCGAGCTGCCTGCCGGCACCGAAATGGTCATGCCTGGTGACAACACCGAGATGACCGTTACCCTGGGTAAGCCAATCGCCATGGAAGAGGGCTTGACCTTCTCCATCCGCGAGGGTGGCCGCACCGTGGGTTCAGGTCGCGTCGTCAAGATCCTGAAGTAGTCGACACATGGCCGACAACCGTCAAATGATCCGCATCCGGCTGAAGGCCTTCGACCACCAGGTCCTGGACCAGTCCACCGCGAAGATCGTGCAAACCGTGGAGCGTACCAACGCCCGCGTGCAGGGTCCCGTGCCGCTGCCAACCGAGAAGCACCGTTACACGGTGGTTCGCGGACCGCACAAGCACAAGGACTCTCGTGAGCACTTCGAGATGCGCGTGCACAAGCGCCTTCTTGACATCGTCGACCACTCGGCAAAGACTGTCGATTCGCTTCAGCGTCTCGACCTCCCCGCCGGTGTGGACATCGAGATCAAGATCCGCCAGAACTAAGTAGTTCAGCAAAAGGCCCCCGGCGCGAAAGCGACGGGGGCCTTTTGCATTTGCGGTGAGACAGGCTGGCCACCTGTCGCCCGATGGGGGGGTGACGCCATTTAGTGATCAACACCGCGCCCGTTTCCTGGCTGGAGTGCGCGCAACTCCGGCAAGGCCTGCAGGTCCTTCGCTCGAGCCGCTGTCTCTTTCGCCTCGATGATGTCGGCGAGACTCGCGACGCGAATGACGAGGCCCTTCGCGTCAATGGTGGCTGACCGCGGCCGCAGATCTTCATACGTCGCGAGCGAACGACTTCGTTGTTTGAGCCCCGGCAGGATATCGAGGTCACCGGCATCGGTCCTCCAGTTGGTTATTGCCAGCTGGCTAAGGAATGCCGCGTCGACAGTGATCTTGAGCTGGCGCACTTCGTGATCGCTCAGGCCGGCAACGCGTAGCTGCGCATTGAGTTGGTTCAGCGCAGTACTGAGGTTTTTGAAATTCTCTTGTTCGCGCTTGATGACGACATCGATGTCTTCGGTGGCTCGTTGTGCTCCGTACGAGACTCCGGCGAAGCCGCCGAAAACGAGATAGGAAACGTCGTTACGGTCGAGTGTCTCGAGAATTTTCTGAGGGTTGAAGTTGCTCGGAGTCGGCTCCACGTAATGCCAACTGTCGTTGGAGCTCCGCGTCGTGCATCAACGCACGCAACCACTCGAGAGTTTTCTCGCGGGTGTCAATCACTTGTCCGTCCAACGTCCACGGGACGTCACAATCAGTCGGTGGCACGCCGCTCTTCATAATCTCGAAGATCTCTTCAGCGGTGCGCACTATTGGGGGCTGGTTGTCTAACTCATCTCCCCGAAAGGCGGGGGTGACGGCGTCACCTGGATCGTCAGTCCCACCCACAAAGCCGACATGGCTGTGCGACGCCGTAGCCCCATCGATCGCGAGGTCCGAGTCGGCCACATTGCCATCGGTTGGCGCCTTCCCCTCAGTT
>Ga0208499_1000400_pt1 | contig 16790 bp, 10 predicted proteins | sample CryBogCBE07Jul09_FD_185504 | JGI IMG/M metagenome (GOLD analysis project Ga0208499, IMG submission 185504) | Freshwater microbial communities from Crystal Bog, Wisconsin, USA - CBE07Jul09 (SPAdes) (version 2) | ecosystem: Environmental > Aquatic > Freshwater > Lake | place: Crystal Bog... | reverse complement strand
GAATTGGTCACAGTGCAGTTCGAATAACCGTGCTGCCCCGTCCCTATGAAAAAGAATTAGGCAAAACAGCCTATAGTTTTGATTGTGCCCTTCCAAAAAGGCGCTAGCATAAAGCTCTACTTCACTGTGTTAACAGTTTTGTAGGGCTTTTTGCTTATTGATTATTCTAATCTATTATTGTATAGTAGTATCGCTCTGACAAGTTGTTAGAGCATTTTACCCGAAGGGGGTGGTCTGGTTGGCTCGAAGCCCCAGCACCATTTACCGGGTCTCGCATGTGCGTGGTTGGGTAGTTGAACGGCTTCGGCTGAACGACAACACCTACGCAAAAGCAAGAGCTGGTAGCGTGAATTATCGCCAGAATGTTGCGATGCAATTCCGAAAGCGTGTCCTCAAGGACACAGGCCATGATCCAGGTTGGATAGATTTTGAGCACTTGGTATTCGTACCACTTACCTAAATTTCACCAGCCCGCATCACTCACATTCACCTGGGAGAGTTCTTGGGCAGTAACATGCCCTTGAACTCTCCCCTTATCTTTGCAATAAAAAAACACCCCATATTTTTAGGGGTGTATTTTTTTAAGAAAATTCTCTTTACATCTTAATTTCAGCGTCGCAACCGGCAGGCAAAGATAGATTCATTAAACTATCGATTGTCTTTGGAGTTGGGTTTGAAATATCAATTAGACGCTTGTGCACTCTCATTTCAAATTGTTCACGCCCTTTTTTGTAGACGTGAGGGCTTTTAACCACTGTATACACTGTTTTTCGTGTTGGAAGTGGGATTGGCCCGGCAATTGTTGCTCCGGTACGTAGCGCAGTGTCTACGATTTGCTTTGCTGACTGATCAATAACTTTATGATCATATGCTTTTAAACGAATACGAATTCGTTGTTGCTTTGGTTGTTCGGCTGTTGCCATATAGCGCTCCTAGTGCGTAATGTAACCTCTTCTCGATTTGTGACCAAAGGTGCACATCTGGATGAGTTGTCATTACAATTATTTTACAAGTTTCATTATACCTGTTATAGCTTGTTTATTCAAATTAAAAAAGAAGCTGGTGTTTTAAGGCCAGCTTCTTTATTTAGGTGTAATCAGATTATTTAGTAATCTTAGTTACAACACCAGCACCTACAGTTCGGCCACCTTCACGGATAGCAAAACGTAGACCTTGTTCCATAGCAATTGGATTAAGAAGGGTTACCTTGAATGTGATTGTGTCACCGGGCATAACCATTTCTTTATCTGCTGGAAGTTCAACTTCACCAGTTACGTCCGTAGTACGGAAGTAGAACTGAGGCTTGTATCCCTTGAAGAAAGGAGTGTGTCGACCACCTTCTTCTTTAGTAAGGATATACACTTCGGCATCAAACTCAGTATGAGGAGTGATAGAACCAGGCTTAGCAAGCACTTGACCGCGTTCAATATCATCACGCTCTACACCACGAAGCAAGATTCCAACGTTGTCTCCAGCTTGTCCTTGATCAAGTTGTTTCTTGAACATTTCAACACCAGTTACGACAACTTTACGTGTGTCACTAAGACCAACGATTTCAACTTCTTCGTTAACCTTTACGATTCCAGTTTCAACACGTCCTGTAGCAACGGTACCACGACCCTTGATACTAAATACGTCTTCAATAGGCATAAGGAAAGGCTTGTCGAGGTCTCTCTTTGGTTCTGGAATGAAATCATCCATTGCAGCAACGAGTTCCATGATAGCGTCTTCAGCTTCTTTATCACCTTCGATAGCTTTAGTTGCTGAACCCTTAATGATTGGGCAGTTTTCATCGTAATCGTACTTAGCAAGTAGTTCACGAACGTCCATTTCAACAAGTTCTACTAGCTCAGGATCTGCGAGGTCCATCTTGTTTAGGAAAACAAGAATCTTTGGAACACCAACTTGCTTAGCAAGAAGCACGTGTTCGCGAGTCTGAGGCATAGGACCATCAGCTGCAGATACTACTAGGATAGCGCCGTCAATTTGAGCTGCTCCAGTAATCATGTTCTTTACATAGTCTGCGTGACCTGGCATGTCAACGTGAGCGTAGTGACGCTTTTCGCTTTCATATTCCTGGTGAGAAGTAGCAATGGTTATACCACGGGCTTTTTCTTCAGGTGCATTGTCAATTTGGTCATAATTAACAGGCTTGTTAACAGCACTTGGTAAGCGCTTTGCTAATGTCATAGTTATTGCAGCAGTAAGTGAAGTTTTACCATGGTCAACGTGACCCATAGTTCCTACGTTCACGTGGGGTTTGCTGCGATCAAATGTTTCTGCCATTTGTTCTCCTTGGGATTAATATTTTTTTGCGTAAAACAGCAATGCCTTTTCACGCATAACTCATAGATTGTAACTAATTTTATATCTGTTTGTAAAGAGTATTATTTTTAGGCACTCTTTGCATTTTTTGCGACGATGGCATCAGCTACATGTCCTGGTACATCAGCATAGTGATCGAGCTCCATAGAACTACTTGCACGACCTTTTGTCATGCTGCGAAGGTTAGTTGTATAGCCAAACATTTCACCAAGAGGGACGAAGGCTGTAATTTCCTTAACGTTAGCCTGTAAATCTTCCATTGATTCAATACGTCCTCGTTTTGAGTTAAGGTCACCAATTACTTCACCCATGTTTTCTTCTGGGGTTACTGCAACTACTTTCATAACTGGTTCTAGTAGAACAGGACTTGCCTTTCGGACACCTTCTTGTAGAGCCATAGATCCAGCGATTTTGAAGGCCATTTCTGATGAGTCAACATCGTGGTAGCTTCCATAATAAAGTTCTGCCTTAATATCGACAACTGGATAGCCAGCGAGCACACCATTAGACATAGCTTCTTCGATTCCAGCTTTAACGGCCGGGATATATTCAGTTGGAATAACTCCACCTTTGATGCTATTTATGAATTCAAAACCTTTTCCAGCTTCATTCTGAGATAGTCGAAGCCATACGTCACCGTATTGACCGCGTCCACCAGATTGTCGGATGAACTTACCTTGGATTTCAACTGCATCTTTTCGAATTGTTTCACGATAAGCCACTTGTGGTGCACCGATATTAGCAACAACATTGAATTCTCGTTTCATTCGATCAACGATAATTTCAAGATGTAATTCACCCATTCCATTAATAATGGTCTGGCCGGTTTCATGATCAACTCTCACTCGGAATGTAGGATCTTCTTCAGCGAGACGCTGCAATGCAATACCCATTTTTTCCTGGTCAGCTTTTGTAGCAGGTTCAATGGCGATACTTACGGGTGGTTCAGGGAACGTAATACTCTCAAGAATAATAGGTTTCGCAATATCACAAAGCGTATTTCCGGTAGTTGTGCCTTTGAGACCTACGATTGCTGCAATATCTCCAGCAGTAACTTCTGTCACATCTTCACGCTTGTCAGCTTGCATACGAACAATTCGTCCAACGCGTTCTTTCTCACCTGTAGAGCTATTTAGGATATAGCTACCTGCAGTGACTTTACCGCTATATACACGGAAATAAGCAAGCTTACCAACAAATGGGTCAGTTGCAATTTTAAACGCAAGTGCTGCAAATGGTTCATTATCAGCTGGCTTACGTTCTATTTCTTCATCCGTTTTAGGATGTGTGCCCCAGGTGCTACCACGATCAAGTGGACTTGGTAGCACGTCAACCACTAGGTCAAGTACCTTCTCAACGATAACACCACGGCCATCTCCACCAGTTACTGGGAAGAATCGTCCACTAAGTGTAGCGGTGCGGATTGCTTGTTTAATCTCTTCAGTTGATAGACCTTCTTCGCCAACCTCAAAATATTTTTCTAAGATTTTCTCGTCTTCAGCAACTGCATTTTCAACAAGCAGACTTCGCGCTTTAGTCGCTTGATCTAGCATATCCGCAGGAATATCCCCTTCAATAAGCTCATGATCAGTAAATTCTTTATAGGTATATGACTTCATTGTTACGAGGTCGATAACACCATTGATAGCTTGTTCAAACCCTATAGGAAGATGGATCGGGAAAGCACGCTTGTTGAGTCGATTGTGGATAGAATCAAGAGATTTATAGAAGTCTCCGCCAGTTTGATTAATCTTATTGATGAAACACATTCTCGGTACGTTATATTTATCAGCTTGACGCCATACCGTTTCAGATTGTGATTCAACACCCATTTTACCGTCAAATACAACAACTGCACCATCGAGCACTCGGAGCGATCGCTCTACTTCAACAGTAAAGTCGATGTGTCCTGGTGTATCGATAATGTTAATCTGGTGATCTTTCCAATAACTAGTAACGGCAGCAGAAACAATCGTGATACCACGTTCTCTTTCTTGCGCCATCCAGTCAGTAGTTGTTTCACCTTCGTGCACAGCACCAATTTTGTGCTTTAGACCAGTTCGGTACAAAATACCTTCAGTAGTCGTTGTTTTACCAGCGTCAATATGTGCAATAATTCCAATATTGCGCATCTTATCCATAGGGGTTGCTTTAGCGGCCATAAATTCCTCGTTTTATTAAAATGTTAAAAGTAATGCGTTTCTTATCGTGCGAAGTGAGCAAATGCTCTGTTAGATTCAGCCATTTTGTGGGTGTCTTCACGCTTCTTAACTGCAGATCCGGTACCATTAAATGCATCCATGATTTCTGCTGCAACACGGTCAGCCATTGGCATACCTTTACGAGATCGAGCGGCTGCTACGAACCACATAAGTGTAAGATGACTCTGTCTTTGTCCGCGAACTTCAAATGGAATCTGATAGTTAGCGCCACCAACACGACGTGAACGAGTTTCTACGTTAGGCTTAACGTTATCTAATGCTTGGTTTAATACTTCAAGCGGATTTTCTTGCTTCAATTTCTTGGCAGCTGTTTCCATACCGTCATAGATAATTTTCTCAGCAAGTTGCTTTTTACCGTTTAGCATTACACGGTTGATTAACCGAGCAACACGAACGTCATTGTATTTACGATCTGCTGGTATATCTCGTACCAGGCTCTTGGTTTTCTTTCGTGGCATTTCTGTACTCCTTTATATATACTTCTGTTCGCTCTTCAACCTATAGTAGTAGGAGAAGCGGTCACTGAAGCCACTAAAATTATTTACTATCTCTTTTTGCTCCGTATTTGCTACGGCCACTCTTACGATTGCTAACACCTTGAAGGTCTAAGCTACCACGTACAACGTGATAACGTACACCAGGTAAGTCAGGAACACGACCACCTCTAATTAGAACAACAGCGTGTTCTTGGAGGTTATGACCTTCACCACCAATGTATGCCCATACTTCATACCCATTTGTAAGGCGCACACGTGCAACCTTACGAAGAGCTGAGTTAGGCTTCTTTGGAGTTTTAGTCGTTACCTTAACACATACACCACGCTTAAACGGTGCAGGCTTTTCGTAAGCTTTGGTTTTTAGGTTGTTAGTCACACGTAAAAGAGCTGGTGATTTACTTTTGTAAACACTTGTCTTTCGTGATTTTCTAACTAATTGATTAATTGTTGGCATAACTTCCTTTATTTAAACAGATTTAAGCTTCTTCGTCAATGGTTTCATCTTCGTCGGTCTCTGGAATATATCCAGTACCAACAGGAATCTTGCGACCCAAGATAACATTTTCTTTAAGACCATAGAGTTGATCAACCTTACCGCTTGTAGCAGCACTGATGAGTACTCTCGTAGTATCCTGGAAGCTTGCTGCAGAGAGGAAGCTATCAGCCCAGGTAGAAACCTTTGTAATTCCTAGCAATAGTTGGCTAAATTGCGCAGGTTTCTTCTTATTTGCTACAAGTCCTATGTTCGCTTCGATAACCGCAGCTTTACTTGCAATATCTCCAGTAACATACTCGCTGTCACCTGGTTCTTCAATAGTGACACGACTAAACATTTGTCGTACAACAATTTCTAAATGTTTGTCGGCAATGTTTTGACCTTGTGAAGCAAAGATCTTACTGATTTCGTTCATGATATAGCGTTGTGTGGATTCAACACCTTTCAGTCGCATAAGATCATGAAGGTTAACGGAACCGCTAGTAAGTCGATCGCCGGCTTTGACGGCATCCTTATCCTTAACAAGAAGTTGTTTGAAACCAGGTATTTCATAACGGACGATTGCCTGATCTTTTGGAACAATTGTTACTTCAGTTTCAGTAAGCGTAACTTTGCCGGCCATGCTCGCAATAAGTGGCTCACTCGCCTTATCCTTAGCGGCTAATACATCACCAATAGCAACTTCTTGCCCTTCAGCTACAGACGCCTTGCGGCCCTGCAGTGGCAATACTAGTGACTGTTGGTCTTGACCAACTACCTGGATAATGTAGTGATCACCTTCTTCCCATACATTGGCAGTACCATCAACATCTGAAAGATACGCTTGACCCTTTGGAGTTCGAACTTCGAAAAGTTCTTCAACGCGGTTGAGGCCTTGTGCAGTTTCGTCAGCAATAGTAGCGCCGGCACGGTGCTTAGAGTCTAGTGATAACTGCGTACCAGGTTCACCGATACTTTGTGCAGCAATAACACCAACTGGATGACGATTTTCAACGAGTTGACCAGTTGCAGGATCAATTCCATAACTCTTTCGGCTAATACCACGAACGGTACCAGTCGTGAGTGCACTCATAATCTTTACTTCTGCAAGGTCGCTCTTATCGATCTCAGCAGCTAGCGCGCGAGTGATAAGCTCACCTTTTTTAACAATTGTTGTTCCGTTAGCTGCAATCTTTTCAGCCGCAAAACGACCTTCGAGTTTAAGTGCAAACGTAACACCAATTTCTTCGGCATCGCTTCGGTAGATAGTGAAACCTGGATCTTCAACATCTTCATCCACGATAAACACATCTTGCGATACGTCTACGAGTCGTCGAGTGAGATAACCAGAGTCAGCAGTCTTAAGGGCAATATCGATGAGGGCTTTTCGTGTACCACGAGTACCAGTAAAGTATTCAAGCGGAGTTAGACCGCTCTTATAGCTCGACTTAATAGGAAGTTCAATCGCCCGGCCGCTCGTATCTGAAACGACGCCAAGCATACCAACGCTGTTCTTCATTTGGCCGATGTTACCACGAGCACCAGAAACAACTGCGATTGACATAGAGTTATCCTGTGTTGCGAGTTGTTCGGCAAGCATTGACTGTACTTCATTGTCTACTTTGAGCCAGTTATCGATCGTTAATCGGTACCGTTCGTCATCAGTGGTGAAGCCTGCTTCGTACTGATTGCTAATATCTGCAGCTTTTACTTCACCGGCATCAATAACCTTTTCAATACCAACGATTGATGGGAAGTCATCCATACCCATTGAGATTCCAGAAACTGTTGCGTATTCAAACGCAAGATCTTTGAGATTGTCTGCAATTTCAGCAGTTTTCTCTTGTCCATAGTTTTCATATACCTCAGCCATAACTTTTTGAATGCGCTTTTTAGGCATTGCTTCATTTTGGAATGGGAAATCTTCTGGGAATAGCTCATTAAAGAGTAAACGTCCAAGTGTAGTTTCTCGAACAACACCTCTAAATGATACAGATATCGGTGATTGCAGTTTTAATTCGCCTTCGTCATATGCCATTAGTGCTTCATTGACATCACTGAAGTTTCGACGTGCATCAGTCGCAAATTTATCGTACGTAAGATAGTAGGCACCGAGCACGATATCCTGCTCAATGTGGAGTACTGGTGAACCATCCGCAGGCTTTAAGATGTTCTTACTAGCAGCCATGATTTCACGAGCTTCTTTTTGAGCAGCGTCAGATAATGGAAGATGAACAGCCATTTGGTCACCGTCAAAGTCAGCGTTAAATCCTTTACATACTAGAGGATGAAGCTGGATAGCTTTTCCTTCAATTAATCGAGGCTGGAATGCTTGAATTGAAAGTCGGTGCAATGATGGTGCACGGTTAAGTAGCACGTACTTGCCAGCGATTACGATATCTAGTGCATCCCATACAATTGTTTCACCCATTTCAATAAGTCGAGTTGCAGAACGAATATTATGAGCGTGCTCATCAGCAATAAGCTGACCTATAACAAACGGCTTGAATAATTCAAGTGCCATCATCTTTGGAAGACCACATTCATTAATCTTAAGTTCAGGTCCTGCGACAATTACAGAACGTCCAGAGTAGTCGACACGCTTTCCGAGTAAGTTTTGTCGGAACCGACCTTGCTTACCTTTGAGCATGTCACTAAGACTCTTAAGTTTTCGGCGTTGGCCGGTGTTTGATACAGCACGTCCACTACGAGCTGAGCTGTTATCTATCAGTGCATCAACAGCTTCCTGAAGCATACGCATTTCGTTTCGTCGAATTACTTCGGGAGCGTTAAGATCAACTAATTTTTTAAGTCGATTGTTACGGTTAATAACACGTCGGTAAAGATCATTGAGATCTGATGTTGCAAAACGACCACCGGTAAGCTGTACCATTGGACGAAGATCTGGAGGAATAACAGGAAGCACCGTGAGACACATGCTCACAGGTGTAATGCCAGCACGTTGCATGCTCTCTAGGATCCGAAGTCGTTTCATGATCTTTTTCTTACGTTGTCCCTTAGCTTCTTCGACTTCACCAGAAAGTTGCTTAATAAGTGAATCTAGTTCAACTCTTTCAAGCATTCCCTTGACGGCTTCACCACCCATGCCAACCTTAATAAGGTCTTGTAGTTCATCTGGAAGCAGGCGATAGTCTGTTTCGCTCATAAGTGCGTTAAGCTGTAGGCTATCAAGTTGTGTTTTAAGGAGCTCATAGTCTTTTGCAGTTTCTTCTAATTCCTTAGTTCGTTCTGCGGCTAGTTGCTTAACGTTGGCGTTTTCTTCAGCAGCCATCTTTTCGTAACGAGCTTCAATTGCAACCTTCGCGGCTGCGGCTTCAGCTTCTTTATCTGCTTTGATCTGATCTCGCTTTTCTTCCTTTACATCAAGTACAACGTAACTTGCGAAGTAAGCAATTCTTTCAAGATTCTTGACCGTCATGTTAAGAACAAGACCGATAGAACTTGGAGTTCCACGAAGGAACCAGATGTGGGTTACTGGGCACGCAAGTGCAATATGACCCATTCGTTCACGTCGAACGATAGACTTAGTTACAAGTTCACCATTCTTATCTACCGCAGCTTCACGGCTCCGAAGACCTTTATATTTGGAATCATTTGAGTTGATATCCTTAACCGGTCCGAAAATCTTTTCGCAAAAGAGCCCATCGCGTTCAGGTTTCTGTGTCCGATAGTTAATTGTTTCAGGCTTGGTTACTTCACCATAGCTCCATTCCATAATGTCACTTGGGCTTGCGACAGCAAGTCGAACTGCATCAAAATCGGCAATATTGGTACCATATGTGTATTTACGCATTGGTCACCTCCTCTTCATTAACTTCAACGGGTAATTCGGCTGTTTCAACCTCTTCACCATTTTCATCTACTACTAGAAAATCTTCACCAACTACGTCAGCTGAAAGATCAAGGTCATTAATTTCTGATTGTGGCGCTTCAACAGCGGATAAGTGTGAAGCTTCATCTTTGATATTCACTTCAAGTAGTTCCTCTGCATCTACAACTTGTCCCATGTTTTGATCAATAAGATCAACCTTAAGTCCAAGTCCCTGCAGTTCCTTAACAAGCACGTTAAAGCTTTCTGGAACCTTAGGCCCAACAATTTCAGTCTGCTTAATGATACTTTCGTACGCTTTTGCTCGTCCGTATACATCGTCAGATTTAATGGTTAGCATTTCCTGTAAAGTACTCGCGGCACCATAGGCTTCAAGCGCCCATACTTCCATTTCACCAAATCGCTGTCCACCATTTTGCGCTTTACCGCCAAGTGGTTGCTGAGTAACCATAGTGTATGGTCCAGTTGAACGAGCATGAATCTTATCCGCAATCATGTGATTGAGCTTAATCATATACATAGAACCAACCGTTGTCCGTTCTTTGAAAGCTTCACCAGTTCGTCCGTCAAACAATTGTTGCTTACCGTCTTCTGGAAGGCCAGCTTCTTTGAGGAGGCTTCGGATTTTATCTATTGGCACACCGTTAAATGGAGGGGTTGCAACATGAAGTCCAAGTGCACGCGCTGCCATACCAAGGTGCGTTTCGAATAGCTGACCGAGGTTTGAACGGCTTGGGATACCAAGCGGGTTAAGAATGATGTCCATCGGGGTACCATCTTCAGTAAATGGCATATCTTCTTGTGGAAGAATTCGGGCGATAACACCCTTGTTACCGTGACGTCCACCGAGCTTATCTCCAACTGCTACTTTTCGCATTTGAGCGACGAAGACCTGAATCTGCATGATAACGCCAGCTTTAAGTTCATGACCGTTTGCACGGCTGAATACCTTAACGCCAACAACCTTACCATGTTTACCATTACTCATTCTCTGAGAAGTATCACGGACTTCTTTAGCTTTTTCACCAAAGATAGCACGTAAAAGTCGTTCTTCGCTTGAAAGCTCTTGTTCACCCTTTGGAGTAATCTTACCGACAAGGATATCGCCAGGATGCACTTCCGCACCAATTCGTACGATACCTTCTTCGTCAAGGTGGCGAAGCGCTTCTTCTGAAACGTTTGGAATATCCATGGTTACAATTTCAGGTCCGAGTTTTGTTTCACGAACTTCAGTCATGTAATCAACGATATGAATACTTGTGAATTCATCATCTTTAATTAATCGATCACTGATGATGATGGCGTCTTCAAAGTTGTAACCTGCCCATGGCATGAATGCAACTAGCAGATCCTTACCAAGTGCGAGTTCGCCATTGTCGACGCTCATACCTTCGATAAGAACATCGCCTGCTTTAACTACATCACCACTGCTAACAACAACTTTTTGATTGATACTAGAACCTTCGTTACTTCGTTGGAATCGCAAAGGAACATATGTTTTCTTTACTTTTTCGTATTGAACAACAACACCATCACCAGCCGCCTTGATAACGGTACCGTTCTCTTCAGCAAGCACGATTTGTCCGGTATTTCGAGCAGCATTTGCTTCCATGCCAGTTCCTACGATAGGAGCGGTAGGATTAATAAGTGGTACTGCTTGACGCTGTTGATTACTACCCATGAGTGAGCGGTACACATAATTCTTTTCAATAAACGGAATAAGCGAAGCAGAGGAACCTACAATTTGCTTGAGCGCTGCGTCCATATAGGTAACATCATTTGAATCAACTTCACCTGCAACGAGATGACTTCGAGCGGAAACACGGTCATTTACAAAATAGCCATCAGCATCAATGTCATTTCCAGCTCCGGCAATAACAGCCTTTTCTTCTTCAAAAGCGTCTAGATAGATAACTTCAGAAGTAACTTTGGCTTTAATAGGCCATGTAGCTTTCGTTTTAATAGCGTCAAGTTTCTTTACGTCAGCAGCAGAGATGGTTGCGCCCTTTTTAACGATCACTTTACCTTTTTCATCTTCAAGATCCACAGCAGCAATATGACCAGCTAAATCTTTAGCAGGAAGTGCACTAAGCACTTTTCGGTAAGGAGTTTCAAGGAAACCATAGTCATTAATGCGTGCATAGCTCGCCATATTAAGTACCAGTCCAATATTTGCACCTTCAGGAGTTTCTACTGCACAAATACGTCCGTAGTGTGTCGCGTGCGCATCACGTACTTCAAATCCTGCACGTTCTCGACTAAGACCACCAGGTCCCATAGAGCTCAAGCGTCGCTTATGAGCAAGTTCAGATAATGGATTAATTTGGTCCATAAACTGGCTAAGTTGTGAGCTTGCGAAGAATTCACGAACTGCAGCAACAACTGGACGAGCATTAATAAGCTGACCAGGAGTAACTGTCTCGATTTCACTCATAGACATTCGGTCCATAGCGTTTCGTTGCATTCTTAGAAGTCCAATTCGGAATTGTCGTTGTACAAGTTCACCAACTAATTTAACTCGTCGGTTCGCAAGGCTATCGATATCGTCAGCAGGTTCTTGTGTGTTATTGAGACGAATAATTTCAGCAACAATCGCTAAAAGGTCTTCAAGACGCATTACTCGGTTTTCAGTCGTATTTTGAACATCAAGATCAAGTCGTTTGTTTATTTTGTATCGTCCAACGCGGCTAAAATCAAATCGCTTGAAATTATAGAACATATTTTCAAGTAATGAACGAGCATTGTCATGCGTTGCAAGGTCACCTGGTCGAAGTCGTCGATATACTTCAATTAATGCTTCGTTTGTTCCTTTAGAGGGATCTTTTTCAAGCGTCGCATCAACGTAGCTAAGCTTACCTTGGTCGACATGCTTCATCGCTTCTTTGATTGATGTTTCGCTCATTCCAAGTGCTTTGAAAAGAGTTGTTACTGCAATTTTTCGGCGTCGATCTATTTTTACGTACATCGCACCATTTACTGCTGTTTCAAATTCTAACCAAGCACCACGGTTAGGGATTACCTTCGCACCGTATAGCCGTGAATTACCGTGGTTTTCCGCAATAAAGAAAACACCTGGACTTCTAATCAATTGGCTAACGACAACACGCTCTGCACCGTTAATAACGAATGTTCCCCGCTGAGTCATCCATGGATAATCACCGAGATAGATCTCAGATTCCTTAACTTCACCAGTAACTTTGTTTGTTAGTTCAACCACTGCCTTAAGGGGCGCGTCATAACTAACGTTATTTTCTCGGGCTAAGGCCTCTGAAATCTTTGGTTCTTCGAAATGGTAACTCTTAAAAGAAAGAGATAATTTCGTTCCAGTATAGTCGTCAATTGGGCTTACTTCAGCAAGTAATTCACCTAATCCTTCGTCTACAAACCATTGGAAACTCTTATTTTGATGATCTACAAGATTCGGAAGATTAATATCTTCGTTTTTAGTGTAGTAAATACGGGATGCTGATGCATCACTCTTCATAGCTGCTGTCTTGGCCATAAAAAAGCAGACTCCTGTTTAAATTTAACTGATTGTTACCTTGTTTTTGCGCGCGAAGGATAACTAAGCGGGGGTGTTTGGTACTCGTTTTTTGAGACAAGCGAGCACAGCCCGATTACACTACTTCTTGCAAGAAGTTTGCACCACTGTTAGTTAATTGTCAATACTTTAGTACTTTTTATTTGCGATTGGTTATAATTTCGTCAATAAGACCATACTTTTTAGATTCTTCAGCCGTCATCCAATAATCACGTTCAACATCTTGCTCAATCTTAGAAAGTTTTTGGCCCGTATTATTAGCAAGTATTTGGTTCAACTGTTTTTTGAGTCGTAAACCCTCTTTAAGGTCAATTTCCATATCAGTCACTTTACCTCTAGTACCACTACTTGGTTGATGGATCATAGTTGTAGCGTGCGGCAACATATATCGTTTGCCCTTGGTGCCACTACTGAGCAAAAAGGCACCCATACTAGCCTGTACACCAAGTCCAACAGTCTGAATATCACATTTAACAAATTGCATAGTGTCATAGATTGCCATCCCATCGTAAACACTTCCACCGGGACTATTAATATAGAAGATAATGTCCTTCTTAGGATCTTGAGACTCCAAAAAAAGCATTTGGGCCACAACAAGATTTGCAGTATGTTCGTTTACGTCTTCACCCAAAAATATAATACGATCCTTGAGTAGTCGGCTGTAGATATCATAGGCGCGTTCAATACGGCCGTCGTTTTCTATAACTGTTGGTATGAGCATATTTTTCATATTATAAATATAATACACAAAGTTGGCACTCGTCAATAGAGAGTGCTAATTACTGTGCGTATTTTACTAATGTTGCTACTGTTTTCTCAGTCAGCATTCGAGAAGCAACATCTCGCTTTGCTTCAGGTTTTTCAAGCTCAGACTGCATCTGCGCGTCTGTGTACTGGCCTTTCATAATCTGCATGCGCACTTCCAGCTCCTCAGGAGTAATGGTTAGATTTTCAACTGCGGCTATTTCACTAAGTATGAGACCTGCCTTCAAACGCTCTTCAGCAGCGGGCTTAAGTTCTTTTTCTTTGTAAGTGTCTTCTGTAAGTTTTGCGTTTGCAAGATATTCTTTAAACGTTTGCCCTCGGTAAGCGAGATTTTGCTTAAATTCGCGGTCAACGCTTTCCATTTGCTCTTCGAGTAGTGACTTTGGGAGTTTAATTGCAGTTTGCTGAACGAGATCCTTAATAAGGGTATTCTCGAATTCAGCCTTAGCTTGTCGATCTTTTTCTTCCTTGAGCTGCTTCTTTATGTCTACCTTAAGCTCTGCAACTGTTTTAAAAGGGCCTACAGTCGATGCAAAAGTGTCATCAAGCACAGCTTTAGACGTTTCTTCCACCTTGTTCACTGTAATCTTAAATGTTACTTTCTTGCCTTGTAATGCTTTGACTCCGTAGTCTTTAGGGAATGGAATAGTGAACGTTTTTTCTTCACCCTTTTTTAAACCAACGACATTATCTTCAAACCCAGGAATAAAAGTATTACTGCCAAGTGCGAGTGGATAATCCTTACCACTTGCTCCACTCACTAGTTCGCCCTTAGCATCACTACCCTCAAAATCTATATTGACGCGATCTTCGTTTTTAGCAGCTCGATCAACTTCCTTGTAGGTAGCTCCTTGCAGTGCCAAGCGTTCCATAACTTCTGCTACGTCTTTTGCTGTCACTTCTTCGATTTTAGGCATTGTTCGCTTTTTCTTGTAGTTCGGAAGCGTAATAATTGGTAATACTTCGACCTCTGCGCTGAATTCTAGTTCTGTGAATGGCACAAATTTTAAAATATCTACTTTTGGTTGAGAAACAACTCTAATACCTTCCTTGGCGATTGCATCAGAATAAAAATGATTAATTGCTTCGTCGATTACTTCTGCTTGAAGTTGATTTGGGTCAACTTGTTTTTCGACTAGATTAAGGGGTGCCTTACCAGTTCTAAACCCAGCCATTTTTACTTTTGGTGCCATCTTTTCAAGTACATGGGTTTTCATCGTCCCTAAATCTGATGTATCTGCCGAAATGACAATTTTAGTAATATTATTCTCTTGGGGTGTAGTTGTTATTTTCATATAAGTGTTAACTGTACCACAAATAACTGAGGCTTTAAAGAGTTAATTGGCTCGGACTAGAGTTTAATTCTAGAACTATGGTAGTTGTGTGATTAAAGCGAGTGTGGCTTCTAAAAACACCAAATCTCTTGCCTTCACTAATTTACCATCTAGATTTTCAGGTTTAGCTCTGGCTACTAATTTTGCTGCATCATGGATGCTATGCGCCCATATAACGCTGTGGCCTTCTTCGGATTCAAAACTAGTTAAGTTTTTGTTGTTATCACTTCCAATAACACGAGCCGTATAGCAGTAATCTACTTGTTTTTTAGACCACCTATCGAAATATACTTCAGCTCTACCAATTTCGCTTATTATCTCAATCTTACAACCCAGCTCTTCAGTTATTTCACGATTTAACCCATTTCTAGCATCTTCCCCATTTTCGATACCACCTCCAGGCAACATATAATAGTCGTGTTTGCTTACGTGGATAAGCGCAACCCTACCGTCTTCGTCAAATATAATTGCGCGCGCTGCCTTTCGTAGCTTGAATGAATTGTAATCAAAATCAGGTGCGCTTAAATCAACATCCTTACCCTTAAGTGATGCTAGTAATTTCATAGAGACATTATAACTTAAATAAAAGACCTTCTATTTCTATAGATAAATTTCTGAGCTTTCCTCTATGAAAAAAGCTTATCTGCAATGTTAGCAAACGAGACAGAAGTTTCCTGACCTGTTTGGAGGTCTTTTAAGACAACTCGCTTAATCTTTAGTTCGTTATCCCCAATAATCAGCACTTTTTTGTAGCCAGATTTATCTGCAGATTTTATTTTTTTATCAAGCTTTCTATCTGTTGCATCAACAGCCACATGTATCCCTTCGGACCGCAAGTCTGAAATAAGCTCAACAAGTGCTTCGTAATGATCACCAACTATAAGGACCGCGACATCGACTGTTGTACCGAAATCAGGAAGCAATTTATGAGTTTCTAGAAAATCACGAATAGATACATCACCCATACCAAAGCCAACTGTTGGCAATGGTTCTACTCCAAAGAGACCAACGAGGCCGTCATAACGTCCTCCGCCAAATAAGGACCGGTTATTTTCGGGGGCGGTATCAAACATTTCAAAAACAATATCTGTGTAATAATCAAAGCCTCTCATGAGACTGGTGTCGAAGGTTACATTAGTGATGCCTTCGCGACCAAGGAGCATTTGAAGATTATGGATCTGCTGGGCAGATGGCAACGCCTTCACTTCATCAGGTAAGGCGTTAAAATCGTTTGCATCTAAGATTCCAGTGAGTTCTTCGATGTGATCTGAGTGTATTAGTTTTTGAAGGCCTTCATTAAATACTTCCTTAGTCATCTTATTCTTCTTATCAATAAGTCTTATAACTGCAAGGGCATTTTCATCATCCATTGAGTACCGTGTTTTAAGCAGGTGATCAATAAGTTTACGGCTATTAATCCGTATGGAATAGCTATCTCTACTAGCTCCGAAGCGTTGCATAATACTATCGGCTAGGATGATCATCTCGTGATCAGCAGCAAGTTCAGATACCCCAAAAAGATCTACGTTAAGCTGCCAGTGCTCTCTCAGTCTACCTCTTTGTGGACGCTCATATCTCCAAACATTTGGAATACTAAATAATCTAAGTGGGTAGGCAAGTTCTTGCCGTCGAGCGGCAACCATACGGCTTACAGATGGGGTCATTTCTGGACGTAAAGTTACCTTTCTTCCGCCACGATCCTCAAAAGAGTAGGTTTGCTCATTGACGATTTCTTGGCTCGTTTTTGAAAGATAAAGTTCTTCAGATTCAATGATTGAAGC
>Ga0208499_1000389_pt1 | contig 17080 bp, 13 predicted proteins | sample CryBogCBE07Jul09_FD_185504 | JGI IMG/M metagenome (GOLD analysis project Ga0208499, IMG submission 185504) | Freshwater microbial communities from Crystal Bog, Wisconsin, USA - CBE07Jul09 (SPAdes) (version 2) | ecosystem: Environmental > Aquatic > Freshwater > Lake | place: Crystal Bog... | reverse complement strand
GTAACGGGTAGTGACGCATTACCGTTGACCGTTATTGCCCTAATTATTAAGTACGATGTGATAGCAACTCCATGACCATCAGAGCTTACAACAACGAATTAGACTATCCCATGCTTAAATCATGGTTGGAAGGACATAACTCCCCAGTTGTGCCTCCTGAGGTTTTCTTACCATCTACGGGCTTAGTGGCCGAAGTAGACAACCTACCTATAGCCATTAGCTTTCTTTACTGCTGTATTGGCGGTATAAGCGTTATAGAGTTCACAACGACCAATCCTATTGCCAAGCTAAATAAAGCCCTTGTAGAGGCCGTAAAAGGGCTGTACGAGGCATTAGAGAAGCTAGCGTGGGATAATGGAAGTCCATGTGTCCTATCATTTGTTAAACCTAATAGTGGGGAAGCCAGAATCATGGCCAAGAAGGGCTATCAGGATCTGCAAGGTGTACCCCATTTAATGTACGGAAAGGCCTTTTCATGCCAGCTCCTCTAGCAGTTACAGCATTAGTCGCAACAGGTGTATCAGCCTATGGACAATATAAAGCCAGTAGGTCAGCTGCAGCCGTAGATACAGCTACAGCCAATTACAACGCAAATGTAGACAGAGCTCAAGCTGCGCAAATAGACGCAAATACTCTTGAAAACATACGCACTCAAAGACAGGAATCTAATGCATATCTTGCCAGACAAGAAGCATCTTATGCCTCGTCTGGAGTATTAGCTACATCAGGTTCTGCACTAGCTGCTCAAATAACAGACGCAGGTAGGTTAGAACAAAAACTTCAACAACAATACGTTGATAGTCAACAAAGACAGCAACAGCTTTATGCGCAAGCAGCTATAGGTGTAGCTGAAGGTGCTGCTAAAGCTGAAGCAGATAGAATATCTGGAAATTTAGCTTTGATTGATGGAGGCGCACAAATAGCAGGCGCTCTATCAACTGACATATCTAAAGGTATTTTAAAGAACCCTTTTAGTTAATAATTATTATGGATATAGTACAAGGATCTGAAGTACAAACACAAGTAGGTGGTGCTAAAATAAATCCATCTGCTTTCCGTGAGGCTGCTTTAGCACCAGGCAAATTATTAGCAGGAGCAGGACAGGCCGCATCTGAAGTCTTTCAAGGATTGTCAGAGCAAATAACAAACCTTAGAAGATCCAAAAATATATATAACCTCGATACTACTTTACAAAAGGCTTCTGAAGATATTAAAGGTGAATTAAGTCAAACCGCTGATACAGATCAATGGGGTGGTATATTTAACGATAAAGCTAAAAAGATTAAAGATGAGTTTTTCAACAAACCAGAAGTTAGATCAGCTGACCCTGTTACCTTACGTTTATTAAACCAAAGTTACGATAGATGGTATCAAGTTAATAACTCTAAAACTAACACTGATAGATTATTAACATTGCAGGCACAAACCATACAAAGCGGCAATGAATCAATAGGTGAATACATTAAAAAGGGTAAACCTGGTTTAAATAGTGCTTTAAACGTATTAGATAGCATGAAGCAGTATATCTCGCCCAAGGTATATGCATATCAAAAAGACAAGATTTATAACGGGGTTGATAATGCTGAAGCGCAAGCTTTGATTAACTTTCAACCTAAAGAAGCTAAGAAACAAATTGTTGATGATACTATACAACAAGGTAAAGGACCTGATGCAAAATTCATTAATCCTAACTTTAAGCATTTGGATCCAAATCAATTAAGAGCTCTTAAAACAGAAACCAACAGATCTTATAATAATTATCAAACCAAGAACTTAGATGATTTAGTTACCAAAATGGAAACTAAAGGAATGAGTTACGATGATGATTATTTAAAAAACTTGTTAAAAACCAACGAGATCAGTGAACAAGGTTACAAAACAATTAATCGCATAATGGCAGGACAATCAGTACAGGAATTAAAAGAGCTATCTAGTACATTAACAGACGAAGCTAATAATTATTCTAAGGTTGGAGATCCAGATGGTAGTCAATTATCTATATTACACGCACAGTTGCAGGCATTAAAAATACAAATGCCAAGCGATTATAGGCGTATTACTAACACCCTCACTAAGAACACTAAAGAACAACGTGGTGGTGATAACGGATTTAAAGCTATACAAACAGCTTTTGAAAATCAGGATGTTTGGAAATACAAAATACAAGATCCTAACAATCCAGATAGGACTATTATTGACAGAAATAAATATAGAATAGCTGTTCAGAAAAAGTATGAATTGCAAAAACAATTAGAAGAATGGCTAAACAAACCTGAAAACAAGAAGAACCCACCTACCAATTTTGAGGAAACTCAATACGTTACTAAGACTTTATTAAATCAACCAAGTTGGATAAATTCAGCACAATCATTAGATGAAGGTTTTGGAACAGCATCGAAACCTGCGCCATATAGAGATTAAATATTATGGAATCTGATAACCAGATGGAAGAAAAAGAGCTTCCTCAAAACTATGTTCCTGCTGATGACGAACGCGCTCCGCAAACTAGTATTATAGCAGACAGCGTAAAGCCAAAACCCGCTGGCGTTAAAATACCGTTTGATACGATGCTTGGTATATACGGAAATACAGATACATTTTTTAAAAGCATACCTAAAACCGCTTTACCTTCTGTACAGGAATCTATGGAAAACAGCATAGATCCTGATTTGCAAAGAAAACAAATAGCTAACACTATACATATAGCTAATAGAAAAGGTATAACTATTTCAGAAGCCGCTAAAAATTATGACACGTATATGCGTCAAATTAATGCGGAAGATTACCAAGGGTATGTTTATAACAATTTAGTAGACACGGACATTTTTTACAACAGAACAAGTGAAAAGCTTAAAACAGAAGATGCACAACGCAAATTCATGGTTAGGCAAGGCACAGAATTATGGAATCAGTTTGTTAGGAATCCTGGCACGTTTAACGAAGTATATTCTCAGGGTCATGATAAGCGCGTAGACGACCCTGATTACATTAATGCTAATGCAGATATGTATTATGTACATCAACGTGATTTATGGAACAAGTGGCAGAAAACTTATGGCACGCAAAAAGAAGCTATAAATACAGCTGCTGAGTATTATCAAATGTCTAAGGCTGGAGTTAAAGATGAAGATAAAGCTCGTTACAACAATCTACACGACAAACTAAAGACATTACTTACTGAGCAACCTGAAGAATCTCAGAATCAAATATTACAATTAGCAGCTTTAAATGTAGCTAAAACTCCAGAAGAAAAAGCTAAAGAATCTTTTGGTGGTAAATTAATAAAAAGCGTTGAAGAAGGTGCTGGTGAAGAAGCACAAATGATTGTAGATTATGGAAAGCAAAAGCTGTTTAATACTGCAGCTTGGCTAACAGCCGAATCAGATCCACAATATTTCAATTCACCTGAAGGTCAAAAAGCTATAGAAGATACTAGGAAATACATAGATACTGATAGACGTGTAAAATCATTTTTAAATAATACTGTAGACCCAACTAGTTCTGATAACTTTATTGCAAATGCTACTTTAGGTTTAGCTAAAAGTGTCCCCACCATAATAACTCAAATGTTGCCTTTGGGTTGGTCGGTTAATTATACGGCAATTAGTCAAGAGCTAGCTGGTCAATATGTTGATAAAGGCGAATCTCCTCAACACGCACAATACAAAGCTCAAGTAGCTGCAATTCCTTTAACTATGCTAATGGGCTTAGATAGCCAATTAGTTTTGGGTAATGTAGGTAAACAATTCGTAGGTAATATAAAAAGTAGAGTTGGTCAGTATGTTGCTAATGCTGCTATAGAAGCTCCTATAGCTGGAGTATCTATTGGTTTATCTCAGGCCGTTCCTTTTGCGAACGACATGATATTTAACACTTTTTCAGATACGTTCCCTAAAGCTGATTTTAGTCAATTTAAAAAAGAGTTCGCTAATGCAACACCTCAGACAATAGCTTCCGCCGTAATGATGGGATTGGTAGGTGCAGGCGTAGCATCATACAAAGACATATCAGGATATAAGCAAAAAGAACTTCTTAGGGCTATGGGAGTTCAAAAAGAAATTACTGATGCCTTGCAGGAAGCTAATAGCATTGAGCAAGCACAAACTATTTTAGAAGCAGCAAATTATGATTTCTTTTACGGTAAAGAATTACCTGAAAAAATGGCAGCAGACGAAGCTGCGTTTGAACAATTTAAAAGAACTCCAACACCGCAAGAAGGTGTAGAAGAGCAAGATATTGCTGCACGTAAGGAAAGAGCTGAAGAAAAGAAATACAGTCAGTATTATGATAAGCTATATGATGAAGATCAGAAGCGTGCTTTACGTAACGTAAACGGAAAGATTGTAGATGATTTAATTGGCAAAGAGGTATTATATCGTGGTTATAAAGGTACTTTAATTAGAGATGAAGAAGGACGTTTAAGTATATTAAAAACCATAAGAGAACGCGGTGAACCTTTACTTGTAGAAATAGAAAATGTAGGTAAACAAACAGGTATACTAGCTGATGATGTTGGTATAACAGAACCAGTAAAAGCTCAGCAATTACCTCTTGAGCAAGCATTACGTTTTAAATACCCAGAAAAAACAGCAGGTGTTGAGTTACCAGAAAAGCAAGAAAAGGTTGCTGATGTGCCTACTGGTACTGAAAACGAAGTTAAGCCACTTGATCCACAACCAAATATAACCAAAACCGAAGAAGGTTATCATGTAACAGATGAACAAGGTAAAACCATTGCATCTACTAATACTGCTGAAATGGCAGCACAGGTAGTTAAAGATCATCAATCAGGTAAATTAAAAGGTTCTGCGGTAGACCAATGGGCAGATCAAGTAATTGAAAGAGCAAAAAAAGAGGCGTTAACTAAATTAAACGTAGGAATAGATCCCACAATTATAGCTGCCTATGCCGTTAAAGGAGCAGTAAAATTAGAACAAGGTATTACTGATTTTGCAGATTGGGCTAAAGACATGGTAAACGATTATGGAGAATCAATAACTCCAGAGTTAAAGAATATTTACAATGCAGCTAAATCTAGGTTAGAAATGGATAAATACATTCCACCTAAAAAGAATGCATGGGATGATATAAAGCGTTTATTAATGCCAGAAAGCCGTGGAGAAGCTGCAGCTAAGGTTGCTGGTAGATTACGTGAATTACAAGCACGCCTACAACTTGATGCATTAAGAGCTGAACAACAACTTAAGGATATTAGAAAAGCTTTAGGTGAACTATCATTGCAAGAGAGGTATGATTGGATAGACAAAATTCAAACAGGACAAGGTCAAGACACTGAAAAGTTAAGGCAAGGTGCTGAAACAGTAAGTGAAATGTTTGATGAACTTGGCGACAGAATAGCTAATTTAGGCACTGGCGCAGAAGAACATTTTCAAAAGAATTACTTTCCGCAACTTTGGAAAGACCCCGCTAAAGCTGAAACCTTTTTAAACGCCTTATTGTCTAAAGCCCCTTTTGAAGGAACTAGGGGATTCTTAAAGAAGAAAACATTTAAGTATTTTAAAGACGGATTAAATTATGGTTTAGAACCTATATCCAGTAACCCTGTAGATTTGGTATTACGCAGGGCTATGGATATGAACAAATATATCCTAACACATGAATTTGTTAATTACTTAAGAAATCATGGAATTGCTACATTTGTACAAGCTGCAGAAAAGCCTCCTTTAAACTTTGCAAGAATAGATGACCCTTCTTTTACTGTATATGGCAGACCTAATAGAGAAGGAGCTATACAAATTAATGGGTATTACTACGTACCACAAGAAGCTGCTTTAATATTAAATAATTACTTAGCACCTGGTGTTGGGGCTAGCAAACTGCTTACTGGTTATAATAGATTTGCTAATGCTCTTAATGCTATAAACCTAACCCTTTCCGCATTCCACGCAGGATTTATAGTTAATGATTCAATGGTTAGCCAAATAGCTAACGGCATTGATTACATGGCTGCTGGACAACCTATTAAGGGATTAAAGCAAATTGCTTCGTTTCCTGCAGCACCTGTTAAGTATTTGTGGATGGGTGCTAAATTACAAAGAGAAGCTAGAATGGAAGGTAGCGTAGGTGGTGATTATTCAAAGATATTAGAAGCTGCTATTCTCGGTGGTGGTAGACCAGAACAACCTAGCGATTATGATTTAAGAGCTGTTAAAGCATTTAAACAAAACTTCGATAATTGGAAATCAGCTTGGGCTAATGTTAAAGAGGGCGATTTAAAAGCTGCAGGTAAAGATTATACTGTAGCAGGGATGAAGTCTATTATGGAAGGACCATTGGCTGCTTTAGAGTTAATGTCTTATCCTTTATTAAAGTGGGCAGTACCTAAATTTAAATTAGGTGTATTCATGGATATGGCTGCGTTAGAATACCAAAAGCTTTCACCAGATGCTACACCAGATGAAGTTATAGCTAGGATGGGTAAAGTTTGGGATAGTGTTGATAATCGTATGGGTGAGTTAGTTCAAGATAACCTATTCTGGAATAAAACATTTAAACAGTTAACTAATACAACTATTCGTTCTACTGGTTGGGATTTGGGTAGCTTGCGTGAAGTCGGTGGTGGAATACTTAACACTGCTGAATGGAGCTATAAAAAAGTAACTGGTAAATGGACTGGTGCAGAAGCTACATGGAATAGAAAGACATCTTACATAATAGCACTTGCTGCATATTCAGCATTAGCTGGTTCTATTATCCAATACTTATACACTGGCAAAGGACCATCTTCAATTAAAGATGCTATGTTCCCACGTACAGGCAAAAAGGATCAAGATGGTAGAGATATACGCTTGTCCTTACCTACATACACTAAAGAGGTGTATAGTTTCTTTCACGATCCTGTAAAACAAGCTAAGGCTAAAATACACCCAGCTATTGGTATCACTTACGATGCTCTTAATAATACAGATTATTACGGCGATAAAATTAGAAATAGCGATGATCCTTTATTACAGAAGTTTGAAAAGACTGCTACATATGTTCTTAAGCAATCAGCGCCTATTGGTTTAAGATTAGATAAACCTACTGCTACTTATGGTGAAATTGCATTAGCTAGCGCAGGATATGTAGAAGCCAATAAAGACATTGAGGAAACAGAAGCTGAGCAATTAGCTAGTGAGATTATGCGTGGTAAGATGAAAAACTTAGCACCTAAGGAACAAGAGCAAATTGAAACAGAACGTATGGTTAAACGTGCTTTACGTACAGGTGATCCAGAAGCTCAAAAGCAAGCTGACACTAAACTTAGACAGATGGTAGCTGCTGGAGACATTACTGATGCGCAACGTAGAGCTATTGAAAAAGGTAAAAATCGTACGTTCTTACAAAACGAAATAGGAAGAATGTCTCCTAGTGAAGCTTTACGTGTAGCTGCGGTTGCTACTCCACAAGAGCGTGAATCCTTAAGATCAGAAATTGCTCTTAAGTTACAAAGGTCTAAAGAAGCTAAAAAGCAAAAAGCTAAAGACAAAGAAACATTTGATAAGATTTATAACGCTGACCGTAACCCTTCACAAAGGTTTAAACAATGAGCAGCCCATTCCCAGACGAAGTAGAATATGACATGAACATGGCTGAGACAGGCCGTTGTGGTTGCCTTATTCCCCAAATTGATGATGACTCATCAGGAGATCCCGACTACGATGACGAAGATTAAAGCTGCTGCTATTAAAGATAAGCTTGGTAAACTGCATACAGGCCGTATGCATGATGACATTGGCGTAGACGGAGAACGAGGCTTTCTAACTACGGATGGAGACTTTGTTGGCCGTAAGGAGGGTATGGTTATATCCCGTGAAGCTGGACAACTTATAGATGATGAGGGATCTGATGAGCTACATAGCCGTATGACCCGTATGACAGACTACCAAGAGGAAGAGCTTAACGATGATCTATCCACTAAGACGGTGCTGGTAGTATGTAACCCATTGTTTGTAGACCTAGCTACAAGGCTAGCTCGTGACTTTGGTAAGGTGTATCTGTATGTCCCAGTGGCTGGTAGCTTCCCTACTATGAACCACGGAATGGTGGGCTATGGCTTAGAAGGCGTAGAATTAGTAGATAATATGTGGGATAAGTATGATGAGATAGACCTTTATGTATTCCCCGACTTAGGCCATGCAGCGTTGCAAGTGCAGCTTGAGAAGATGGGTAAGCGTGTATGGGGTGGCAGATATGGAGAAGAGCTTGAAATCTACCGTGATGTAATGAAAGAAATCATGGAGAAGGAAGGCTTGCCTGTACAGCCGTGGAAGATGATGAAGGGAATGAAAGCTCTTAGGGAATACCTAATGGAGCATGAGAACCAGCACGTTAAGATTAACAAATGGCGTGGTGTCACCGAATCTTTCTTTGCCCCTAGGTATGATATAGTAGCACCTAAGCTGGATGAGATAGCGGCTAAGCTAGGAGCATTCCAAGAGGTGTTAGAGTTTATAGTAGAGGATGATTTACCAGACCGCGTAGAGGTAGGGTTAGACTGTTTCTGTATAGATGGCCAATATCCCAAGAACACCTTGTGTGGTATAGAAGTTAAAGACTTAGGCTACGTAGGGGAGTTTATGCCCTATAGTGCCATTCCTGAGCCCATTACGAGGTGGACAGATACAATGGCTCCCTACCTAGCCAGAGCTGGTTATAGGGGCTTCCTGAGCAATGAAATACGCATAGGCGACGATCGTGAGCCGTACATGATAGATGCTACCTGCCGTGCCCCATGCCCACCTAATGAGTTGTACCAGGAGCTATACACCAACCTAGCTGAGATCATTTATTACGGGGCAGATGGCATCCTAGTAGAGCCTAAGCCAGCAGGTAAGTTTGGGGTAGAGGTGATTCTTAAGTCTGCATGGGCTGAAAAGAACTGGCAGCAGATCAGCTTTGACCCTAAGTATAGGAATAACATTAAGCTATTTAACGCCGTTAAAGTAGACGACAATTACTACATTGTACCCCAAGATGACGAGATGATAGAGATAGGGGCTGTTGTAGGCTGGGGAGATACGTTAGATGATGCTATAGAAATGGTTAAGGAAGCAGGCGACACCATTGAAGGCTATGGCATTAAGTTTAACGTAGGACCTGTAGAGATGGCTAAAGAACAAATAGCCAAGATAGAAGACATAGGCGTTTCACCATTTTCCATTGAATCTAAATCTGAATAAACATACTTACTTTTTTATGAAAATAGTTCGTTACCTCATCCCGTTGGTCTTGTTTGCCGTACAGGCTGGGGCCACGCTCACTCCAACTACAGACGTGTCAGGTCCTTTTATTACGACCAATGGCACATCTCCCTACTATACTACTATCCCTACAGGTTTAGAGTTCCAGACTGCTTCTGATCTTACTGTTGTAGACGTAGGACAATCGTCAGCTCCACGTATCCCTGGTGTTGTTCTAGCACAGGGTTCTGATTATACGGTGACGGGTGGTGGGTACATTACGGGTACGGCTGAGATGCAGTCGGGTAATATAGTGATTAAGTCTACAGGTACTAATAGCGTCCTTGTCGGGGATTACATTTATATCTATCGTAGTTCTAAAGTTAACCAAATAACGAATCTAACTAATGGTGGGTATCTAACAGGACCTATCATTGAACAGGCTTTAGATAAGACGGCTATGATAAGCCAGAATGCGGTTAATGCCAATCAAGCTAGCTTACATGTAGAGACATGGGAAACAAAGAACTCTACGCCTCCTAATCTTTTAATGCCTCTAGCTACTAGAGCTGGAAAGTATCTAGCTTTTGATAGCAACGGTAATGTTGCGTTTACGACAAACACCATAACAGCAATTAATGGTATTCAATCTGTGTCTGGTACATCAGGACAGATAGCTGCTGTTACAACAAACAATAATGCAGTGGTTAGCTTGGTAGCTACGGCTGTAACACCAGGCTCATACACTAACACCAATCTCACTGTAGATAGTTATGGTCGTATCACTCTAGCTTCTAATGGTTCTGGTGGTGGAGGCTCTGGCACTGTAACTAATTTTACAGCAGGCAATTTATCTCCTTTGTTTACTACGGCTGTGGCTACGTCCAATAGCACACCAGCTCTTAGCTTTAGTTTAACTAGTGCAGCAGCAAATACCATTTTTGGTAATAACACATCTGGATCCGCAGCTCCTGCCTATTACGGCATATCATCATATCTGGATACGTTTGGTACTACACAGGGTTCTATACTCTATCGTGGAGCTACTGGCTGGGTAGTACTTGCACCTGGTACGACAGGCTACGTTCTACAGACTAACGGTTCTGGTTCTAATCCAACATGGACTGCTGTTGCTAGCGGGGCTGCTGGGGCCAATCCTACTGCTTCTGTAGGGCTTACGGCTGTTAATGGCTCAGCTACTACCTTTTTACGTTCAGATGGAGCTCCAGCCTTATCACAAGCTATTGTGCCTACATGGACGGGGTTACATACATTTACTGGCGGCATCACTTTTGGAAGCTCTACAGGTTCTGTACAAGCTACGGCTGGTGTTCTATCCGTGATTAGTAACACTGGCACTGGTAATAACGTACTAGCCACATCACCCACTCTTGTTACACCTATATTGGGAACACCTACATCCGTAACCCTAACTAACGCTACTGGACTCCCTCTTAGTACAGGTGTAACAGGTACTCTTCCTGTAGCTAGTGGTGGTACAGGCGTTACTGCATCATCTGGTGCTAATAGCGTTGTATTACGTGATAGTAATAGCAATGTATTTGCTAATAACTTTTTTAAGAACTTTCTTAGTCAAGCAGCTAGCGGAACAACCATCACTTTAACGGCTTCATCTAGTCCTGATATGGTAATTACGGGTTCTGGTGGGCAGGTAATTAAACTACCTGATGCTACGACATTACCTAACGGAAACATATTCACGGTTAACAACAATCAATCTAGTGGTACAATTACTGTACAGAATAACTCTGGTACTACTATAGCGACGTTACAGTCTGGTTCGTTTATTGATGTCGTACTCTTATCAAATGCAACATCAACAGGTACTTGGGATTATCACAATGTTGCTCCTTCTAATGCAAGTTGGTCAACAAACACGTTGTCATGGTCTGGGTCTTATACAAACGGAACATGGAATGGTAATACTATAGGGGTTGGGTACGGCGGAACAGGAGCTACGAGCTTAACAGGTTATGTTTATGGTAATGGTACTAGCGCAATGACTGCTAGCACGACGATTCCTACATCTGCATTATCTGGTTCAATAGCTCTTGGATCACAAGTAAGCGGTACATTGCCTATTGCTAATGGCGGTACTGGTGCAGCTACATCAGCAGCAAATACTATTTTTGGTAATAATACTTCATCAAGTGCTGCTCCTGCTTTTAACACAGTAAGTTCTTATTTAGATAATGCGTTCAGCTCATCACAAGGGGCTATTCTTTATCGTGGGGCTTCTGGCTGGGCAGCTCTGCCTGCTGGGACATCTGGCTACCTATTACAGACCAATGGTAGTAGCGCCAATCCATCATGGGTAGCAGCTTCAAGTTCTGGTGTGTCCAGCATCTTTGGAACATCAAATCAAGTTATCGCAAGTGCTTCTACAGGTTCTGTAACTTTATCACTACCTCAATCAATAGCAACTAGCAGCAGCGTTCAATTTGGTTTACTAGGAATAGGCACAGCTCCAAGTTCAAGTATTGGCCTAAGTGTTCTTTTTAGCCCAACTGCATCGGGTCAATATGGTTTTGAAACTGCTGGTTTATGGAGTCCTAGTGCTAATAGCCAAACATATACCAATGCTTATTTACAATCTGCTATTAGTGGTGGAGCATATACAGGAACTACTTACTATAATCTTTATTTAGGTTCTGCAACTTCAAGCGGTAATTTGGCTAATGCTTATCAGCTATACATAGCTGCTTTAAATACTGGCACAACTAAGTATGGTATTTATCAAGCTGGTTCTGGTGATAGCAATTATTTCGCTGGTCCAGTAACTGTTCCTAACTTCACGGCTACAGGCACTACAACCTTAGCAACAAGCTTAACAGGTGCTTTGTCTGCAAGTTCTGGCGTTGTTAGCGCAGGAACTTTAACTGTAGCAAATGGTGGTACAGGTGCTACAACAAAGCCTCTAGCTAACCAAGGATTAACTCCAGCAACTTCTACAGTAACGTCTGGAAGCTCAATAACAATTAATTGGGCGCTATCTAATAGCTTTGATCTAACATTAACGTCTGCTACAGCAGCTACAATTAGCTTTAGTGGTGCAGTAGATGGACAAGTGATTACGATTGCTATCCATCAGCCAGCTTCGGGAACAGCAACAACAGTTAGCTGGTCAGGCGTATCCACAATCAAGTGGTCGGGTGGTACAGCTCCTACTCAGACAGCTACTTTAAGTAAGACTGACGTTTATACTATTTATTACAACGCAACTGCTGGTGCATACTACGGATCTTATGTTCAGAACTTCTAAGCTAGTCCTCGTATTAGTCCTCATCGGAACAACCCTTCGTGGCAGTCAATTTGGGCAAATGAACTTTGCCTATTGGCAGACTCCTGTATCTGGCGTAGTAGCATCTGGTGGTACACAAGCTACCCCAGCTAACGGATATAACCAATGGTCGTTTCTTACAACAGGCTCTAATACATTCACTGTTACAACAGGAGGCACTGTCTATTATGCTATAGTGGCTGGTGGAGCAGGTGGAGGTAATGGTGGCGGAGGAGGTGGCGGAGTAATTACAGGTCAAACAACTCTTACGGCTGGCACATATACTATTGTTGTAGGAACTGGCGGTACTGCTGGATATGTAAGTGGAAGTTATACTACTTTTGTTAGCAGCACTAATGGTGGTAATAGTAGTGCTTTTGGTTTTACGGCAGTTGGCGGTGGTGGAAGTTATGTTCCTAACGCTGCTCCAAGAAATGCTTTTTCTGGTGGATCGGGCGGTGGAGCAACAGCAGACGGTGGTACAGTATGGTCAGGCGGTGTTGGCGTAGCTGGTCAAGGATGGGCTGGTAGTAGTAACATAAATGCTTCTCCGTATCCTGCTGGTGCTGGCGGTGGTGCTGGCGGAATAGCAGGTGCTTGTTCTGGTTCTAATTCTGGATCAGGTGGTCTTGGGTTAAGTGTATATTTACCTGTTAGTGCTACTACTGTTTATTACGGAGGAGGAGGGGGTGGTGGCGGTGGAACTTATGGAGCCGTAGCTGGATCGGGCGGTACAGGAGGCGGAGGCGGAGGAGGCACATCTGGATCAGTTAATGGCGTTAATGGCACAGCTAACACTGGAGGTGGTGGTGGCGGATGTTATAACAATGGTAATTCATCTGGCGGAAACGGAGGCTCAGGCATCGTTGTTATATGGTCACCTATAGCTACCCCAGCTAAGACTCCTTATGTGCAATATTTAGTAACGGCTGGGGGTGGTGGGTCTCCATCTGGTGCAGGATCAGCAGGTGGTGGTGGTGCAGGGGGTGTATTACAAGGACTCTTTCAACCAACAGCAGGAACAACATATACCATTACAGTAGGTACTGGTGGTGCAGGTTCTACTTCACAAAGCTCTAACGGAGGTAATGGTGTAGATAGTCAAATTTCTGGATCAGGATTAACTACAATAGATGCCGTAGGCGGTGGTGGTGGCGGACACGGTAATAATTCTGGTGCTAATGCTGGAAGTAGCGGTGGCTCTGGAGGTGGTGGTGGATCATCACAAGTATCAGGCATAGCTGGTGGGGCTGGTACAACAAGCCAAGGTTATGCTGGTGGAACGAGTAGTGCGTTAGGTGGTAGCTATTCAGAAGGTGCAGGTGGTGGCGGTCGTGGATTTGTGGGTGTTTCTTCTGGTACAGGAATTGGTGGTAACGGAGGCGATGGCTTTACAACCTACATAGCCAACCCAGCAACGTATAGCTGGTCTAATCATTTTAATTCTAATACAACTGACTATTTATCAGTTCCTAGTAACACAGCTTTTGCTTTTGGTACTGGAGCCTTTACTGTAGAATTGTGGGCTTATTTTACATCTTCTGGTAGCAATATAGGTATAATTGATACTGGTAATTCTACTGGTATAAACATAAGAGAAACTGGAACAAATGCACTTATGGTGTATAGTAGAGCAGGATCTGCAACTATATGCACGACAGGTAGCAATGTCTTTAGTTTAAATACGTGGACACATATAGCACTTGTTAGAAATGGTACTACAGATACTCTTTATGTAAACGGTGTTAGCCAAGCTACAGGTAGTGATAGTAATAGTTATGGATCTGCTGGTGCTTTAATAGTTGGTGTATTTATGGATGCTATATCATCTGCTTATTGTATTAATGGTTATTTAAGCAATTTACGTATAGTTAAAGGTACAGCAGTATATACATCTGGTTTTACACCTTCTACTACTCCACTTACCGCTATTTCTGGTACTAGTTTATTAACCTGCCAAGCTGGTAGTTTTAGCGATTCGTCATCAAATAACTTTACTGTAACTGCATCAGGCTCTCCATACATAGCCTCCCAAAACCCATTTGGTGCTTCCTACGCAGGCGGTGGGGGTGGTGGTGGTTGGTACACAGGTAGCACAGTAGGTAACGGAGGTATGGGTGGTGGAGCAGGTGGAGGTGGTTATAATACTGCTGGTGTTGGATCGGGAGGTGGTGGAAATGGTTCACAAAATGCTGGTCCAAGTACAGGCGGTAATGGTGGAACTAACACTGGTGGCGGAGGTGGGGGTGGAACTAATGGTGGTACAGGTGGTAATGGCGGATCTGGCGTAGTTATACTAGCCTATCCTTCTACCTATCCAGCAGCTTCTAGCACAACAGGAAGTCCAACTGTGACGACCTCTGGTGGCTTCCGTGTCTATACATTCACAGGTGGAGGTACTATTACATTCTAATGAAAGCTCTCTTGTTTCTATTTCTCGCAACTACGGCCTTAGCTGACACTATGTACAACTGGGCTATCACTAATGCTGATAATACAGTGATAGCTGTGCTGGTTGCTAATCAAGCTGTAGGGGCTACATATCCTCAAAGCATACAATCTATCTACCCAAATGCTTTAGGGGCTGTACAGACCACAGGAGCAGGCACGGGCTGGCATTATGATGCTACGACTAACACGTTTACAGCTCCTTTGCCCGAGGTAACAACCAACGTAGCACAAGCTCCAGCGTTGTTCACCCTGCAAGATCCTACGCCTGTTGTTTATACAACTAACAACGTGGTTGCCTTACCAGCCGTAACGACTAATAACCTTTCCATAACAACTAATAATTCACAATGACTCCTACAACTACACGTTACCAATGGCAGAGCACGTCAGGTACTACTGCTTTAACCACGACTACTGCTACGCAAATTGCTCCTGCTGTTTCCACCACCGACTATAATGGTAACACTATAGGATCACGTAACTATCTTACAGATTTAGTCGTTTCTAATACGTCCACAACTGTAGGTACAACTGTCTCGATTCTCGATGGTTCTAACGTTATCTGGACTGCATACGCTCCTAACGTCCCATCAGGTACACAGGTAGCTCCACTCATAATCAACCTCACTACGCCTATGCGTGGCAGTGCTGGTAATGCTTTAAGCATCAAGCTAGGTACTACTTCAGCTAACGTCTATTGGTCAGCTCAAGGCTTCTACGCTAACACATGAACGATCATATTAATAAGCATGGATTTGCCTATTGCATGATTGTAATGGCATTAGCGGATAGCTTTGCTTCACAGTTTAAGGGAGTCAGTCATCAGCAAGTTAGCCAGATGAATTGGCTCGACTGGGCTGTTAGTATAGCTGAGTTTGTAGCAGCTTCGGGTACAGTCATTGCAGCCTATTTAAAGAATCAACCTTATGAAACGCCTACCACTCCTGTTAATACCCCTCCTGCTAAGTAGTTGTGCTTCTACGGCGACTAAGAACGCTTCGTCTTTTGTTAGCCAAATAGCAGCTATGAATGTTTCTGCTGCTGATATTACCCAAAGTACCACCACTCCTGTCTATAGCCATAGCGAGAGTGCTACAGGGGTAGCTTGGACGTCTACAGGCTTCTCGGTTCTTAATGTTAAAGCTAATATAGGCATTCCTGTAATAGGGACTACTTGGTCATTCTCCGCGTCTAGCCTAACAGCTGGTAGTAATCCTCCTGTTATTGTTCCCGTAAAATGAATTGGGTACATTGGCTACTCTTAGCTTTCGCCGTCTTTGTAGGCATCTTGGCTCTCTCCTATATCGTGCTATCTATATTGTTTTGGTGGTGGAACAAAACTTTTTGCAAAGATAAGTGAACGACTTAGAGCTAGCTGGCTTCGTTAAGAAAGCCTATCACACGGTTAATCTGGTCAAATGGAATAACGAGAACCTTGTCTTGGATAAGGGGTACAACCTACGTAACGTTATATTTGGTCAGGATATGGATGGGGTTCGTCCCTTTGGCATCGTAATAGAGAGCCCACAGAGCCTCGTGGTGGCCTTTCGTGGCACTGAGGCATGGTCTGAGTGGTATCAGGATGCTGAAATCGTTTTAAAGCCCTATAACGGGGCAAAGGGAAGGGTTCACGGGGGTTTCTATGACCTGTATAATAGCCTAATAGACCAGAATGAGTCCCAGGACTGGAAGAAAGACCTACAATATGCCTACATTACGGGGCATAGCCTAGGCGGATCGCTAGCTACCTTACTCGCTTTAGAGCTTAAGAACGACAACCTGGTTACTTTTGGTAGCCCTAAGGTGGGGGATAGGGAATGGGCAGATGGGGCAAAAGAGACCCTAAGTAATAGTAAACGCTATCACGCCAAATATGATCCTGTGCCGTTATTACCCTTGTCAACCTGGCACGTAAGCTTTGAACACGTATGCGAGGCTACATCTATCTACGACCATAAGAGCAAGGTGTTTACGCCAGTTGAAAACCATAGTCTTGACAGGTACATTGAGCTTGTCGGAAATACCATATCTTGAACACGTTTGATCCCAACTCCTTTGACGCACGTTTCGGCGAGGTATTAGCCGAGATTAGATCTATTAAGGAAGCTGCATCGCGTCGTGAGGTGCTACTTGAGGAGATCAAAGA